>Ga0194055_10001108_pt1 | contig 21796 bp, 20 predicted proteins | sample SepL449m_MetaG_FD_155482 | JGI IMG/M metagenome (GOLD analysis project Ga0194055, IMG submission 155482) | Anoxic zone freshwater microbial communities from boreal shield lake in IISD Experimental Lakes Area, Ontario, Canada - Sep2016-L442-9m | ecosystem: Environmental > Aquatic > Freshwater >...
GTGGAATAGGTTTGAGCAAACTTGGTCGGAATGGTGGTGTTCTTGGTGATCATTTTGGTCATCACGCCGCCCAGGGTTTCAATGCCCAAAGACAGGGGTGTGACGTCTAGCAACAAGACGTCTTTGCGATCGCCCGACAAAACCTGACCTTGAATGGCAGCGCCCACGGCGACTGCTTCGTCAGGGTTCACGTCTTTGCGGGGCTCTTTGCCAAAGAACTCTTTGACCATCTCTTGCACTTTGGGCATGCGAGACATACCACCCACCAAAATGATGTCGTCAATGTCAGACACGCTGACACCAGCGTCTTTGATGGCCATGCGGCAAGGCGCAATGGTGCGCTCGATCAACTCGTCCACCAAGCTTTCCAACTTGGCACGGCTGAGTTTGATGCTCAGGTGTTTAGGGCCTGTGGCATCGGCTGTGATGTAGGGCAAGTTGATGTCGGTGCCCGCAGAGCTTGACAATTCGATCTTGGCTTTTTCAGCGGCTTCTTTCAAGCGCTGCAATGCCAACACGTCTTTGGACAAATCAACGCCGCTTTCCTTCTTGAATTCGGTGATGATGAATTCAATGATTCGTTGGTCAAAGTCTTCACCGCCCAAGAAGGTGTCGCCGTTGGTGGACAAAACTTCAAATTGTTTTTCGCCATCGACGTCGGCAATTTCAATGATGGACACGTCAAAGGTACCGCCGCCCAAGTCATAGACTGCAATCTTGCGATCGCCTTTGTCTGTTTTGTCCAAACCAAAAGCCAAAGCAGCAGCGGTGGGTTCGTTGATGATGCGCTTGACATCCAAACCAGCGATGCGGCCTGCGTCCTTGGTGGCTTGACGTTGTGCGTCATTGAAATAGGCAGGTACCGTGATGACGGCTTCTGTCACTTCTTCGCCGAGGTAGTCTTCGGCCGTTTTCTTCATCTTGCGCAAGACTTCAGCGCTGATCTGAGGCGGCGCCAATTTGTTGCCGCGCACTTCCACCCATGCGTCGCCGTTGTCGGCTTTGGCAATGGTGTAAGGCATCAGGTCGATGTCTTTTTGAACTTCTTTTTCAGCGAACTTGCGACCAATCAAACGCTTCACGGCATAAAGTGTGTTGCGGGGGTTGGTGACAGCTTGGCGCTTGGCGGACGCGCCGACCAAAATTTCGCCGTCTTCTTGGTAGGCAATGATGGAAGGGGTGGTGCGAGCGCCTTCGGCGTTCTCAATCACCTTGGTGGTGTTGCCTTCCATGATGGCCACACACGAATTGGTGGTGCCTAAGTCAATGCCAATGATTCTTCCCATGTTCTTCTCCGGTAAATCTAAAAATGCTTGAATGGTTCAGAAGTAGGGGCGTTTTGGGCAATTTCAAGGCTAAACAGGCTGAAATTGCGTCTTTTTTAACCCGTTTTGCACCGAAAAGGGCTGCTTTCTACTTCTGAGGGTTTTTATTTGGGTGCTGTCACAGTGACCAATGCAGGTCGTAATACGCGTTCAGCAATGAGGTAGCCCTTTTGCAAAACCGTGACGACGGTGTTGGCCTCCTGCTCTGCAGGCACCACACTGATGGCTTGGTGGTGGTGCGGGTCAAACTTGGTGCCGGCGACAGGGTTGATTTCAATCACTTTGTTGCGCTCTAAGGCGCTCTTCAATTGACGAAGTGTGGCTTCTGCACCTTCGCGAATTTGCTCTGGCGTGACGTTTTGAATGGCCAAACCAGCTTCTAAACTGTCCAAAACAGGCAGCAGGCTGTCGGCAAAACCCTCCACCGCAAACTTGCGGGCTTTGGAGATTTCTTCATCGGCGCGGCGACGGGCGTTTTGCACATCGGCTTGGGCGCGCAAGTATTGGTCTGCCAAAGTGGCGTTCTGGGCCGCCATGTTGACCAGCTGAGCTTGTGCATCCGCCAAAGGATCTAGCGGTGCAGTTGTGGCTTGTGCTTGGGTGTCCGTGCCCATGGCTGCTGCTGCAGCGGCCAAGGCTTCGGCCGTGGGCATCACGTTGGAGGCACCAGTATTTTGGTTGGGGTTGGGCGTGTTTTGTGAGCTGGAATCAGACATGAAATGCATCCGCAATAAATGACAACGCCCCAAACTTGGGGGCGCTTTGAGAGATTTCAAGACCCTTGGCGCAAAGTGCCGCAGGGTCTTGAATGAGATTAAGACAGTTCGAGCAACTCGACGTCAAATTTCAAAGTGGCATTAGGAGGAATGACGCCGCCTGCGCCGCGTGAGCCATAACCTAAGTCTGAGGGGATGATCAAGGTGCGGGCGCCGCCGATTTTCATGCCAGCCACGCCTTCGTCCCACCCGCGAATGACCATGCCTGCGCCCAAAATGAATTGGAAGGGGTCGCTGCGGTCTTTGCTGGAGTCAAATTTAGCGCCTTGCTCGCCGTCTTCGAACAACCAGCCGGTGTAATGCACAGTGACTGTTTGGCCTTTGGTGGCTTCGGCGCCGTCGCCGACCACGGTGTCTTCGTATTGCAGGCCGGTGGCTGTGGTATTCATGAGTGAGTCCTTAGGAGGGGTCATAGAAAAGCCAGTTCGAGACTGGCCTAATGGGTGGATTATGCCAGTGGCAGAAAACCCATTGGCTTAGCCTGTGCTCATGTTTTTTGCTTGGGCTGCCGATAGGCCAAATCCTGCATCAAGGCCCGAATGCCGTAAGTCCACGGCGGCGCCAGATCTGACGTGGTGACCCGGTTGAAAAGGGTTCCCAGTTGCGGCGTAGAAATAGCGACGGAATCGCCCACCACATGGGTGAAGCCTTGACCGGGCCCATGGCGGTCTTGGGTGGGCGCAAACATGGTGCCTAAAAACAAAACCAAACCGTCGGGGTATTGGTGGCACTGGCCAATGGCTTGCGCTGCAAGGTCCAAGGGGTCGCGGCTGATTTGACTGAGCGAACTGCTGCCTTGCATGACAAAACCTTCTGGCCCTTTGACAGTCATGCTGAGGTCGGTGGTGCGCACGCTGTCGATGGTGTAGTGTTCGTCAAACAAACGGATGAAGGGGCCAATGGCGCAGCTGGCATTGTTGTCTTTGGCTTTTCCCAACAGCAAAGCACTCCTGCCTTCAAAGTCTCGCAGGTTGACATCGTTGCCCATGGCGGCGCCCACCACGTGCCCCTTTGAATTGATCACCAACACAATTTCGGGTTCTGGGTTGTTCCAAGAACTGCCAGGGTGCAAGCCCACATCAAAGCCTGAGCCTACAGCGCTCATGGTTTGTGACTTGGTGAAGATTTCGGCGTCTGGGCCAATGCCCACTTCCAAATACTGCGACCACACACCTTGCGCGACCAACACTTCTTTGAGCTTCATGGCTTGTTCGGAACCAGGTTTCACGTTTCGCAAGTTGTCGCCCATCACATCGATCACGGCTGCGCGAACACTTTCAGCTTTGGCCGCATCACCACGCGCTTGCTCTTCAATGACGCGCTCTAGCATGCTGGCGACAAAGGTCACACCGGCAGCTTTAATGGCTTGCAGGTCAATGGGCGCTAGGAACCAAGCCTCTTCTGGGTTTTGATTCAAAGGATCTGTGTTGGCCCAAACGCTTGGCGTGGACCATGTTCGACCTGAGTGTTTCGCAAGCTTGGCCGCTGCGTTGTCTAACTCCATCAGGTCACTGCTGGTCAGTGCCAGTTCTGATAAATCAGTGATCTCTTGCTGACCCACTTTGACCAAGTAGGGCCCTTCACCAGGTACCCAAATTCGGCCAATCAAAAGGGCATTGGCCGCATCAAGGGGCAATGTTTGATTCAATGAGGGAAAGCTTGAAGTCACCACGAGACGTTCTCCTAATGTGCATGCCTAAGTTGCTGATGCTGCAGCTGACTTAGAGATAGATTTTTTGCAAAAGAGTGACCAATGTTTGCGCTTGGTTGGGGGTGAGTTTACCGCCTACATTTCTTTCGAGTTCTGATGCCGTGGCTTCAGCTTGCACCATGAGTGCGCGGCCTTTTTCAGTCGGGTGTAATCCGACGGCGCGACCATCATGGGGGTGGGGCAAGCGTTCAATCAAACCCCGAGCATCTAAAGATTGAATGAGGCTGACCAAATTGGGCGGCAAGATGTTCAAAGACGCGCACAGTTGACGCGATGTGACGCCAGGGTTGTGCAAGATGACGGACATGACAGAAAAATCCACTGGCTTAAGACCGTAGACCGTCATCTTTTCTAAAAATTCTCCAATGATGGCCAAAGCAGCGCGACGCGCGTTGTAGCCAATCAAGGTTTCTAAAAAGCGAGTGTCCACTTTTTCGACCGCAGAAGATGGATTTTTTAAACTGCTTCGCATACTTGTCCCAATTGGCTTATTTCTTAGCTGCACCTAAATAGGTTTCTATGACGCGTGGGTCTTGCGCCAAATCGGATGCTACGCCTTGCAAGCTGATTTCGCCCATTTCGAGCACGTAGCCGTGATCGGCCACGGCCAATGCTGCGCGTGCATTTTGTTCAACCAATAATATTGACACACCAGTTTGGCGAAGCGTTTCGATGATGTTGAAAATTTCTTTGACGATCAGTGGGGCCAAACCCAAGCTAGGTTCGTCTAACATCAGCAAAGAAGGGCGCGACATGAGGGATCGACCCACCGCCAACATCTGACGTTCACCGCCGGACAAGGTGCCAGCTTCTTGAAGACGGCGCTCCTTTAAGCGTGGAAATAAATCGTAGACATCATCAATGCGTTTGCGCCATTCAGCGTTGCCCAAACGCATTTGTCGATAGCCACCCAGCACCAAGTTGTCTTCAACTGTCATGGTGCTGAAGAGTTCACGTTTTTCTGGCACCAATGAAATACCTTGCATCACGCGTTCCTCCAAGGTCAATTCCTTGATCGATTGACCATTGAATTCAATGGCACCTTGAGCGGGCAAAATACCCATCAAACTGTTCAAGAAAGTTGATTTTCCGGCACCATTTGGGCCGATGACTGTGATCACGCTGCCTTTGGCAGCTTCCAGACCAATGCCGTGCAGAACTTCCGCTTTGCCATAACCCGCATGCAATTGCGATACTTTGAGAATGGGCGTCGTCATATCAGTGCTCCGTTCCCAAGTAGGCTGCACGCACAGCGGGACTGGCTTGGATTTCTGCTGGCGTGCCCTGTGTCAGCAAGGTGCCAAATTCCATCACGACCAAATGGTCGCAAGCGTCCATGACCAAGTCCATATCGTGCTCGACCAGCAAGATGCTCATGCCTTCGGTCTGCAATTGGCGCAACACTTTGATCAGTTCTTGTTTTTCTTTGTGACGCAAACCAGCAGCAGGTTCATCCAGCAGCAAGAGTGCAGGGTCACAGCAAAGGGCGCGTGCAATTTCCATCAGTCGTTGCGGACCCATTGCCAAATTGCCAGCTTGCTCATGCAGATATTGGCCCATGCCAATTCGCTCAAGTTGATACTGCGCTTCTTTCATGAAGCGACGCTCTTCTATCTTATTGAAGCCTAGCATGGCGGAGATCACACCAGAATTCCCTCGAGAATAGGAACCAAGAGCCACATTTTCCAAAACGGTCATGTCTGGAATCATCTTCACATGTTGAAAGGTGCGCGCCATACCTTGTCGAGATATCTCACGCGATGGCATCGCTGTGATGTCATGGCCGCGGTATATAACTTGCCCTGAAGTTTTGGAAAGAACACCCGTAATCAAATTGAATGTGGTTGATTTGCCTGCCCCATTGGGGCCGATGAGGCCCACAATTTTTCCGGCGTGTATGTCAAAACTGATGTCATTCACTGCAGTGAGGCCGCCAAATTGTTTGCGAATTTTTTCAACTTTCAAAACCAATTCACCGATGGCGGGTTTGCTGCGAGCGCTCAAAGGCTCGGCGTCTTGCCAGTCCATTTTGCGTGGCGGTCTTGGTAACTTGCGAGCTACCAGCGACCAGATGCCTTCTGGCAAATATTTGAGGACCAAAACCATGGCGACGCCAAAGACGATCACTTCGTAGCTGCCACTTGTGCCGATCAAAGCGGGCAATGCAACTTGCAAGTAATCATCGAGTAACTTAATAAGGGCTGCGCCTACGATGGCACCCCACACATATCCCACACCACCAATCACGGCCATGAACAAATACTCAATGCCCATTTTGAGACCAAAGGCTGAAGGGTTCACGGTGCGTTGGAAGTGCGCCAGCAACCAGCCTGCTACCGAAGCGAACAAAGCTGCAATCAAAAAGATGGTGACTTTGTAACGGAAAGTGCTGATGCCCATGGCCTCGGCCATTTGCGAGCCGCCTTTGAGCGAACGAATAGCCCGGCCTGGACGTGAGTCGAGCAAATTTAGCAAGGCCACAGCCCCTGCAATGAGGATGGCCCAAGTCAAGATAAAGAACAAACGGCCTTGTCCAATGTCAACGCGGCCAATTGACAAACTTTTGAGACCCAACAAACCGTCGTACTTGCCCAATGCATCCAAGTTACCCATGAGAAAATACAGTGACAAACCCCAGGCGATGGTGGCCAATGGCAAATAGTGGCCTGACATGCGCAAGGTGATGGCACCCACAATAAGAGCGCTGATAGCCGTGAGACCCAAGCCAACAAATACCGTGAGCCAAGGAGACATGCCAGCGTTCAGTGTGAGCCATGCCGTGCTGTATGCGCCAACACCCACAAAGGCTGCTTGACCAAACGAAGTTAAGCCGCCCACACCGGTGAGCAAAACCAAGCCCAAACACACCAATGCATAAAGGCCGATGTAGTTAAGCTGAGCAATCCAAAAGTCAGGCAAAGGCAACAGGGCAATGACAGGGACTGCCGCTGCCAGTAAATAGATGAAAAGTTTTTGCTTGTTCATGTCAGTGGCCCTCGTCTGAATGGCCACTGCGCAAAGAGCGCACCAGGAGAATCGGTAGAACCAAAGTAAAGACAATCACTTCTTTAAAAGCACTGGCCCAGAAAGCGCCAAAGGATTCCACAATGCCAACGAAAAGTGCACCTAAGAGTGCGCCTGGATAACTGGCCAGTCCGCCCATCACTGCTGCAACGAAACCCTTCAAGCCAATCAAAAAGCCTGAGTCGTAAAACACAGTGGTGGTAGGCCCTATCAACAAACCAGACAGCGCCCCGATGAGGGCGGCCATTAAAAAAGTAAGTTGGCCAGAGGTATGGCTAGAGATGCCCATTAAGCGTGCACCGGTTCGGTTTACAGCAGTAGCGCGCAAGGCTTTGCCTCGCAGAGAGCGCTCGAAATAAAGCCACAGCAAAACAATGAGTGCCAATGAGGTGACGAAAATGATGATGGTTTGACCCGATAAAGCAACCGCGCCCAATGTGAAGCGTTCATCCCAAAAGGAAGGGTTGCGAAAACCCTCTGCACCAAAAAATAACAAACCCAGGCCGGTCATTGCAAAGTGGACGCCCACAGAAACAATTAACAGCACCAATGGCGTGGCAGATTCAAGCGACTGGTAAGCCACGCGATAAACCAATGGACCAAACGCTGTGACGATGGCCACACTTAAAACAGCTTGTGCCCACAATGGAAACATTTGTGGTGCGGCCCAAATGGCAATGAGAGATACCAAAACGGGAAAAATCAAAGTCTTGACTGCAGCAGTGAGTGCGCGCGACACATTGGCTTGTTGACGCCAGCGCTCAATCAACTCCATCAATGAAGCCACACCTGAAAGGATAAGCAACAACCAAACAGTGCCGGGTGTTTTGCCGGTTTGCAGCATGGCAAGCGTCAAGGCACCATAAGCCACAAATTCACCTTGCGGGATAAAGATCACACGCGTGACTGTGAACACCAACACAGTGGCCAATCCCAGAAGGGCATAAATGGCGCCGTTGGTGACGCCGTCTAGCAATAGGATGCTGGCGATGGAGAAGTCCATGAAATTTCCGATTCAAAAAACTCAAGTTGCAAAGGTTGGCGCCCTTAGTGGCGCACACACCCTTGCAAGCGTGTGAGCGGTCTTATTCGACCTTGAACTTACCGTCAACAACTTTGGTCATCACGCCTGTTTCCAGTGTGTAACCCCAATGGTCGGTAGGAGTCCAATTCATCACGCCGTGAGAGAACACGGTGCGTCCCATGGTCTCCATCGTGTCACGAATGGCAGAGCGGAACTCTGGCGTGCCAGCTTTGGCTTTTTTCAATGCCAAAGGAACGACTTTTTCCATGGCCACTTGGAAGTCGTATGCGTGGCCTGCAAATTGGTTGCGTGAGTTGGGACCAAACTCTTTTTCAAACTTCTGAACAAAGTCCAGAGCCAACTTTTTGGAAGGATGGTTGTCAGCCAATTGGTCCCCCAACAAAGCAGGCCCGGACACCACAAAAGTACCTTCAACGGCTTTGCCGCCAATGCGCGCCAAATCAGGTGTAGCAGCTGCATGGGTTTGATAAACTTTGCCTTTGTAACCGCGCTCTACCAATCCCATTTGGGGCATGGCTGCACCTGAACCTGATGCCACCACCAAGATGGCATCTGGATTGGCAGATGTCAACTTAAGGGCTTGAGGTGTGACACTGGTGTCAGTGCGTGCAAAGCGCTCTGTGCCCACCAATTTGATACCGGCTTTTTCGAGGTCAGGCCCTACGGCATCCAACCATTGTTGGCCGTAAGCGTCTGTATAGCCCAAGAAGCCAACGGTTTTCACACCTTGCTTTTTCATGTGTTCGACCACAGCATGGCCCATCACATTGTTGGATTGGGGTAGACGAAACAACCATTTATCTTTGCCAACTGGCACGCCAACAGGCGAACCGGCAATTTGCACAGTACCTGCTTCAGCGGCGATGTCAGTCATCGCCGCAGCGACAGGGGTGATACAAGAGCCAAAAATAATGTCCACTTTGTCTTCTGTCACGAAGCGACGTGCATTTGCAGAGCCTTTGCCTGGATCGGAGGCATCGTCCAAAATGATCAAGGTGACTTTTTCACCTCCGATGGTTTTGGGAAACAGCTGCAGTTGTTTCTGCATGGGGGTGCCTAAACCAGAGCCTTGGCCTGTGAGTGACAAGCTCACGCCAATTTTGATGTCGGCCAGCGCGGCAGAGCTGGTGACGGCGGTGATGGCCAAAGCCAGTAGGGTTTTCTTCATTTTCATGCTTGTCTCCTGAGAGGTTGGTTGGAAAAACGTTGAGTGAAAAAATATCGGTGAACCTTGAGCACTGGCGATTAACTGCACAGTGCTTGGATGTCCGCCGGAACGGAAATGGCTTTGATGCGATCTGGATCGTCAGGGTGCTTGATGCAAAACGCGCGCACCTCGGTGCCTTCGCACAACACAGTGTCGCCGCGCATGACCACATGTTTGTGGACAAAGGTTTTGTCGCGCCACTCTTGCACACTGGTGTGAATTTGAATGGTTTCGCCATAGGTGGCGGTGCGACCAAACTTGGTGTTGATTTCCAACAAAGGCGTACCAATGATGCCGGTGGTTTTCACCAACTCTCGCCAAGGTTGAACGCCGCACTTCACGAAGAAATTGAGCGAGGAAGCGTCCATCCATTTCGAAAAATTAGGAAAGAACACGATGCCTGCGGGATCGCAATCACCGAACATCACTTGCACTTCGTAAACAACTGTTTTGCTCATGTGTATCTTTCCGGCAATAGCTTAGCGGGGAGCCATGCGCAGTGCGCCGTCCAAACGAATCACCTCGCCGTTCATGTGGCCGTTACTGACAATGTGTGCCGCCAATTGTGCAAACTCTTCTGGCTTGCCAAGGCGTGAAGGGAAGGGAATGCTGGCCGCCAAGGAGGCCTGCACAGGCTCGGGCAATGTTTTTAAGAGGGGTGTTGCAAAGATACCCGGTGCGATGGTGCAAACGCGAATGCCGTGTTGCGCCAAATCGCGCGCCATGGGCAGTGTCATGCCGGCTACACCTGCTTTGGAAGCGCTGTAGGCTTGCTGACCAACTTGGCCGTCAAAGGCCGCCACTGATGCAGTGAACACCATGGCACCGCGTTCTCCATCTTCCATGGGATCGAGCTTGGCGCATGCTGCTGCAAATACGCGTGCCGCATTGTAGGTGCCAATCAAATTGACGTTGATCACTTTGACGAAGTCTTCTAAAGGCGCGGGGTTGCCATCTTTGCCAACAATGCGTTTGGCGGTACCGATGCCAGCAATTTGCATCAAGATGCGTGCGGCGCCATGGGCTTTGGCTGCTTCTGCCACTGCATTTTCCATGCTGGATGCGTTGGTTACATCGCATTGAATGGCAATACCACCAATCTCGGTTGCCACCTTTTTTGCATTATCAAAATTGATGTCTAGGACAGCTACTTTGGCGCCTAATCGAGCCAACTCGCGGGCGGTTGCTTCGCCTAAACCAGAACCACCACCGGTGACCAATGCGCTCATGCCTTGAATGTTCATGTTGTTCTTTCAGATATCAATTAAAGGGTGGGCTTCAAAATGAAGTGCAATCGATCTTCATGCAATGCCGCTACGGTGTCTGCGCGGTGAGTCAAAACTGAGCGTTGATTGATGGAGCCCTTGTCTGTAATCTCACCCTTGTCAATGGTGGGCGGCTCAGACAATAAGCACATGCGCGCAATGCGGTTGGCGCTGCCTGTAGCAGTCTTGGAAAGTTCGTTGATGAGGTTTTGAAAATGGGCCAAGACGGGTGCGCTGTCCAAGACATCTGCCAAAGGTGCACCGGGTGCAAGTCCGCTTAAAGCGCGTACGGCAGGCGTTGGAAACACCATGGCACCCACTTCTTTTAAGTTGATCCCAGTGAGCACCACGTCTTGAACGTAAGGTGCTCCCGCTGCAATGATCTTGCCGCGCAACGGCCCCACGCTGACGAAAGTACCTGTAGCCAATTTGAAATCTTCAGCAATGCGGCCGTCAAATTTGAGGCCTAAATGCACATCGGTTTGATCAATCCATTTGACGGCATCCCCGGTGCAAAAGAAGCCTTCGTCGTCAAATGCGCCTGCGGTTTCTTCGGCATTGCGCCAGTAACCTGGCGTGATGTTCGGGCCGCGATAGCGGACTTCGGTTTTGCCGCCCATGTCGACCAGTTTGAGCTCCAAACCAGGCGTAGGCACGCCCAAATCGCCTGCGGACACATTGGGGTTGGTTACAAAAATGCCAAAGGGTCCAGACTCAGTCATGCCAAGGCCGGTTCCCATGACAATGCGTTCGCCGATTTCGCGCTCCTGCGATTCATACAAGCTGTCCCAAATGGGTTGCGCCAAGGCGGCACCTGCGTAGAAAAACATTTGCACGCGTGAGAGCAAAGTTTTCCGCAGAAGGTCGTCTGTTTTCATAGCCAAGGCAATGGCTTCAAAGCCAGTGGGCACGTTGAAGTAAACCGTGGGGGCAATTTCTCGCAAATTGCGCAATGTTTCGTGCATGAGGGCGGGTGTCGGTTTGCCATCATCGATGTACAGGGTGCCACCATGAAATACCACCATGCCAAAGTTGTGGTTGCCGCCAAAGGTGTGATTCCAGGGCAACCAATCGACCAAGACCAGGGGCGACTCGGCCAACACAGGCATGGACTGCATCATTTGTTGTTGATTGGCGCACCACAAACGCTGCGTGTTGATCACGGCTTTGGGCATTTTGGTGGAGCCGCTTGTGAACAAGAATTTTACAATGGTGTCGGGGCCCGTGGCGGCGATGGCCTCTTCCACTTGCGCAGTTGGGAGTGTTTGGCACAAGGCTTCGAAAGAAGTGAATTGTTGGCCTTCTATTCCACCTTCGTTCATGACAATTTCCATGTCGCTGGAAGCAGTGGCAGCAATGGCTTTGGCATAGCGTGCATCACTGGCAAACACCATGCCTGGTGTCACTGTGCGCAACACATGTTTGAGCTTGTCGTAGTCTTGGCTGATGAGCGAGTAGGGCGGTGATGTGGGAACAAATGGCACGCCAGCGACCATACAACCCAAGGCCAGCAAAGCATGCTCCAAACTGTTCTCGCTCAGAATGACCACGGGCCGTTCTGCATTCAGACCGCGGTTGATCAAGCCTTGTGCAATGTTGCACGCTGTGCGCCAGGCCTCTGCGTAAGTAACATGGCGCCAGTCACCTAAGCTGCCATCGGGCAATTTTACGCGGCGTGCAAACAAGCTTTGATCAGGCTTGTGTTGAGCCCAATGTTGCAGACGATCTGTGAGACGATCTGGAAACGCTTGCAGTTCTTGATTGGCTTTTAAATAGTGTGTGCCAGGCACGCCATCTTTGAGCGTGACGCGCGTCACGCCGAAACGCAGTGGTCTAAATTTGGGTGAGCTCATGCTTTTCTCCATCAGCTCTTTTGAACCTTAGCTGCCTTGCCTTCTAAGAAGGCCTTCACCCGCGCTTTGGCTTCAGGGGCGGCTTGTGCAATGGAGGAAATAAGCGCTTCTGTGAGGTAGCCATGGTCTGCGGGCTGTTCTGCAATTCGCGGCAGGGCATGCATGAGTGCATAGTTGGTCAAAGGCGCGTTGGTGGCAATGCGTTGTGCCAAGTCGAGTGCCTTTTCCAAAGATGTGCCAGTAGGCACATGGTATTGTGCCAAGCCAATCCGCTCGCCATCTACAGCGTTGTAGACGCGACCCGTGAGCATCATGTCGGTCATGCGCGCCACGCCAATCAGTTTGGGAATACGAACAGAGCCGCCGCCGCCCACAAAAATGCCACGCGTGCCTTCAGGCAGGGCATAGAAGGTGCTGTCGTCTGCAACGCGAATATGGCAGGCGCTGGCCAGCTCTAAACCGCCCCCCACCACGGCGCCGTGCAAGGCTGCAATGACGGGAACTTTGCCCAATTGGACGGCGTCCAATGCCACATGCCAGCTTCTAGAATGGAACACACCTTGACCGGCGTCGCGTTCTTTCAATTCAGACAAATCGAGGCCAGCACAAAAATGGTCGCCTTCGCCGTAAATGATGGCGGATTTGGCTTCTTCCGGAAGGTTTTGAAAGATATCCCGCAATGCTTCTACCAAGCCATCGTTGAGTGCATTGCGCTTGGCAGGACGGCTTAGGCGCACCAGAGCCACTGCGCCTTTCATTTCAAAGTGGAGGCCGTTGCTTTGGGCGCGTTGCAACAAGGGATGAAAATTCTGAGTCATGATATTGGGTCAATGCGACTTTGCAGAGTAGCAAAGTTGAGTTAAAAAGGTTATTATCAATAACTATAGTATCTTTCTTTGATGCACTAAAAATCACAGGGTTTTCCCGAATTTCTGAAAGTATTTATGAAACACCAAGACCTGATTGCCATTGATATTCACACCCATGCCGAAGTGAGTTGCTGGAATCCTTTCGACAACTACGGCGAGGAATACGACCGCGCTGCTGACAAATTTTTTGGCAGTGACCGCCGTCCCACCATCGATGAAACGGTGGCTTATTACCGGGAAAGAAAAATTGGCTTGGTGATGTTCACCGTTGACAGCGAGTCACAGTTGGGTCGCCGCCGCATACCGAACGAAGAAATAGCCAAAGCCGCGCGCGACAACAGCGACATGATGATTGCGTTTGCCAGCATCGATCCGCACAAGGGCAAGATGGGTGCACGAGAAGCAGAACGCCTAATTAAGGAAGAGGGCATCAAAGGTTTTAAGTTTCACCCCACGGTTCAGGGCTTTCATCCCTACAACAAAATGGCCTGGCCCATTTACGAGGTGATCAACGAACACAAGTTGCCCGCCATTTTTCACACGGGTCACAGTGGTATTGGTTCTGGCATGCGATGCGGCGGCGGTTTGCGCTTGGCCTACAGCAACCCCATGCACTTAGACGATGTGGCCATTGATTTTCCCGACATGCAAATTGTGATGGCACATCCTAGCTTTCCTTGGCAGGATGAAGCACTGAGCGTTGCCACCCACAAGCCCAACGTTTGGATTGATTTGTCAGGGTGGAGCCCGAAGTACTTTCCAAAGCAGTTGATTCAGTACGCCAACACGCTGTTGAAAGATCGCATTTTGTTTGGCAGCGACTACCCCCTCATCACACCAGAGCGCTGGATGAAAGATTTTGAAGTGGCAGGCTTCAAGCCCGAGGTGATGCCCGGAATTTTGAAAGACAACGCAGTGCGTTTGCTCGGTTTGAAATAAGTTATTTCAAAGTCAGAGAAGTTCTCACAGTGCCTGCCCGTGCGGCATGCGCTTTCAGGTTAAGTACGGCACCAACAGGGGCTTCCACAATCCATTCGGTCAGTGCTCGATCGCCCGTGATGTTTTTGCTAGGCAAAAAAGCTTGCAGTGAATTGGTGGCTGCATGGCCTTCAAGTTGCGGCCCTTCCATTCGCGGCTTGCCCATTCGCAAGTGGGCCCCAGAAGGCAATTCAATTTCGAAAATGCAAGGACGCGCTGTCTTGCGCTCAAGTGCACGTTTCGTCACGTAGCTTGGCAGGTAGCCCGCATTGCCTACAGCCATTTGGACGCGCCATTGACCGTTGCCTAGATTTTCTGCTTTGGCATAAAGCAATTCAAGCTTGGGCAAGGTCAGTGCAATTTGATTGAGCCAAGCGGGGAATCGGGCAGCTTCGCGTTCACGCAAATGAGCGGGTGGATTGCGCCAGAAGTTCATGCGGTCCCAGCCACCCAATTCAATGGCGCCCAATTCGGGGTGTTGGTAGGGATACCAATCGACGTGCGCTTTGCCTTCGCAAACTTCGTCACTCCACTTCAGCAGTTTGATGTCGTCTTCGGGTGGATGGTCACGGTACCAGTGAATAAAATCGTAATCGGTGATGCCGGCTTCTTTGTTGGGCGCCCAAATTTCAACCGTCCAAAACAAGGCACCTAAGTGCTCGTACACCCAGTCTTGAGTGCCTGTAATGACTTCTTTGGGATGGTATTTAAAGTCGTGAAAAATACTGAGCGCCGGATAGCCTGTAAGCTTGCTACCAATGTCGGACATGCGCTTGATGATCCACAAATCTTCGGGCGTCATGTCGGTGTCGCTTTGCGTGCCCATGGGTCGTAAAATCACACCTGAATGCGTGTGAAAGCTGACGGCCGCACCAATGTTGGGGTGCTTGGCAATGAAGTCCACCATGGCACGCACTTCAGGCTCGCTGGTGGGGTAGGGGCCTGCCCCCACTTGTTCGTGTTCTTGCCGCCAAAAGGCTGGAAAGTTGCGGTTCAAATCCAAACCTTCGACATCGCGATTGGGTTTGATGTTGACACCGTCATAGTGTTGCAAACTGCCCTCGGGCATCACACGGTAGTACTTGCCACCAAACTCTCCAGGAAGTCTGGGTGTGAGCAGTCTTGGCTCGTCTGGGTTGGCTTTCCAGCCACCATGGGGGTCTGGAATGCGCATCATCAAAATGCGACCATCGCCGTCCATGTCTTCAATGCTGAGTCCATCAACGTGAGGCTCGTCCCATGGGTAGGGCCGTGTAGAAGATCGAATGTGCCTAGGCTTGTCTGCCATGGCCAGTTCAGCGCCATCCGGGTTCAATCGGGGGACCAAATAGATGACACGCGTATTCAGCAGTTCTGTCACGCCAGCGTCTTCACCGTCTTTGCTGAGAAGATGGTGCAACCAATACAGACAAGCTGTGCTGGCGGTCAGTTCTGCTGCGTGAATATTGCCATCCACCCAGAAGGCGGGCTTGTCTGTGTCTGCGCCCGTGGATTTGCGAGTGAGAACAAGCACCCAAATGGGGCGATTTTCATGGCTTGTGCCTAACTCCCGAAGTTCTACCAATTCTGGTCGTGCTGCAGCAAACGCTTTCAGTAATTCTGTCAGTTCTTGGTGTTTGTAAAAACGATCAAAGGCGGGGAGGGGAAGCGCCACCTGATTTTTCTTGGCAGTAGAAGCTGAGGACATGGTGAGGTATGTGTGAATGCTTTGAGAGAATCTCAGCATATCAAGACTTTGCTTGTTTTATTCAAAGTTTGGACTCTTTTTATCCCTTAAAAAAAGCGAGGGCTTATGGGGGAAATACCTAGGAAATCAGTCTCTCAGAAGACTGGGAATGATTTCAATTCTCTTCACAATCCTTCATCAGTTCGAATCACCGCTTGTCCCTTGAAATTTTTCTATCAAAAGGGGCCGGTTCAACCCACGAAAGTTTGGCATGTCAAAACCTGCATTAATTCTTGAAACTGTTCTGGCCCACGAGAAAAATCGCCCAAATTTTGTCTACATGACGCAGCCCATTGGCAATGGCCAGGTCATAGATTACACATGGCGCGAAACCCTCAAGCAAGCGCGATCCATGGCGGCTTACATCAAAGCTCAAAACCTCGCGCCGGGTGCCCGGGTGGCCATTCTCTCCAAGAACTGCGCGCACTTCATCATGGCTGAACTGGCCATTTGGATGTCAGGCTGCACCACGGTGGCCATTTTCCCAACAGAGTTGGGCGAGACCGTTCGATACGTTCTGGATCACAGCGAAGCCAGTTTGTTGTTTGTCGGTAAATTAGACACATGGCCAGAACAAGCGCCTTTTGTGCCTGCCTCTTTGCCTTGTATTGCATTCCCTTTGGCGCCTGCTAATCAATTTGCAAAGTGGGATGACATCGTTGCAAAAACAGCACCCTTGCAAGGCGACATAGCGCGGGCACCTGAAGATTTGGCCATGATCATGTACACCTCTGGCTCTACAGGCCAACCCAAAGGGGTCATGCACAATTTTGAGCGCATATCTGTGACTGCTGAATTAATCAGTCAATCTATTTTGGACAGCGCGGGTGAATTGAAAGATTACCGCATCTTGTCTTATCTTCCTTTGGCGCACGTTTTTGAGCGTGCTTGGGTGGAGTCTGCCAGTTTGAGGCATGGGCAGACGCAGGTATTTTTTGCAGAATCATTGGACACGTTCATCCAAGACTTAAACCGTGCAAAACCCACATTCTTCATTTCAGTGCCGCGCTTGTGGCTGAAGTTTCAGCAAGGTGTGTTCAGCAAGATGCCACCCGCCAAGTTGGATTTTTTGTTGAGCATTCCCATCCTGCGAGGCGTGGTTAAAAAGAAAATTCTCAAAGGCCTCGGCTTGGACCAAGTTGTCTCTGCAGGCAGCGGTTCTGCGCCCTTGCCGGCTGAACTCATCATTTGGTATCGCAAGCTAGGTTTGAACCTCTTTGAGGGCTACGCCATGACAGAAGATTTTGCTTGGTCGCACAGCTGTACCAACGAAATCAATGAGCCGGGCAGTGTGGGCATTCCAGGTTCTGGCGTTCAAGCTCGAATCAGTCCTGAAGGCGAAATCTTGATTAAATCACCAGGCCAAATGGTGGGTTATTACAAACGCCCCGATTTAGATGCTGAGGCTTTTACAGAAGATGGCTTTTTCAAGACGGGTGATCAAGGTCAACAGCGAGCGGATGGCCTGTTGAAAATTACCGGCCGCTTGAAGGAGATTTTCAAAACCTCCAAAGGCAAATACGTGGCACCAGCACCCATTGAAAACAAACTCAATGTACATCCCATGATTGAGATGAGCATTGTGTCTGGTGTTTACCAGTCGGCAGCGTATGCCATGGTGGTTCTGGCGGAAGACATTCGTCCGAAAGTCAAAGACGCTGAAGTAAGGGCTCAAGTAGAACAACAGCTCAGCGAGTTCTTGGCCAAAGTGAATTCAGAGTTGGCAGACTATGAAAGGCTTCGCATGTTGGTCATTGCCAATGAAGCTTGGTCGATTGAAAACGGCTTCCTAACACCCACCATGAAAATCAAACGCAGTCGCATTGAATCGTCTGTTGAAAGTCAAGTGCCTGCTTGGTATGAAAAGTCCGGCAGTGTGTTTTGGGCTTGATGGATGACCCACTCAACGACAAACACAAATAGAGTCTTGGCGCACACCGGTGCCAAGTACCCTATCTTGCAAGCCCCCATGGGCTGGATCGCTCGAACGCAACTGGCCTCTGCCGTATCCAGAGCCGGCGGCCTTGGCATCATTGAAACGTCTTCGGGTGAAACCGAAAATTGCCAAGCCGAAATTAAAAAAATGCGCGAATTGAATTTGCCATTTGGCGTCAACTTGCCCATTCGATTTTTAAAAGACGATGCCATGCTGAAGTTTGTGTGTGCATCGGGCGTGAAATTTGTGACGACCTCTGCCGGCAGTCCTGCTAAATTTGTTCAGCCCTTGAAGGATGCCGGTATCACGGTGTATCACGCTGTACCCACTGTAGATGCTGCCATGAAGTGTGTCGATGCTGGCATTGATGGTCTGGTCGTTGAAGGCTCTGAAGGCGGCGGTTTTAAAAACCCCGAAGATGTTTCCACGCTGGTGCTGTTGCAAGCTATTCGTGCCAAGGTCAATGTGCCTCTGATTGCAGCCGGTGGTATTTGCGATGGCAGAGGCATGGCTGCAGCTTTTGCGCTGGGTGCTGAAGCCATTCAAATGGGAACGCGCTTTGTCAGTTGTGCAGAGAGCCCGGTTCACGACAACTTCAAAAATGCCATTATTGGTTCCAAAGAGACTGGGACTTGGATGTTGAATACCAAATCAACACCTTGTATTCGAGCTCTGAAATCTGAACGCACCAGCGTCATTCATGAGCAAGGCATCATGTCTTTTGACGACATGAAAGGCATTTTGAATGTTTACTTCAAGGGTGACATGGAGGCTGCGCCTGCATTGGCGGGGCAGTCAGCGGGTTTGATTGACTCAGTGAAATCTGCCAAAGACATCATTGATGGCACTGTGGCAGAGTTTTTTGAAATCAGTGCGCGCATGGGTGCCATGGCGCAGCGTCAAAGCTTTTATTGAAGAGGGCTTGGGCTGACCTTGACGGGTCAGTCTCCTAGCGTTCTAAAGGCAAACCTTTTAACCAGTTGTCGCCACGTCTGTAAAGATCTTGAACACCCTCGCCCTTGAGCATGGGCATGTCCATTTTCACGGTATAGCCAATGCGCGTTTGAATGTAGGCCAGGTGCCGATAACCTTCTGGAAATTTTGACAGGGCTTCGGCATCTAATTTAAGTACGGCCGATGGATCTACCGGATCAATTCGATCTTTTTCGTAAATGGGTTGGCGGTGAACCAAGCCCCACTGACCATCACGCTCTTCAAAGAAGTCATAAAAACGACCTGTGCAAACGACATCGCAGAGCACACCTTCAACCAGGCCGCGCTGAGAGATGGTCATTTTTGTTTGTGAAATGGCGCGTGTGCCTTGGACCTCAATGGAAGAACCACCTAAGAAGTGCAGAATGCTGACACCCTTGTTCCAGCCCTCGATGGTCACCTTGATGAATTCTTCGAAAGGGCCTTGAAACCAAGTGGCCATCATGACACCATCGGCATGCCAGACAGTGCGAAATTTGTCCCAGAGTCCCGCATCGCGCCAAACCGCCCAGTTTTCTACCAACTGGCGAATTCGCAATTGCTGTGTCATTTCTTGTGTCATTTTCTACAGTCTTTTGTTTATTCAAGTTCAATCTTTTTATCTTGGATCACTTTTTTCAAGTTGCGAATGTCTCGCTCGACACGCATTTTGAATTCATTCGGTGAACTGGCATTGGGTGAGCCCCCAAATGAAATGAGTTTTTGCTTCACATCCTCTTGACTGAGAACCGCACGAAGCTCTTTGTTCAAACGCTCGACTAATTCGGGCGGTGTGTTGGCTGGTGCAGCGATGCCCAGCCATGATTCAAAAATCACCCCAGGGTATTGATCAGCAATGGCGGGCACACCTTGAACAGGACTCCCACCAGGCGGTGAGGTCACGGCAATGGCTCTCACACGCTGGTCTTTTAAAAGCGAAGCCGTCAATGTCATGGTATCAACCATGACATCTAAACGTCCTGCCAACAACTCCGTCATGGGGCCCGTGCCGCCCTTGAACGGAATATGAGTCACTTGCACATTGGCATCGCCAAAAGCCCATTCTGCGGCCAGGTGCATGGCAGTGCCAATGCCAACAGATGAGTAGGTGTATTTGTTGGGTTCTGCTTTGGCTTTTTGGATCAAGTCAGCATAAGACTTGATGGGCGAGTTGGGTGCGACGGTGAAAGCCAATGGGTAAGTTGTAATGGTGCTAACCCATGCCAAATCTTTGATGGGATCGAAGGGCAGCGATTTCTTCATCGCTGCACCACTCGCATGCCCGCTAGGTACCAATAGCAGGGTGTAGCCATCACCCGGAGCACGCACCAACATTTCTGTTGCGATGTTGCCGCCCGCGCCTGGTTTGTTGTCGACCACCACACTTTGTCCAATGCGGTCGCCCAATGACTTGGCAACGAGGCGGGCCACGATGTCCGATCCGCCGCCTGCAGGAAACCCCAGCAAAAGGCGAATGGGTTTTTGGGGCCAGTTGTCTTGTGCGCTAACCGTTGGCACAAGACCTAGGGTAAGGCTTAGCGCAAGCAAGAGTTTCAAGACCTTCATGATGCGACGTCGTCCTTGATGGTGTTGCGCAAAATGCCAACTGCATCGACTTCAATTTCCACCACATCGCCGGGTTTCATGAAAACTTGGGGTGTGCGTTTGTTGCCCACGCCGCCAGGCGTGCCGCTCACAATGACATCACCGGGTTCAAGCGGAATGAAGGTAGAGATGTAGGCAATTTGTCGTGGGATGCTGTGAATCATCATGTCTGTTGTGGCGCGTTGCAGTTCAACACCATTCAGACGAGTGCTCAGTGTCAAGGTTTGACCTGGTTTGATTTCATCGGCAGTGACCATCCAAGGGCCAAAGCCGCCAGTGCGCCAGAAATTTTTACCAGCAGTCCATTGCGTGGTGAAATTTTGCCAATCGCGCACAGAGCCATCGTTGTAGCAAGAGTAGCCAGCAATGTGCTTCCAAGCATCAGCCTCTGAAATACGGCGACCACCTTCACCAATGATGATGGCAATTTCGCCTTCGTAGTCGAGACGATGCGACTCTGGAGGACGCATGATGTCTTGGCCGTGTCCGACTTGCGAAGAATTGACACGTGAAAAAATAGCTGGTTTTTCTGTGAGGTCACGACCTGTTTCTTTGACGTGGTCGTGGTAGTTCAAACCCACACACATGATTTTTTCTGGATTGGGAATGACTGGCAAAAGCGACAAGTCATCGAAAATCAAATCAGGTGTATTTTTGCTCAATGCTTCAGCCGCTTGCGCCAACATTTTTTTGGCAATCAGGGTTTTGAGATCGGGCGCTTCTGCGCCAAAGATGGGGGTGAGGTTTAAAACCCTGTTGCCGTGAACTGCGCCATAGCATGCGGTGTTGTGAAGCAAGAAGCTAATGAGTTTCATGGTGGTTCTTTCAAGTTAAAAAGGGGTGTAGCCCATGCGGCTGGCCATCTCGGCTTGCCAGGTTGAGCGCAATTGAAATTTGGGGCGTGAACTGGCAATTTTTTCTGCCTGCGCAAGGATGGCTGCATCGTCTTGGTTGAGATCGATGATTTCGCGCAGCGGTTGCTCGCAATACCAGGGCGTATCGACAAAGGCTTCAATCCGATTCCCTTCAGGGTCTCGAAAATAAATCGAAATGGCATTGCCATGGGTGACGCACAGCATTTCGGTGGTGCCAGGGTCTTGTTCGGCCAGCGCTTTAACAACCCGCAGCACATCCAAAGTCTGCACACGAAACGAAATTTGGTTGATGGCATTGAAGCTCAGACCGTCTGGCTTGCCGCCTGCCAAAATAATTTGATGGTGCTCACTGGGATCGCGACTTAAAAAAATCAAAGGGACCGTACCTAACAAGCCGCGGTCTGTGATGGTGAAGCCTAAGACTGTTTGGTAGTAAAGGGCCATGCTGTCTGCATCGCGCACAAAAAAGCCCATGTGACTGAAGCTTAGGGCCGACTGCGCTCGAAGCAGAGGGTGCTTGGCTTGGGTCACTTAAAAAGAACCCCGCTTGGCCAATGCACTCAGAGGCTTGCGTGCATTGGGCGCTTCTCTTTCACGCAATGCATCGGGCAGAGTGGCGGCATCGCCGC
>Ga0194055_10001109_pt1 | contig 21787 bp, 13 predicted proteins | sample SepL449m_MetaG_FD_155482 | JGI IMG/M metagenome (GOLD analysis project Ga0194055, IMG submission 155482) | Anoxic zone freshwater microbial communities from boreal shield lake in IISD Experimental Lakes Area, Ontario, Canada - Sep2016-L442-9m | ecosystem: Environmental > Aquatic > Freshwater >...
ATCCCGAACCGCGCTGTCCCGAACCGCGCTGTCCCGAACCGCGCTGTCCCGAACCGCGCTGTCCCTAACCGCGCTGTCCCTAACCGCGACGTGTTTAACAATACGCTGCACCGAAGTAGAGAACACGTTTCCGAACTCCTGATTCTGCACGGTTTCAACGTCCCTCTCGTTTTCGATGCACCTACCGCCGAACGAACGGCTCGCGTTTCCTCACGCCGGCGATCCAGTACCGTGGAATCACCATCCTTTGAGGCAGGCATCCGATTACTTCGTACCGGAGACGGGCTGGCAGGAACCTTTGTAACGCCGAATCTCTCGATGCCTGCACGCGCTGCTGGCGCCAAGACATCGCATCTCGAACGCAGCGACACAGCAACTCAAAACACCGTTTTCCTCCATGGCGAACCAAAGCCCAGGCTAGCATTTCGAGTTCTACCCGGGAGAGATTGGGGCAGTCGTCAGCGGCTTGGTCGCAGTTCGCAACGACCAAAACTGCCGCTGCCATCCCTCGCATTACGAATTCGACACTTCGATCCAATCGTCGCCTAAGCCAATGGCAATCCCCTCCCACGTGTTCCGTGCACGAAACACGCTGGCGTCTTAACCGCCTCAAAAGCGATCTAATGCACATTCATCACCCATAGAAGCTGAATTCGGGGTGTTTGGAACGGCACGATCCAGAATCTTCAAGGAGAAAACCAACGGTTGAACCTCCTTTTTGATACCGCAAATGCATGCGTAGTCGTCTTCCCTCAAAGGGTGGATTTCGCGAGAATGGCGACTTGGTAAAACATTCCGCTTAGGTGGCTTGTAACGTACTTTTACATAGAAAACCAAATCAATGTCCGACGCGAAAGTCTTGGGTGAGGCGGATCCCGCGGTGTTGGCTGCCTCCGGTCAAGTAGAGGCTCCCATCGATGTGGATCCTGCAGAGACGAGTGAGTGGCTGGGTTCACTGGATTACGTCTACAAAAGCAAAGGTGCCGATCGCGTCCGGTACTTGGTCAAGGCCCTCGAAAATCGGGCCCGTCGCGACGGCGTAGAAATTCCGATCGAGACAACGACCCCCTATATCAACACGATCCCTACCGCCAAGCAACCGGCGTATCCCGGCAATCGTGAAATCGAGCGTCGAATCAAGAGCATCATCCGCTGGAATGCGATGGCCATGGTGGTGCGCGCGAACAAGAAGAACAAAGGTCAGGGGGGACATATTAGTACCTTTGCCAGCAGCGCAACACTGTACGAAGTCGGTTACAACCACTTCTTCCGCGGTCGCGGCGAAACGGGTTATGCAGGGGATATTGTTTACTTTCAGGGTCACGCTTCCCCCGGCATGTATTCGCGAGCCTTTGTCGAAGGACGTCTCGCCGAATCGAAACTGGAGAACTTCCGCCGCGAACTCCAACCCGGCGGGGGACTGAGCAGCTACCCTCACCCCTGGTTGATGCCCGATTTCTGGGAATACCCAACGGTTTCCATGGGGCTAGGACCCATCATGGCGATCTACCAAGCTCGCTTTAACGAATATCTAAACGATCGCGGGTTGAAAGACACGCGCGGTCAAAAGGTTTGGGCGTTCCTTGGAGATGGGGAATGCGATGAGCCAGAGACCCTCGGTGCAATCACCCTCGCATCCCGCGAGAAACTCGACAATCTAATCTTCGTCGTGAACTGCAATCTACAACGATTAGACGGTCCCGTTCGCGGCAATGGCAAGATCATCCAAGAGTTGGAAGCCATCTTTCGCGGAGCCGGTTGGAACGTCCTCAAAGTCGTATGGGGAACCGACTGGGACCCTTTGCTCGAACAGGATGAGTCGGGGCTCCTAGCACAGAGAATGACCGAAGTCGTCGACGGCCAATACCAAAAATACACCGGTATGCCCGGAGCCTACATACGCGAACATTTCTTCGGCAAATACCCTGAATTGAAAGCCATGGTCGCGAACTATTCCGACGAGAAGTTGGAGAAGATGAAACGCGGCGGTCATGACCCTGAAAAAGTTTATGCCGCCTACAAGAACGCGGTCGAGCACAAGGGCCAGCCTACGGTTATCCTTGCCAAAACCATCAAGGGATATGGTCTGGGCGAAGCGGGCGAAGGCCGCAATATCGCTCACAACCAAAAGGAAATGAACGAAAAGGAGCTGCTCGAGTTTCGCAGCCGGTTTGGTATTCCGATCTCCGACGACGAAGTCGCCACTGCCCCCTTCTACAAACCACCCGAATCGAGCATCGAGATCAAGTATCTGCGCGAGCGCCGCGCCGCTCTGGGTGGTCCGGTCCCTAGCCGCCCATCCAAGCATCCAGTCACCGAGACTCCATCGCTCGATGAATTCCGCAAGTTCATGAACACGCAACTGGATGGAAAAACCATCTCGACCACGAACGGCTTTGTTCGTTTGCTGGGACGGCTCGTAAAAGATAAGAAGATCGGCCACAACATCGTGCCGATCGTGCCGGATGAATCCCGCACCTTCGGTATGGAAGGGATGTTCCGCGAGATCGGGATCTATGCCCATGCCGGGCAATTGTATGAGCCGGTCGATTCGGATCAGATCGCGTACTACAAAGAAGCCCGCGATGGCCAAATCCTCGAAGAGGGGATCACCGAATGCGGCTCGATGAGCAGCTTTGTCGCGGCCGGCACAGCCTATTCGGCCCACGGCATCAATATGATTCCGTTCTACATCTACTACTCGATGTTCGGATTCCAACGGGTTGGCGACTCGATTTGGGCAGCGGCGGATATGCGAGCCAAAGGATTCCTCATCGGAGGCACCGCCGGCCGAACCACTCTCAACGGCGAAGGCCTCCAACACCAAGATGGCCACAGCCATCTCAATGCCATGGCCTTTCCAACGGTTCGAGCCTACGATCCGGCTTGGGCCTACGAAACCGTAGTCATCGTGCTCGATGGCATGCGTCGACTCTATCAAGAGGATGAAACCGCAATCTATTACATCACGGTCCACAATGAAGACTACGAGATGCCTCCAATCCCCGAAGGGGTCGACGAAGGCATCATTCGAGGGATCTACAAGTTCAAGTCGCTCGACGTCCCCGGGGCGCGGGCACGCGTTCAACTCTTCGGATCCGGCGCAATCCTACGCCATGTGCTCGAAGCCCAAACCATTCTGGCCGAAAAGTACAATATCGCCAGCGATGTTTGGAGTGTTACGAGTTACACGCAGCTGCGACGCGACGCTCAGTCCATCGAGCGATGGAACATGCTCCATCCCGAGCAACCACGCCAAAAGAGTTACATCGAAACCGTCCTCGAAGGTGTTTCCGGGCCGATCATTTCCGCGAGCGACAACGTGCGTGCCGTCGGCGAACAACTCTTGCCCTACCTGAACGAAGATTATTACGTTCTCGGTTGTGATGGCATGGGACGCAGCGAAACGCGTGCCGCACTGCGACGCCATTTCGAAGTCGATGCTCCTTCCATTACCATCGCGGCTCTATATCGATTGAGCCGCGCAGGAGTGCTCAAAGGATCCGAAGTTGCTTCCGCGATTCGCGACTTGGGCTATGACCCCGAGAAACCAAACCCATTGTATGCGTAAGCTGTCGGTAGGCCTTCGACGCGGTATCCGACCGAGTCACGGCCATCGTAGCTTGGATTGATTTCCAATGAATCGCGAGCTCTGCAAACGATTCATCCCTTCCCCAAACATTCGCCTTCTAACCCTGTAGATTGACAGAAGTTCATGGCCACCGAAATCAAGTTGCCCTCACTCGGCGAAGGAATTGAATCCGGAGATGTTCTTGAAGTCCTCGTCCAAGTGGGCGATGTCGTGAAGAAAGAACAATCGTTGATCGAAATGGAAACCGACAAGGCTACCGTGTCGGTCCCAAGCCCCACGGCAGGCAAAATCCTGTCCATCGCAGTGAAAGACGGTGAGACGGTCAAGGTCGGACAAGTCATCGTCACGATCGAAGCTGCTGGTGTTAGTCCGGCACCCGCTCCAACGACACCGGCACCCGCCACATCGGCTCCTGCAACCCCGGCACCATCCATTCCAACACCACCGGTTCCCTCTCCTCCCGCAGCCATCAATCCAGCGCCGATTGCTGCCCCTGCTCCAACAAAACAACCTGCCCCACCCATTCTTGTTCCACCCGCTATCCCTATTCCCGTTGCGTCGTCACAAACAACAACCCCTTCCAACGACAGTAGCCCCTTCTCGGAAGATGTTATCGCCGCCGGACCAGCCATCCGTCGCTTCGCACGCGAAGTCGGGGTCGACCTGACAGGTGTCATCGGGACAGGCGAAGGTGGACGGATCACCCGCGACGATGTCCTGGCTGTTGTTCGTCATGCCAACCAATCGGTGCAGTCCTCGAAATCCGCGGCACCCTCCGCAGTTACCACTGCCGATCCCCCGACTCCGATCACTGCCAAGGCATCCAGCAAATCTTCTGGGGATGCAAAACCCGGCGTTGCCGCCAGCGATGATTATGGACCGATCCGCATCGATCGAATGACCAAGATTCGCAAGACCATCGCCAATCAAATGGACAAGTCTTGGTCGACGGTGCCACGCGTCGTCAATTTTGACGATGCCGACGTAACCGAACTCGAAGCATTCCGCCAAACGAGCAAAGACGACTACGCATCGCGCGGGATCAAACTAACGACCATGCCTTTCTTGATCAAGGCTATTGCGACCGCATTGCGGCATCATCCGGCACTCAACGCCGTGGTCGATATCGAGAACGAACAGATCATTTACAAGGACTACGTCAATTTGGGAATCGCGATCGATACCGATCGCGGATTGGTCGTCCCAACCTTGAAAAACGCGGACCGCATGTCGATACCCGATATCGCGTATGCCCTCTCGGATCTTTCCTCCCGAGTGCGCAATAATGACTTTGCAGTCAGTGATCTGCGAGGTGGCACATTCACGATCAGCAACCTGGGGGCGATCGGCGGAACCTATTCGACCCCTATCGTCAATGTGCCCGAAGTCGCCATCCTGCTCGTTGGCCGCTCCCGAAAACTGGCGACGGTCATGGATGATGATTCGATCAAACCAAGATTGATGATGCCACTCAGTTTGGCCTACGACCACCGCCTGGTCGACGGCGCTACTGCCGCTCGCTTCCTCAACGATGTGATCGCCTACCTCGAAGCCCCTAGCCGATTGTTGCTTGCTATTTAGCGCTGCGGCCAAGAGGCGTAGGGAACCTAGGAAGATGACCAGACCGAACATTGGATTGTCATCTCTTAGGCATCTGGTAGCGTCCCTTCTTTTCGTTGCGACAGGTATCTTCGGGACCTGCTTCGGCCAATCAACCCTTGAAGGTGCCTTGACCGTTCCAGACTCCAAGCCATCGTCCACCCTAAGCGATGCAACCATTCGGGGAACGATCGATGGTTCTCCGATCTCTCTGACCGTGACCAAACGATTGGCAGGTGCAGTCCATTCGTTGCAATGGAGAGACAAGGAATTCATCGACGGCGCGGATCATGGTCGGCAGCTGCAGTCGGCTTCGAGCTTTGACGCTATGCAAGACGGTCCATTTTGGGCAGAGTGCTATAACCCGACGGAAGCGGGCTCTCGTTTGGATGGAGATGGTGAAAGATCTACCAGCCGTTGGCTCGGTCTCCAAGTCTTTGATCGAGAAATAAGAACATCCACGCAGATGGCGTTCTGGCTGGCACCAGGGGAATTGTCCTCAGGAAGACCTGCCCTCAATCGGTCCGCTCTCTCGGATCACTACCTTCATAAATCGATTCGATTGAATGCACACACCAATGAACATGTCATTGAATACAACAACACGTTTGAATTGCCCTCGACTGAATCGCATCGCTTTGCACAATTCGAAATCGTCACCGGTTACATGCCCGCTGAGTTCCATTCTTTCTGGGCATACCTGCCGAATGAGAAGAGACTGAAAGCTCTGGAGGATGGCCCCGGAGAACAAGCCTATCCGATCGTATTCTCAACCGAAAACGGCCAACACGCCATGGGTGCCATGCTCGACGGTTGGCCCGGGGAGATTGACGCGAAGCCTGGATATGGAAGGTTCCGCTTCGAACAGGAACGCGTTGTCAAATGGAACGTTGTAATGCGTTACCGCGCGTTACCAAGTATCCGTTCCGGTAACTACAGCTTCCGAGTTCTCATCCTTGTTGGCGCACTGCATCAGGTTCTTGAAACCATGAATGAGCTTCACGCCTTATCAATAGAAAATCGGTTGCAACACGACAAGACGTCGCGATGACTCCTCCGTGTATCTTGAGGTATCGACCCTCTCTCTTGAAATGTTTTGAGAATTTTGGATAGTCGATGCAATCGCTACGCCGATCGCATTTGGATCTGTACGCAAGTTCGCTATGGATGTTGTTGAGGGGTGCATTTGTTGAAGACAACTCGGAGATTTACCGTGGGTGAACCTTTCGAGTGGGGTAACCTCGTGTGACGTCAAAGCCATCCTTGGCTTGTAGAATCACACGCACCAAGTAATCCCAGCGAGCATATCGTCGAATGATCGGCGCGCCTTGCAATCTGTCCTTGAATGCACTTTGGTCGCAACGCGGCAAGGTGATGCGTTTCGCCATACTGGCGGTTTCGTCGCGCTCGGCGTGGGTGTGTGCATTCGTGCTCGGATCGACGTTGCTTTCCGGGTGCAAGACCCTATCCTTGCCCGCCATCAATCCCTACGGTGGAACCATCTTCTCGGGTCAATCCACGACGCTAGTACCTCACCATGGAGCGGCCGGAGGATATCCCGCGCAGGGCTCCGCCTTCCCAACTCCCCCTGAACCCAAGAAGTGTTATCACGGCGAACCTACGGGTGACGGCAAGAACGGAAAAGGCTGCGCCCTCTGCGCAGGAGCAGGCATTGGCGGTCTGGGAAAGAAAGAAAGCGCGTCGGATGCCCGCGCCCGTTGCGGTCAAATCCTGCTGACACCGACTCGCATTGTCGCCCCGGTTGGGGGCGAAGTCATCCTGCTGGCTGGCATCTGTGGCCAGGATGGAAATCTCGTGACCAAAGAACCGATCGAATGGATGCTCTCACCGGAAAGCGTCGGTCAAATCATCGACGTAGGTGATGAAAACAAGGGGAAGCAATCCTCATTCTGGAACCGCTCCAACAAACCGAGTGTTGAAAAGGTCGATGTCGATTTTGCTCGAGGTAGAACCAGCAGCGAAGAGGGTCGCATCACACGCGGTACCGCTCGCACGGAAGACGATCTGCCGGTTCGCAAAGGTCAGACGTGGCTCAGTTTGTCCAGCCCATCGGAAGGTGTCTCCAAAGTCACTGTGATGGCTCCCGAAAGCGCCGCTTGGGATCAACGTCGCCAGACCGCTACGATCTATTGGGTCGATGCCAGTTGGCAATTCCCACAAACCCAACAAGCCAGCAGTGGCCAAACCGTCACGCTGGTTACAAAAGTCCTCAGAGCCGAAGGTTTCGCTCCCGCGGAAGACTGGTTGGTCCGTTACCGTTCTCTCAATCCCGAAGTCGCGCGCTTCCTGGATCAATACGGAGAAGTCTTTGAAAAGAAGGTCGACCGAAACGGAAACGCTATCGTCGAAGTCGTCAACATGCAACAACCGGGGGTCATATCGCAAGCCAATGCGACAGCTCTTTTCGAGATCGAAGTCATTCGACCTTCGCAAGCGGCAGAAAACATGCCAGAACTACCTCTCGGGCGGGGTACGGTACAAGTCACTTGGACCGCTCCGGAAATCGTGCTCCGCGCGTCAGGACCTGAAACGGCCGTCCCGGGGCAACCCTTGGCCTATTCAGCCACGGTGGAAAATGATGGATTTGCACAAGGTGAAAATGTAGTGCTGAGCTTGGCTATCCCCAATGGCATGACCGTCCAATCGATTTCCGTTCCCCCGACGCGTCAAACGGGAACCAGCTTCGTATGGGAAATCGGAGCCCTGGGCCCGCGCCAAGCCTTGGATGTTCAAGTCGTCGTTGAAGCCGCAGCCGAAATGGACGCACGCATCGTTTTCGAAGCCACCGCCGCTTCGGGAATTCGCAAGAATGCGGTCGTCTCCACCTTGGTTCAAAAACCTCAATTGGTCCTGAGCGTCAATCCCGATCCGACCAGTACCCAAGTCGGTGTTGGAGAAGTCGCAACCTTCAATATGCGACTCACGAATTCAGGCAATCAGACCGCCACCGATCTGACGTTGCTCCTCGAAGCGGCACCCGGCCTATCCCACATTCGGGATGGTGCCACGCAAGTCACACGGGAAATCGGTTACTTACCTCCAGGCAAGAGCGTTGACGTCGCAGCCCAATTTGTCGTGGAGCGAGAAGGGGATTTATCCCTGAAAGCAACGGCGCAATCGGCGAGAACCATCGTCGCTGCAGGTACCGCGTCGGTGCGAGGAGTGCCCGCTCCGCAGCGTGTGCCCCAAGTGGATTTGGAAATGCGTTCAAGCACCGGTGCCAATCCCATCGCCATCAATACGGCAACTTCGGTGCAACTATTTGTTAAAAACACAGGCCCAGTCGCCGTCCGAAATCTGATCGTGGGTGTCAAGTACGACCCTGCCCTGGCCCCCACCGGAGCTTCCGCAGGCTTCGAACCGAACTTTGCAAATCAATTCTTGCGATGGAGGATCCCCGAATTGGCCGCCGGTACCTCCAGCGAGTTCCAAGTCAACTTCAGTGGGCTTGCGGCTAGTCCCGATGCCCAGGTCGTCGGCTCCCTCGATTCCGAAGATCGAGTCATTCGCGTCATGCGGAACGTAGGTATTCCCGTCGTCGGCAGCGCGATTCCAGCCAATCCGGTTCCGCCACCGGGAACTGTAGGGGGAATCAATCCAACACCAGGTCCCGCCGGGGTCGCTGTTCCGCAAGGCGATCTGGCCATCGCGATCGAACCGATCAGCAAAGCGGTTCGGATCAACGAACAATCCACCTACGACATCACCATCCGCAATATCTCGGCCTCCAACCAGCAACGGGTTGAATTGCAACTGCGGTTGCCAGAAGGAGTACGAGTGATCGGTGTCTCCGGACCGTCGCAGGATGGCTACCAATTCGATGAAGCCGGAAGGATCATCAACATGGCACCGGTTCAAACGCTCAGGCCTCAGGAACCCGTATCCTATCGCATCGAGTTTCGCCATGAATTGGTAGGCGAAGGCCGCTTGATCGCAACCGTGCAATCGAGCACGTCACGCGAACCAGCCAGCGCCATGTCGACCATCACCACATTACCACCGCAGTAACCCATCCTCGCTCGCAACGAATAATCACCGAGCGATTTCAAGTGAGATAGTCTTTCAGACTGTCAACTGTCTTTCAATACATTCCCACCCCTATACCGCTAGCTCAGTCAGCAACCTGTGAAACCGCATTCACTGAGCCCAAAAAAACATTTCATTCTCACGCTTGCGGCTCGGTCATCGAAAACGGGTCCAGCGCTTTCTCAAGAACGTCAGGTTCGAGTACCCGCTGTTCCAAACATAGCTCGCGAATGGTTTTTCCTGAAGCAAAAGCCTCCTTTGTAAGCTTCGCGGCCTTCTCGTATCCGATGTACGGGTTCAAGCTAGTTACCATCGACAAGCTCTTTTCCACACTGGCTTCACAGGCTGTAGGGTTCGCCTCGAGACCATCCAAACAGAACTCGATAAACGCGCTGATCCCGTTGGAAAGCAACATCACACTTTCCAAGATCAACTGTCCCATGACAGGCATCATGATGTTCAATTGAAAATTGCCACCGGATGCGCCCGATAGAGTCATGGCAGTATCGTTTCCGATCACACGGGCCGTCAATTGCATCATACTTTCGCACATCACCGGATTCACCTTGCCAGGCATGATCGACGAACCGGGTTGACGATCCGGCAGAATGACTTCGAAAAATCCGCAACGTGGACCGGATCCCAACCAGCGGATGTTGTTTGCAATGTTGAAGAGAGTCATGGCGATGGTTTTGATCTGCCCATGCGACTCAACCAATCCATCGCGTTGGGCATTGGCTTCAAAGTGATCGGCCGCCTCGACGAACGGAATACCGGTTTGTTTGGCTAGGTGAGAGCTGACCCTCTTGCCAAATTCCGGGTGGGTGTTGATTCCACTACCGACGGCCGTCCCACCCACAGGGAGTTCGTAGACGGCGCGTGCGGCAACACGCGCTCGTTCGATCGAGAGTTCGATCTGTCGCGCGAATCCGCCGAACTCTTGTCCCAGTCGAAGGGGAGTCGCGTCCATTAAGTGGGTACGTCCAATCTTGATTACGCGATCCCAAGCCTTCGCTTTATCCCGTAAGCTGGCGTGGAGGCGTTGCAGTTGCGGAATCAATCGCTGCTCGATCTCGACCGCTGCGGCGACGTGAATTGCGGTTGGGAAGGTGTCATTGGTACTCTGCCCCATATTCACGTGATCGTTGGGATGAACCGATTTCGTTTGGGAGAATCGATCCCCGCCGAGCAGCTCAATAGCGCGATTGGAGATGACTTCGTTGATGTTCATATTGCTCGAGGTCCCCGATCCGGTTTGGAAGACATCGACGGGAAACTGGGTGTCCATCTTTCCATCGATGACCTCTTGGCAGGCATCGTAGACAGCTCGGACTTGGGATTCATTGAGCGGGTTCTTGCCGGTACCTGTCAGCTTGCCCAGTTCGTGATTGGCAGCGGCGCAGGCGAGTTTCACTCGGCCCATGGCTCGCAGCAAAGGGACGGGCAATGTCCAACCGGAGATCGGAAAATTCTCAACCGCCCGCTGAGTCTGCGCGCTGTAATACGCTTGGGCAGGTACCTGGACTTCGCCCATGGAGTCCACTTCGGTACGGAATTCCGACATATCTCATTAATCCTATGAAAAAGTAAGTGAATTCGGTGCATTCTCTAGGACCAGAACAGTCCTCGACGTTCCAGTCCATTTATAGCAGGGAACGGATTTCTAACCAATCGGCTTGCCCAGCCGTCCGCACCACACTCAGGAATGCATCGACATTTACCCCCGAGCATGGATTTACCCGGTTTTGATCTAGCCAAATCGTGAACAACGGCTATTATCCCCGCAATCCAAATGAAAGCTTGGAAAGCAAGGTTCTTCCCCTCAATCGCCGATCGCTGCAACGAAGCGATCCCGACGTGATCCTCTCGATCCGTCCCTGTTTTGAGTCGAGCCAGACTTTCCCAGGTTTCTGCCCGCATCGGTTTTCGGGCAGCCAACGGAAAGTTGGCCAACCGTTTTGGTTGGATGGTTTGACTACTTTGATGATTTGAGGATTGAGATGGAACCCATCGAAACGATGGCCGACGATGTTGCGCTCGCAGCGGAGATTTTGGCTTCTATTAAACACGCTGTCCCCGGCGTTGACTTTTCGGAATCTTCGACCGCCGCAGAAATCGCTGAGCGGCCCAAGAAGCCGAAGAAGAAAAAGCCGAAGCTAGCCGCCTCGGAGTTGGTGGATACGCAGGACACGGGATCGGCCGGAGACGGAATCGCGCAGGCAACCGTAACGGTCGCCTCTTCCAATGCCGACTCACCCGCGCGAGACAATCGCGATGCTCCCCGCAATGCATCCGAAGAAACTGCCGTGGACGTCGCAGTCGCTCCTCACATTGAAATACCTGTCGAAGAGGTTTGGAGCGGAGAGGAAACCTCCGAGGAAGATAACGACGGTCGGATTCGATTCCGCGATTTGAATTTGCCTGCCGAGATTTGCAGCGCACTCGAGGCATCCGGGTATCAATTCCCCACCGATATCCAAGCCGCCACCATTCCGGCCCTTCTCAAAGGAAGGGATGTGCTGGGACAAGCCCAAACCGGAACAGGCAAGACGGCTGCCTTTGCTCTTCCCCTATTGAGCCGCATCGACGTCGACGTCCCCGAAACACAAGTTCTGGTGCTGACACCGACGCGCGAACTCGCGATCCAAGTTTCAGAATCATTCCTTCGGTACGGTCAGCATCTCCGGGGCTTGCGCGTTGCACCGATTTATGGTGGGAGTTCCTATTCCACTCAGATCAATGCGTTGCGGCGTGGAGCACACGTCGTGGTCGGCACACCCGGTCGCGTGATGGACCATATGCGTGAGAGTCGGCTTCGCATTGACACGTTGCAGGCACTGGTTCTGGATGAAGCCGATGAAATGCTGCGGATGGGCTTCGTCGATGATGTTCAGTGGATCTTGGATCAAACCCCCGCAGAAAGGCAGATCGCCCTCTTCTCTGCCACGATGCCCGATCAAATCCGACAGATCGCCAATCGCCACTTGAAGAACCCCCACGTCATCCAAATCGAATCCAAGCAACGGACAGCGGACAATATCGAACAGCGATTTGTCATCGTCGATCCGAGGGGCAAACTGGAAGCGCTCGAGCGTATTCTCGAAGCCGAAGACTTTGATGGACTGATCATCTTCGTGAAAACGAAAATCGCCACCGTCGAAGTCGCCGACTATCTCAATGCTCGCGGCTATTCCGCAGTTGCGCTCAATGGCGATATCGCGCAGAGCCAGCGAGAAAGGACCATTGAGCAATTGAAAGACGGAGCCTTTCACATCTTGGTTGCAACCGACGTGGCCGCTCGCGGACTCGACGTGCAACGCATCACACACGTGATCAATTTTGATCTCCCGTTCGATGCCGAGGCCTACGTGCATCGCATCGGGCGTACAGGAAGAGCGGGACGTTCTGGTAGCGCCATTGTGTTCATCTCCCCCAAGCAACGCGGGTTTCTTCGAGAAATCGATCGTGCGGCAGGTCAAACCATCGAACCGATGGCAATCCCCACCGCCAAAGAGATCAACACCATGCGTGTGGCTCGCTTCAAGGAGAAGATCGGAGAAGCATGCTCAGAATCCGCCAAGCAAGGCGAGATGTACAAATTGTTTGAGAAGCTGATTGGTCAATGCATCGCCGAAAAAGGATTGGATGCCGCTCAAATCGCAGCTGGATTGGCCACCTTCGCCCAGGGCGATCGTCCGTTCTACATGAGTGAGTCGATCGAGCGATTTGGTAGACGGGATTCGGCGTCCTTCGAACGTGATCGAGGACGAGGCCGCGATGATTTTCGATCGGGAGACAGGTTCGATCGAGATTCGCGCAGCGACTCCGATGGGCCGCGAGGCAAACGCCCTCGATCCTCGGTACCCACCACCGATCTCGGTGATCCAGGTCACGAAAAGGAAACCTTTCGCGTGGAAGTCGGTCGTGTCCATGGAGTGAAACCAGGGAATTTGGTAGGAGCTGTGGCCAACGAAATCGGTTTGGACTCAAACCGAATCGGCCAAATCCGAATCCATCACGACTTCAGCACGATTGATTTGCCAAAAGGGATGCCTCGCGACGTATTCAAGGTCTTGGGGCGAGCATGGGTCGTCGGCCGCCAGCTTCGCATTTCCAAACTATCGGACCATCCCAGCAGCGAACGCCGAATGGTTCGAGGGAAGAGCAAGTAATCGCACTCGCGTAGGCCCGCAGGAATGCGGTGGCTTCCATGTGCGGGGCGTAGGCATTTCACGATGCGTATCACACAGCGATTATCGATCGACGATCTCGGCCTTGCGGGCGAGATGTTGCGGCGAGGCCAGTTGGTCGCGTTTCCAACCGAAACAGTATACGGCTTAGGTGCTGATGCCTTTCAACCCGAAGCTGTCCGAAACATCTACCTCGCCAAAGGAAGACCATCGGACAATCCATTGATCGTTCATCTAGGTTCATTCGACCAACTAACAGAAGTCGCAATGGACCTTCCCGCACTTGCAGCACGCTTGATCGATCGCTTTTGGCCAGGACCGCTGACCTTGGTCTTGCGGAAAACCGATCGGGTTTCCGACCTAGTATCAGGGAACTTGAATACGGTCGCTGTTCGGATGCCCAATCATCCGATCGCACTGGAATTATTGCAACGCGCGCAGACACCCGTGGTGGCCCCTAGCGCCAACCGCTCGGGCCGTCCCAGCGCAACCCATTGGCAATCGGTACTCGAAGATCTAGAGGGACGGATCGATGGAGTCATCCTGGGAGAATCCACTTCGATCGGATTGGAAAGCACTGTCCTGGATTTAACCCAGAGCGTCCCCTGCATTCTCCGCGCTGGTGCCATCACGGCTGAGGAACTACGGGATGTTTGCCCGGATGTGCGACACGCGAGCGAAACCTCCCACGAGAACGAACTCAGAAAGTCACCGGGCACGCGCCATCGCCATTACCAGCCCACGGCCATGGTCTTGTTGGACTGCGCTAGAACTAGCCATGGGGCACATCCGATCACCAAAGACCCCCGCTTGTTGCACAAGAAAATTGCATGGATCGGATTGGGAAATCCTCCCGCTCTGGATTGGCTTGTGATGGAACCGTGTTCTTCGGTCGAAGTCTATGCCAGGCGTGTTTATGCGTTCTTTCGCGAAATGGATCATTTGGGAATCGAGGTGATCGTTTGCAGTCTGGTTGACGAGGCCGGCATCGGTCTTGCCCTCAACGATCGCCTCAATCGGGCGGCCAACGATAGAATCTGATACGATGCGTCGACGACTCAGGTGGGTATAACTTTTTGGTCGATGACCCCATTGCTTCTGCACGAAACCCTTTTCAGCTTGCCTTATCGACCATCGACGAAACGGGCGATCACGTGCTGCACCTTTTGCATTTTGCCGAAATGAGAACACATCTTTTGGTATTCGTCAGCCTTGGAATGATCGGTTGGGACGCGAACGCGCAGGAAACCGATATCCTCGACCGGACACCCGCAAGCAAACCTTCCTCCGTCCAAGAAACATCGAATTTGGAAGAGTTGGTGCTGGTCAAACGGGGAGATTTGCCCGTCCTCATTTCCGCCCCGCATGGGGGCACCCTCAAAATCGCAGGAGTCGAACCTCGAACTGGGGAAGGTATGAACCAAGGTCCGTCCGGTTTCTTCGCGGGGCGTGACGGAGGAACCGAAGAATTGGCACAAGCAGTGATCGATGCCATCGAGGAACGGATCGGCAAACGACCCTATTCGGTCATCAGCTCAACCCACCGCAAATACCTGGATCCCAATCGTCCTGCTGAAATTGCGTACGAAGATCCCGATGCTGCCCCCGCATACGATCGCTACCACGATTCCTGCAGAACTTTCTGCCGCGAGATTCTTCAGCAGTATCACGCTGGACTGCTGCTCGATATCCACGGACAAGGCACCAGCGCCGAAACCGTCTACCGCGGAACAGGAAACGGAAAAACCGTCACCAGACTCCGTCAACGTTTCGGTGAGTCCGCACACGGCGGAGAAAAAAGTCTCTTTGGGTTCCTTGCCGATGCCGAATGGAAAGTATTTCCAAATCCTCACGACGGCAAAGAACAATCGGGCTTCACGGGCGGCTACATCGTTCAGTCGCATGGCAGCCATCAGCCGAGCGGGATCGATGCAGTTCAACTCGAGTTTGGATTCGACTACCGTCGACCAGCGATTCGCACGAAAACCGCCCAGGTTCTCGCGGAAGCTGTCGAGCGCTATCTGAAAGAATATCTCCCTGCGGCACTTGAGTAACTCCGTCATCGCAGAAACAATCGGGCTACGTCTCTATTTATTCTCGGGCGCAGCTCCTTGTTCGGATGCGGTACTCTGCTAAGGGGGCGGGGCAGGAACGGAATCTGTCGGCGGATCAGAATCAGTCGTCGGACCGGACTGAACGGGTGGTGATGATACACTCGCAAATGGCGACTGCGTCGTTGTGAATTCCTTGTCGATTGTCGCCCAGGGTGAAACGGTATCCTTGCGGACCTGACGGAAGTATTCGGCGATAGTGCGCACGGCATACTCCCGATCCCCCGAACGTTGCATCATTTCCCCAACAGCATCGATATGTTGCCCAAAATCGGAGGTCGATTTCTTGGGCAAACGAAACGGTCGACCAAAGATAGGAAAAGCCGCGATCATTGCAGCCACACCTAAAAACGCTGCGTGGATGGTGATCACATTGAGTGGCCATATCGTGAGCATCTCGAATCCCTTTTGACGCTCGTCCAAATCATCGCTGCGAACCGGTGGGTCCATCGATCCAGTAATAAATCCCACGCCGCCTGTGGGAAGACCCGCGATGAGTTGCTGCGCTAAATCACGGTGCGGACGATGGATGAGTCCGTAATTGGAGAAGAGCGATTGGTTGGCCACCAGGATGAGTTGGCTATTGCTCAGGCTTCCCTCTGTGTACCGGGCTATCAAATCCCGTCCATCCCCCGACTGCAACAAAACCGTACGAATAGGAAACTGACCCTCGATCCAGTTTTGCGAAATCTCTCTTTGTTGGACGTCCGTAGTTCGCCATTCGGGAGCGTACTGCTTGGCTGCATTGACCGGTTTGGTCGGATCGGGTTCCCAGTCCAATAATTTTCGAGCTGCTGCTAAATCTGGGTCTTGCAATGGTTCGGCATGAGTCCGAAGGTAAATACGACACGCATCGGCATCGAGAGAACTAGCCCACGGACCTGTCCATTCATTAATCCGTTCCATCTCCCCGTCGGCAATCACCCAGCGGTTCCAGGGCGAATAGATTCTCTTGCGATACGCTCGCCGCATCGTATCCAGTTCGCTTTCTTCCTGTGCCGCCATCGAAAGGGCATTGAATCGGTCCTGAGAAGACAGGGATGCATCCTCACCCAATCCAAACGAAGACCAATAGGCTTGATTCGGCGAAAAATCTCGCCCTACGTAAATCAACGTCCGGTTTCCGGAAGCACACCATTTGGCCAACCATCGATAGGTCTCTGCGGAATGGCTAGGAAAGGCGTTGGGTGCCCATAGAATGGTATTCAGGCGATTCATATTCGAGGGGGAGAGCGATCGTACCGTATACGTCGTGTGCCCCTTCTTTTCCACCATGCTTCGCAGCACTGTTAATCCGCTGGGGCTGCACTCCGCGTCGTCGCCTTCACTTTCACCGTACGTATTCGTCACTTGGACTTGGCAACCACTCAACAAAACCAAAAGACCGAGTATTGATCCCGCCACCGCGCGTTGGGGTTGCAATGAATGCCTCATACCTGTGCTCCCGTCAATGCATGTCCGGTCGAAGGATTGCTCGTGCTCCATTCACTGCTGGAAGGAGGAGTCTTCATCTCCGCTTCGATCGATGGTAGCTGGGCCCATAGCCCTTCAAACGTCGCTGCATCCAAATCGTGTCGACCGAAATAAACGCGCTCGAAAGCGTGGGTTGCTTTTCGAAGATATCCCTGCAATGCAGGTCGGGACCTAAGATCGCGGATGTAACCACCATTGGTTTTGCCTCGCTCAAGCCGGATGCAATGGGAAGAATCTAGTTCCACGAGCAAGTAGCTGAACAAATAGATAATGGCTTTCGTGTATTCCCCTTTGGATCGCAAGTACTCCGCTTGAGCTCTTAAACCGACGATGGGGGTCTCCATCTCGAACGGAAGATCCGAGATCTTGGCCCGCTGTTGCAGGACATCCTCTCCATCGCCTGCGCTTTTACGCACTCGCCGAACCCCACCGAATGTTCCCGCTCGAATGACCAATGCCAAAACGATCAGTAATAACAAAATCAAAAAACCTAGCAGGATCCAAACCCACGCATTGAAAATGGCAGTGAAAAAACTGGTCCAAAAGCTATTTCCCGTCGATCCTGGATTACCCGAACTGTTGCCGAATAACAATTCCCACAGGGACTTTCGACTATTCGATTGAGCGATCGAATCGTGACGATCGGAAACATCATTCGTCTGAAGTTGCTTGGCTGGGAAATGAAGATCCTCCGAATCTGGATTGACCCATACAGGATTGACCCCGCGCCGGACCACGTCCCGATCCGAGGAGGATTCCGATCCCATCGCTGAGACGGACAACGCCAGCAAATGGCAAATCCATAGAGAAATGCCGAACGGCAAGAGACACCGCGCGGAGTTCGCCCCGCACCGGGCTCGCATCGAAATCATCCACGAACTCATAGGGCCTCCAACAAACGCAACGACTCGGCCTTGAGTTTCAATTCCACTTCCCAGCCCTCGCTCCGAATCCGCGTATTGAGATAGAGCAAGAATCGAATGACCGTTCCCCAGGTGGCCATCATCCATAAAACCACGGGCACGATGATCGTATTCGCCCACCAACCCCACGTCCACAACCCGACCAGTACTCCGACAATGAACAAACCACCCAACGTAAAGACGGTGACAAAGCAAATCGCAATGAGGGTCAATCCGATCTGCACGCTGAACAGATCGCCACTGCCGGAATGGAGCCATTGGGAGCGTCGCTTGTAGATGAGTTCATTCCCGCCGGGTTTCGCAGAACTCCGAATCGGGCAGCGTTCCAGCAATAAAATTTCCCCCGCAAAGGGTCGAAAGCCTCGGACCAGATAAATCAGCAGTGCATACACCGTAGCCACCACCGAGATCTCTAACGGTGTGTTGAATCCTACGTCCCAGTAGACCCATGCCATATACAGAAGCGATACCAATCCTCCTCGCAAAATCCCCAGGATCCACGCCAACGCAATCCACCGCGAAGAAACCGACTTCCAAATCTGTCGAAGCGTCGGCTCCTCAATAAAAACCGCTTGGCCCAGGAAGTAAGTCAAGCCAGCCATAGCCAAAGGAGCTTGCAGGTAAACCATCACCGCCATCAGCCAAAGATGCCGAATGATGAATCCTTCGCGCGTCCCATACGATCTTGAAGACATCACCAAACGATCGAAATCGGCTTCGGGTTGCAACAGGAACCAATTCAAAAGAAAAAAGGGCAACGCCCCTACGATCGCAATCGTCACGATTCGGTACCAATAACTGCGAAGGAGTACCAAGCTCAGATCAAACAGCTCGTCCGCCGAACGCTGTTCGATAACCAGGGCTGTCTTGTCAAGCTGCATCAGCGGATCCCTCCCATCGATGACCCATCGTCCCGACTAGGGTAACCCAGGATGACAAAGTAGAACATCAAAAAACAAGCGCTGCCGACCGCCCATAGAGCCTTGAAGGCATAAGGGAGAGGCGAAGGGGAAATAAACCCCTCCGTGAACGCTGCCAATATAAACAACACGACCGCCGCCATGATGATCGGAAGGGATTGTTCCGCACTGCGTCGAAACGAGTCCATACGACTCAATCCATGGGTCATGAGCCACCCCACTCCCAATCGCAACCCGGCCGCCGCCGAAAGTGCAATGGCGGTCAGCTCAAAGACCCCATGCGCCGTGACAAACTCAAAGAAGGTGTCCCCGGCAGAGACTTGCGGCCTCGCCATAAAACCAAACGATGCACCTAAGACGACACCGTTGTACGCGAGCTTGCACAAACCTGGCAGTAAGAGGGGACCCAGGGCGAAACACTCAAGTCCGATACTCGTATTGTGTTGAATGTAAAACCCCGACATGAACACGTACTGATCAAAATTGCCTCGGAGAGGTTTGTCGAAGTTGGACTCCAGTTGCCTCATTTGATCCCGGCCGAGAACTGTTTCGGCAAATCCAGGAAAGGTTCCCTCTGCCCACGCGAGGAGGGCCGAGAGAGTGAACAAACCGAAAAAGATGGAAAAGGCAATCATCACGCACGGATCCCGAAAGATTGCTTTCGGCGCCGTCACCGTCATGTAGTTCCACCAACTCGAAACCTGAAAGCTGGTCGATCGATAGAGCTGACTATGGGCTCGACCCACCAGGCGGTGAAGGTAATCGACGGTGGCGGGTGGCAGCCGCAATTGTTCGGACATGGCCAAATCGCTGCATGCGGCCCGGTAGAGCGCAGCAAAACGCGTCACTTCCTCGGCCGTTATGGTGCGAGATAACGAGAGCTTTTGGTACTTCTCGCACAATCGATCCAACTCTTGCCATCCTTGACGTCTTCGTTCCAGAAGTTCTGCGGTTCTCATGGGGAACTTTCTCGCTCACCGGTCGATAAAGGATTCGAATTCGCTTCGGTTGCGAAGGGTGTCGGCTCTACATCCGTCGGACCGATTTCCACGATATCGCTCGCTGGAACCAGTGTTGGAACATGCTCGAGCGATTCCGCGATAACGGCTACGACTGGGGGTGCACTGACGGAAGATGCAATCACCGGAGGAGGGTTGTGTGGTGCCAGCGTCGGTGCCGTAGGACGCGGCATCAAGGACTCCTCGGGTGATAATTGCCTAGCCACAAACTCGCGATAATACAGAGCGCACAATAGCAAATCGGAGCTGGTGTCCTCTCGAAACTCAAATCGTTTGAGCAACGGCTTCGCCAGAATCGAGGATAGCTCGAGACGTTTCGCATTCGGCATCCGCGCGCGACGCTCCGCGTAGAGAGCGACGGCCCGCCCCATGGAACGGGACATACGGAAGTTCGCGGGAATGAGTTCCGCCAAGGAAGCGACGCGAGGATCCTCCAGTTTCACGTTCGGTGGAACCCAAGCCCGCTCATCCACCACCACCATCGTCCCTGCCGCCAAATCGCCGAGCCGTTGGAATCGCTTGGTCATCAGCATGCATCCGATGGCGACCAATCCTGTCGGAATCCAATACACCGGCGGGGCATCGGGATCGAATAACTCCAGCGACATCATCGGGGCCATATCACCCAACCGCAAGAAATTGCGAACCGTCGCTTGGTATGCACTGATCGGTCGACCATCGATCGACAGCACTTGAATCTTGGATATGTACTTGCCAGGAGTCTTGCCATTCCAGTAGGTCTCAAAAACGAGACCGTAAAACCAATCGAGGAAAAAGTAACTCAAGAGCATGGCAACCCCGAGCAGTGAGCCTGAAAGAGGCAGCAGCGAGGCAATACCAGAACATACGAAAGCAAAGAACAACCCGCTGATCACCACCCCTCGAATGACGATATCCAGAATAAACGCGGGGAGCCTTCGAAACGGCCCAGCCACTTGGTATTCGAACTGAATATTCTCCGGCGTCGTGACAGTGGCAGTCAGGTCGATTGCGGGACGAGGATTCATTCCGGCGAATTCTTCCGATCGAAATTGCGTAGGGGCCGAGTTGGTTAGCATCACTCTCGAGTTGAGAGGACTCAACACCGTTGCCATAACAGTATGGTAAGCCATTTTCTGCGCAGCGGGAATCATTCTACCACCAGGAATCCGCTTCCATGTCCTAGCATTCGTGAACTATGCTGCGACTACTCGGTCCGGTTTTTCGCGTTGCTGCTCGTTCTAGTCAATTGGATTTCGTAAGTCTCCGGAACCAAACGCCACATATCCACTACGGCTATAATGACACTGGCTTCCAACGCAGGATGCCGATAGCACTTCCTTTCCCATCGATCCCGGAGCAAACCATGAATCCTCGCGGAAAAAATTCTTCTCTAGATGATTCTCGAAACCTCCTTTCCCAATGGAGACGGCGCGAGTTCATGCTAGCCACAGGGGGGGCGGCGCTGTTGGGTGTCGCGGCATCGCGACAAAGCGAGGCGGTCCAGGAGCAGATCGCCAACGCCCCCGAAACGTTAGTCAAGAAACTCTTCGAAAGCTTGACGCCTGACCAGCGAAAGACCGTTTGTTTCGATTGGGAATATGTGGCTCCAAACCGCGGGTTGCTCCGGACTCGCGTCGCGAACAACTGGAACATTACCAAACCCACCATTCAAAGTGACTTCTATTCGTCGGAACAGCGGGCATTGGTCCGATCCATTTTCGAAGGGATCATCGCGCCCGAGTGGCATGCTCGCTTCGATAAACAACTCAACGATGACATGGGTGGATTCGGAAAAGGTCAAAGCCTGGCAATCTTTGGAATCCCCGGGAGTGAGAAATTTGAATTCGTGCTGACCGGACGTCACACCACCCTGCGTTGCGATGGGAACACCCAAGACCATGTCGCTCTCGGAGGACCCGTCTTCTATGGCC
>Ga0194055_10001111_pt1 | contig 21779 bp, 25 predicted proteins | sample SepL449m_MetaG_FD_155482 | JGI IMG/M metagenome (GOLD analysis project Ga0194055, IMG submission 155482) | Anoxic zone freshwater microbial communities from boreal shield lake in IISD Experimental Lakes Area, Ontario, Canada - Sep2016-L442-9m | ecosystem: Environmental > Aquatic > Freshwater >...
TCTGTACATACTGCTTACGCTAACTTAGAGAAGAGTGCTGATAGCGCATTGAATTCGAATGAACATGGTGTACAGCGAGCTACTAAAGCACGCAAAGCAATCGCTACCTCTTAGTTTTTTAGTAATTAGACTTTCTAGCCCACTTCGGTGGGTTTTTTGTTGTCTGCGACCGTCTGAACCACTGTCAATTCATGACTTATTGCCACCTTCAGGTTGGCAAATTAAAAAATTAGATTAATTATAGTAATTAGTATGAAATTAACCTGATTTATTCCTATTAAAGGTACATGATGTTAGTTCGATAAGTAAGCACTCTAGGGAGTTTTCACTATCAACGAATACGTTACCGAGCATTTTCATTTAGCCTTTAGGGCAGGGCTAGTAAATCGGTTTGGCAAAATACCTACCGCTAATAAGTTAGCTATTGAATTCAATCTTCGTAACTTTGAGTCAAATTCAATTTCTCGAGAAGCTGCAAGAAAATGGATTAATGGCCAATCAATGCCAGAGACAGCAAGACTTAAGGTATTAATTAGCTGGCTTAACTTAGATGCGGCGTTCATTTACTCTACGACTTTCATCGAAAAAGCTAGTGATCATCTGAGGATTGATGGCGAGCAAGATAGGGCAAAAGTAGAGGCCTATCAGCTGCGAAAAATAGAAGGCTTCGCCCAAGCCGCTTTGAACTTTGTCTCACCCATGACGGCTATATTAAATACAGATGGCATCATTATTTTGGTCAATAACGCATGGCGATCTGCTGCCATGCTCTATCCAAAATTAAAGGGCGGAAGCCTAGGATGTGAGGGCGTTAATTATCTTGAGGTTTGTGAGAAAGCGATGGGACCGGGCTCTAAAGAAGCTAACAATGTAGCTAAATTTATTCGTAGCGTTCTTGCGGACAACACAAAAACATTCACCTCAAAATATCCTTACCACACCAATGGTGATAAAAGGTGGTTTGAGGTTAAGGTGTCTGCCTACAAAAAGTTGAATGACGTGTTTTGTGTTGTTTCATATAATCCGATTATTGAAGCAGCTTCTAGCAAGAAAAACTAATTAGAGAATGCTTATTGAAGTGTTCCTTAAAAGGCGGCTTAGCCAGTTAGTCCTCTCCAACTATAATCCGGCCAAGAGCGTCTAAATCAGCTTCGTCTACTATTAAATAGTCATCCTCAATCACAGTTGCTCCTTCTAATTGTTCGATATATTCCCGAATAGCGTAGTAAGAGGGTATTTGAGCCTGGTTATCATTTTGTGAATCCCAAACTTTATAGCGATAGACTGATAATTTCATATGGTTTGGGTTAATCATCTCCCCAGTCTGCTTGCTCTTGATTCGGAATATGGCTCATTTCATTAATTTTGCGCCTAGTTAAATGCTGCCAGATAAGGCGTTCTTGAACGAGCTGATTACTCTGCAGCTCTGAGAACTTTTCTGGCAGACTATCTTCTTCAATTTCTAATTGGCGAGTATTCATGATGTGCGCCCCTATTCATACAGTCAATTTGGTTGCCAATGAATTGGTTGAAACATGCTGTATCGAAACAAGAACTAGGGCATGCTCAGCCAATCCATTAGCATGTCTCTATGCTGAACCTATCTTGCTCTTTTGTGTAATTAATTTCGTAGTTTTTTAGCAGATGAAATATTATTGCGCAGCATCAAAATATGGCTCTAGATAAGTGACTACTTCCTTAAAAAGGATTGATGTAGCCAGGTATACATATAAAAGCATGACGGGGTTACCGCCATGCTTTACTACTCTTATGAAGTAGCTTTTTAAGAAGCTGAAAGTTTGATGTTTCAACCCTTTTGAATGCCTATACAGATATAGGCATAGTAGTTGGCATAAAGCCAGCGCAGAGCATACGATTTCTGAACCCTGCACTTTCATCCTATGCTTACTTTTTAGATACGTCAAGACTAATTAGGGTAAATCTGCCAACAAAGTCATGTGTCATAGGCGGGCGGTCTTTGGGGTTCTGTAGGGTGGCAGTGGCGGTCAAAGGGCTTCGACACTGTTTTGTCGGGTAAACCGACAAAAATAATAGTTTTGGCTCAAGTTCTCTTGGGTCACCAAGAAATACCAAAACCACCTGCGGGTAGTTTTTCCATTTTGGAATATTATAAAAATAGATCAATGGAGTTAATATGTGTCGATGGATGGCCTATGCTGGAGAAAAGATTTATTTAGAAAATCTCCTTTTTTTGCAAAAGAATTCACTCATTTCTCAAAGCCTAAAAGCTACAAAATCAAGCTTTGCCACTAGTGGCGATGGTTTTGGACTAGCTTGGTATGGCGGTAAAAAAACTCCTGGTCTATTTAAGGATGTTTTACCTGCTTGGAACGATGAAAACTTAAGGCAACTGAGTCAGCATGTCAAAAGTGGTCTCTTTTTGGCTCATGTAAGAGCTTCTACTGGTACTGGAGTCTCACGAGCCAATTGCCATCCTTTTGCCTGTGGTAAATGGAGCTTTATGCATAATGGCCAAATTGGAAATTGGTCATTGCTACGTCGTGACATTGAGTCCATGATTTCAAAGGATTACTATAATTATCGATTAGGCACTACCGATAGTGAGGCTCTTTTTTTACTGGCACTATCTTGTGGATTGGAGAAAGATCCAGTAGGCGGCATCAAAAAAGCGATTGAGAAGATTCATATTCTTTTAGAGGCTTATGGGGCAACTGAACCGCTTAGATTATCAGCCGCCTTGAGTGATGGCAAATCCATTTGGGCTTTTAGATATTCAAGTGACCATCAGTCACCATCCCTTTTTTATGGCACACCTGATCTGCATAAAAAACAAGGTCAGTCGAGGATGATTAATACAATTGCCTCTGAGCCATTTGATGATGACTCAGAGCACTGGACTTCGGTAGGGGAATCTAAAGTTATTTTATGGAAAAACAAGGCCGTGTCAGTTAGTTCATTTATCTGACTGAATTGCTACTGCTTTAGTAGATACTTTCTAGACTAATAATTAGTCTATTTCCCCTTGGCAATTAGAGCAAGACCAATAATCTAACCTCCTAGCTATCAAGCTCAGGTCTTAGTGGGCACTATTTAGTTAAGACCATTCAATTTAAATAATCTCATCTAAGCTTAGCTTATATTCTTTATCAACAATAAAGCGTCCATTTTTGGGTTGATTTATATAATTGTCATTAAAGGTGTTTTGGAGAGTATCGTCGACAGGAGACTCACTTGATTTAGTGGGGTTAGTCAAATAGCAACTCGGAGTCAAGTTCTTACTCATATCTATATCGCCATCATTAGATTGATAGCAGATTAACTCGGAAAGATTACAATTTGATGAAATATTTACATTAGCCAAATTAATACAACTGTAATAATTACCCACCATTATCCTAAATTTTATATAACAAAAAAATGCTTACGATTAAATTTATTTTTACTGTCTACGCTTTTTCATTCATAAGCTCATTTGCTAATGCAGGCTCACTTGAGGATAGGGAAATTGAACAAAAATTCGCCAAATGCAACGTAACGAACGACGGTAAACTAACGCTTTTGCAGGCTAAAAATTGTATGCCAAAGGTAGCTAAAAATTTCTCAATTATCGATTCTCAAAATCGAGGTTATGTGACTGTTGCTCAAATTAAGGCATTGGTCGACTCTAGGTAAGAATTTTCATATTTTGACAATCGGAATCAATATAGTGCTTATGGCTCCTTGCCGCTAAGTAGATGCCGAAATGAAAACAGCGCTTTTGATTTAAATTGATTTAGATATAAAGCCGAAATCTCTAGTTCAGCTCCTCTTGGTCAGAACAGAAAAGCAAGCCCTCACTATACATAACGTAGTGATATTTTAGGGCTATGTAAATAGCGCTGGAGGGTGCTATCGGACTCATTATTTAATTGTCACATACTCGTCATATTTCATTGCCATATTGAGAGAATGAAAGTTGCATTCTTCAAAATTACCGAGATTTATCAAGAAAAAGGTTGCCACCACTACGACGGCGACGGTATTTCTCAATTGGCTCACGCTTGGCAGTGCGGACAACTTGCCAAAGAGAGTGGCGCTAGCCCTAAATTACAACTTGCAGCCTGGTTACATGATATCGGCCATCTATTGTCTAAAAAAGAAGGCACCCCAACTACCTATGGGCACAATGATCATCATGAGCAGACTGGAGGAAAATATCTAGCTAAGTTTTTTTCTGGTGATGTTACGCAACCAGTATTGATGCATGTTTTAGCAAAGCGATATCTCGTAACTACCGATGCTAACTACTACAAATCTTTATCACCAGACTCTATCAGAAGCTTAGCGCTTCAGGGTGGTGAAATGACTAAGAATGAGTGCAATGAATTCATAGAACATCCTTTTGCAAGTGATGCTATTTTATTAAGAAGGTGGGATGAGTTAGGAAAAGATCTGAATTGGATCATGCCTTCAAAAGCAAATGTGATAACAGAGTTGCGAACTTTAGTCGAGAAGTGCATATGAGAAATGTACTTTCAGTAAACGATGCAAACAAAGCGTTCTTTTCAGACGGAAGAAAAACGCGAGCTTTATCTAATGTGACGATTAATATCGCTGCCGGTGAGCGGGTAGCATTAATTGGCGCATCTGGCTCAGGAAAATCTACTCTGATCAGAGCTATTTGTGGCTTGGAGATTTTGGATAAAGACAGCAAAGAGTTAATGATTAATGGTCGGGAAATTCAGTCACATGGTCATTTATCAAAAAATGTTCGTCAGATTAGAAATGAATTAGGAATTATTTTTCAACAATTTAATTTAGTTAATCAATTAGATGTTATTACTAATGTGTTAATTGGAATCTGTCCTCAAAAAAATATTATTCAAACTATTACTAGGAGATTTTCTTTAGAAGAAAAAGCGAAAGCTCTAGATGCGCTTGAGAGTGTTGGTTTGGTTGATATTGCATACCAGAGAGCCTCGACATTATCTGGCGGACAGCAGCAACGAGTAGCAATTGCTAGAGCTCTTGTTAAGGGGGCAAAGATTCTATTAGCAGATGAACCAGTGGCATCTCTAGACCCAGAGTCCTCTCGAAGGGTAATGGAGATAATGGTGAATTTATCTGAAAAATTAAATCTAACCTTTGTAACTAGCTTACATCAGATTTCAGTGGCGAAAAAATACTGTGAAAGAACTGTTGCCCTAAATAAAGGTTGTGTAGTCTTTGATGGCCCTACCAAAGAGCTGACTACTCTCGTCTTGGCGAAGTTGTACGGTTCAAATAAAGGCGATCTATTGATGCATGAAGATTTTGATTATTTTGAAGAGGCAGGTAATTTAGAGCCAAAGCTTGCATTGGTTCAATAGACGTTAATTTTTTATTGGGGAGTTTTAAATGAAATTAAGTAAAGTATTTATGGTAGGACTTGTTGTCTTATTTGCATGTTTGGCACAAGCTAAAGAAATTAATTTTGGAATTATCTCAACTGATTCTGCCTCAGTTCAAAGAGATCGATGGGAGCCATTCTTTAGGGATATGGAGAAGCAGACTGGCCTTACAGTCAAATCATTCTATGCTCCAGACTATGCTGGAGTGATTGAGGCAATGCGTTTTAATAAAGTACAGGTCGCTTGGTTTGGAAATAAAGCTGCCATGGAAGCGGTTGATCGTGCTAATGGTGAAGTTTTTGCTCAAGTAGTTTTTGCTGATGGCGCCTTAGGGTATACCTCCTATTTGATTACACAAAAAGATTCGCCTTATAACAATGTAGACGACGTTATTAAAAATGGTAAGAGTATTAATTTTGGTATTGGTGATCCAAATTCAACCTCCGGATTTTTGGTTCCATCCTATTACATCTTTGCTAGACGAAATATAGAAGCTAGGGATACATTCAAAACAGTTAGAAATGCTAGTCATGGTGCAAATATTCAAGCTATTCTTGCAAAGCAGCTTGATGTCGCAACAAATAATTCCGAGGAAATTGATCGTTTAACAGCAACTAAGCCAGAAGCTGCTAAAGAAATCAAGGTAATTTGGAAGAGTCCATTAATTCCAAGTGATCCATTCGTTTGGCGCAATGATTTAGATAAAGAAACAAAAGATAAATTAAAACAATTTATTTACAATTATGGAAAAACAAATCCAGAAGAAAAAGCTATACTTAAAAATATTTATAACTATGGTGGATTTAGGCCTTCTACGAATGCACAATTAAACCCAATTCGACAATTGGAGCTGTATAAGGAATTGCGCAAGGTTGAGGCTGATAATACACTGAGCGAAGGTGACAAGGCAAAGAAAGTTGCTGAACTCAATGAGTCCCTAGCTAAGATCAAATGAATGGATTTGCATCTGAACTTTCATTAGATCGAGTCAAGGCGCGAGCCTACGAAGAGAGGCATGGCCCGGCCTATTATTTAGGTTGGGCCCTTTTCTTTTTAGTGTTAGCCTGGGCTTGGCAGGGCGCTGAAATGCGTCCTCTCGATCTCATCAAAGATTCAGGAAATATGAGAAAGTATGCAGCTGATTTTTTCCCGCCTAACTTTAGAGATTGGAAGCTATATGTAGCGGAAATGCTAGTCACTGTGCAAATTGCCATTTGGGGTACTTTGTTGGCAATTGTTGCCGCTGTCCCATTAGGCTTGCTTAGTGCATCTAATGTGGTCAGTCCATGGGTATATCAGCCAGTTCGTCGTTTAATGGATGCTTTACGTGCAATCAATGAAATGGTTTTTGCAATGTTATTTATTGTTGCTGTAGGATTGGGTCCATTCGCAGGAGTACTTGCATTATTTGTTCATACAACTGGTACGTTAGCAAAATTATTTTCAGAGGCAGTTGAGGCAGTAGATTCTAGGCCTATTGAAGGTATTCGTGCGACCGGCGCAAATAGAGTGGCAGAAATTGTTTATGGAATTTTGCCTCAGGTGATGCCTTTGTGGGTTTCTTACTCTCTTTATCGTTTTGAATCTAATGTAAGGTCAGCATCAGTAGTCGGGATGGTTGGAGCTGGTGGTATTGGTGTGATTCTTTATGAGGTTATACGCGGATTTCAATACTCACAAACGTGTGCAGTTCTGATAATTTTAATTGTTACAGTTACTATTATTGATCTGATTTCCTCCTATTTAAGGAAGCTTGCCAGTTAAATAATGTATAAGCCATATATTTACTTAGGCGCAGGGTCTCTTCAGGAATTAGAAAATCTATATCCTGATCTCGGATTTCATCTTATTCGAATTCCAGAAATTTCCAATGTTGAAATAGAGAAGATACGAACTTACTTGCATGGCAGAATAATTTCAGAAGTAATATACCTAAAGGGTATGCCTGATATTCAATATGTACAAAAACTTCAAAATGATTTTTGGCAATACGCCGATTGCGAAAACTCCGTTCTATTGGGAATTGGGGGTGGTAGCGTAATGGATGTGGCCAAAGTATTGCGCTTTAGATCTGATAGAAATGGTTGGTTAAGCAAACATCTTGATAAATCTATTGATGATCCTACTCTCATCAAAATGCCTTTATTGCTAGCTTCTACAACGGCAGGTACTGGTAGCGAGGTCACACCTACAGCAACTATCTGGGATTTTAATAATCAGCGAAAGCATTCCTTTTTTGGCGAACAAGTTTTAGCAAATGTAGCTATCGTAGACCCATGTTTATGCCTTGGTGCTCCTTGGCTTATTTCACGTGATGCTGCGATTGATGCTCTTTCACATGCACTAGAAGCTCTTTGGAATAGGAATAGGTCTAACGAAACTAATAATCTGGCTATTTTTGCCGCAAAGAAAATTTGCTATTTTCTGCCTCTATTGAGAGAAAATTTAGAGAATCTGGAATTTCGACAACAGCTTTCAGAGGCAGCATTATCTGCAGGCTTAGCTATGGCTGCAACTCAAACAGCTCTGGCACATGCTTTGTCATATGCTGATACTGCCAAAGGTCAAAAAAGTCATGGACAAGCTTGCGCTTATTGGTTGCCTTATGTGTGGCAGCGATTGATCCAAAGCAAGTGTGACTCTGATATTTTAGATTCTATACAGGAAGCTGTGGCTCAATCTTTTTCGACCCCAATTGAGATGTATCACTGGTTATTAAATTTAGATTTTTCAGTATATCCACCGCTTGAGCAAGATCAAGCTATTGAGGAGCAGGTAAATGTTGTAAGACGCTCTACGCGGGGAAAAAATTTTGCAGGATTTGAGATCGGCGATGAATAAAAGATACGACCTTTTAGTTGTGGGGGCTGGAATTGTTGGCCTTGCCCATGCCTATGAGGCTAGGAAAAGAGGTTTATCAGTAGCAGTCATTGAGCAAAATGCGCAATGTACGGGGGCATCGATTCGTAATTTTGGGTTCATAACTGTATCCGGACAAAGCTCCCAAGACACTTGGCTAAGAGCGGTATATTCTGCCCAAGTTTGGAGGGCGTTAGCAGGCTTGGCTAAGATTAGAATTCTGCATCAAGGAACTTGGATTTTATGTCAGCGTCCTGAGGCGGTAGAGGTAGCCAAAGCCTTTTTAAAAACTTCTATGGGTGCAGAATGCACTTTCTATCCTAAAGCGAGCTATAAAGATTTAGCAAGTCATGGCTTCATTAATACGAATAGCCTAAGATTACAAGAATCATTGGGGCTACTCTACAGCCCTCACGAATTTCGGGTTGAATCTAAAGAGGCAATTCCCCAGCTCGCAAATTATTTACAAACAGAATTAGATGTTAATTTTTATTGGAACACTGAGGTCTTATCCATTGATGACTCATTTATTCAGACCTCAAACGATCGCATAGACGCAAGTAGAGTAGTGATATGCCCAGGTGCGCAATTGACAGGAATAGCTAAATCCTACATAGAAAAACATCATTTGGAGCTGTGCACTCTGCAAATGTTAAGAGTAAAAGTGCAGGATGGCTTTATTTTACCCGGCAGCGTAATGACAGATAATAGCTTGGCGCGATATTTAGGTTGGTCAGATTTACCTGAGGCTACAGCACTTAAAGAGCGCATCGTACAGGAGATGCCTGAATATATAAAGGAAGGGATTCATTTAATTGTTGTACAAAGCGCAGATGGTAGCTTGATAGTGGGTGATTCCCATCGGTATGGATCTTCTGAAGACGTATTTGCTAGTAGCAAAATTGATCAGCTAATTATTGAATTAATGTATCGGGTTTTAAATATTACTGAACATAAAGTGATAGAACGTTGGACAGGCGTTTACCCATCATCTAAGGTACAGGATGCGTTGATTGAAAAAGTTTCTTCACGAATAAGGGTTGCAATAGTGAGTAGTGGTACAGGGGCAAGTACAGCTTTTGGTCTTGCAAAAGATAATTTTAATGAATGGTTTAGATAAAAAATGAAAACTTCAATCAAGGCAATTATTTTCGATTGGGCTGGCACAACAGTGGATTATGGTAGTAGAGCTCCTATGAGTGCATTTGTGAAATTATTCCAGTCGGAGGGGATTGAGATGACGATCGCCCAGGCCCGCATTCCAATGGGAATAAATAAGTGGGATCACATTAATGCACTTTTACATTTTCCAGAAATTAAAGCACAGTGGCTACGTATTCACGGAAGACCTCATACGGATGCAGATATTGATCGGCTTCTTGAAATTTTTGTGCCAATGAATAAAATAAGTATTCAGGAGTGTGGTGAATTGATTCCTGGCGTAGCCAGGCTCGCCAAAGAATTGCGGGAGCGTGAAATCAAAATTGGTTCAACTACTGGATATACAAAAGAGCTTTTAGATATGCTACTTCCGATAGCTAAGGAGCAAGGGTATGAAGTAGATGCTTTTTCCTATTCAGGAGATACCCCCTTAGGCAGGCCATCTGCTCAAATGATGCAGAAATGTTCTGAGCTACTTGGTATAGATAACCCGCTTTCATTTATTAAGGTAGATGATACGCAGCCAGGAATTGAAGAGGGGCGGTCATTTGGCTGCTGGACTGTTGGTGTAGCAGTTAGTGGAAATGTACTTGGCCTTTCTCTTGATGAGATAAATAAGATGCCAGAAGGCGAAGTTGCTCACCTGAAAAATTCAGCGAGAGAGAAAATGCAAGAAATACAGCCTGACTATGTGATTGACTCAGTTGCGGACTTATTACCAGTTATTGATCAAATTAATCGACGCCTAGATTTGGGCGAAAAGCCAAATTCTTACTCTCGAGTATAAGTGTTTGATATGTATGTAAGTTTTTTACTAGTATGAATTAAATATAGGATTAATAATTTATGTTAATAATTAAAATACTGGGATCTGTAAAAACAATCGCCTTGATTGTTGTGCTATTTTTATTTACTACCATCCCGGGATATGCCCAAAATACTCAATACGGTGTAAGACCATTCTATCTAATTGATGCAATGAAAGATGGTTCTTTAAAAAGTAAATTACGAAGTTGTGCTCGTAATACTCCTAAAAGCACAACATTTTCCATCGCGCACCGTGGAGCTCCCTTGGAATTTCCCGAACATACAGTGCAGTCTAATAAGGCTGCGGCATTAATGGGAGCTGGTATTTTTGAGTGTGATGTTACATTTACTAAAGACAAACAATTGGTTTGTCGACATGCGCAGGATGATTTGCAGGCTACAACCAATATATTGTTAACAAATTTACGAGAGAAGTGCACCAAATCTTTTTCAGCTGCGAATGGCACAGAACCTGCGGTCGCAGAGTGCCGTACAACTGATATTACTTTAGAGGAATTTAAATCCCTACGCGGCAAGATGGATGGATTTAATAAAAATGCCAAGGATATTCAGTCTTATATGGCAGGCACTCCAGCTTGGCGAACAGAATTATATTCTGAGGCAGGCGGTACTTTATTAACGCATAAGGAATCGATCGCTTTATTTAAAGAATTTGGTGGGAAATTTACGCCCGAATTAAAAGAGGCAGTTGTACCTATGCCCTATTTAGGATTTTCGCAAGAACAATACGCCCAAGCCCTAATAAATGACTATAAGGAGGCTGGTATTTCACCTAAAGATGTTTTTCCGCAGTCATTTAATTTAAATGATGTGATTTACTGGGTGCAGAATGAGCCAGAATTTGGCAAGCAGGCAATTTATTTAGATGGTAGATATGAGCAGAAAGGATTTAATCCTGCTAAACCTGAAATGTTGAAACCAAGTATGCAAGAGCTCTATGCGAAAGGAGTTCGGTATATTGCGCCCCCTATATGGGTTTTATTAACAACCGGAAGTAATGGCGAAATTATTCCATCAGCTTATACTAAAGCGGCAAAAGATGCCGGACTAAATATCATTGCATGGTCGCTAGAGCGAGATGGACCTATGAATAAGGGAGGAGGCTGGTATCACCAATCAATTAAATCTGCCATTAACTCTGATGGGCAAATTTATGAGGTTTTAGATGTGCTGGCCCAGCAAGTTGGGGTTAAGGGGGTATTTTCAGACTGGCCTGCAACTGTTACTTATTATGCTAACTGTATGGGGCTCAATTAAACGCATAAATGAATGAAATAGCTTAGCGCCTATTGAAAATATCTATAGGGTAGGTGAAAAATCAAAAAAGTGTGCGCACACCTAATGCAAAACCATTAGCTGCGGTATTAGAATTGACGGCATTGGCAGCTTCTGTTTCAGATCCGTAGATGGCGTACAAATTAGTGCGCTTACTAAAATAGTAATTTAATCCTAACTGCCAAGCTGAAAACCCAGATGAGATTGCGTTATTGCCATAATTAGTATGTTTTCCGTTGCCAATGTTGGCCCAACTTTCGATGCTAGAGGTAAAGAAAAGACGCACACCAATTTGTTGCGCCGTCCGACTTGCGAAATAATTTGAGTCGATTGTATTAATTGCTTTGCGATTAACATACTGAAAATAGATCTTCAGAAGCTCAAAATCGTAAGTTAAAGCGCCATAGTATTGATTATCTTGGGTATTAACGCCGCCACTCGCCGTGGTCCAGCCCCTTGGAGTTGGAGAAAAAGCCGTTGAAGAGCAATTTGTATTACCGGCCCCAATTTGAGTAGCTGTACAAGTGCCTTGACCTAAATTATTTGATTTTAGTGACTGATAAGCCAGTCCAACATACAATCTTTTCCAGGTGTAGTCTGTAGATAGACCCCAGCCAGTGTAATTATTACTTACAGCTAAGGTACCAGATTTATTTTGGCTTAGGGTATCGTTACGAAGAGTATAAATTCCCGAAATTTTAAAGCCAGCCAGATTAGCCGTTTGTAATGATAAGGTTGATTGAGTACGAACTGTTAATGCATTTGATACGCCACCAACACCAGCATTATCTGAAAATGCCCCGCCTGCGGTGGAGGAGCCTGCTGAGTAAACTGGATAAACCGCAGAACCTGGCATATTGTTGGTATTGCCAACATCCGATGCGCTTAATTGATTGAAGATTGGCGTGTATTGAGTGCCAAAAGCAAGCTGACCAATACCTGCTTTGCCAATTCCTGCAAATGCTTGACGACTTTGCCAAGTAGATAGTGATGCATTACTTGGTTGTAAATCTGTTTCAGCAGTAAAAAAAGCCACCATCCCATTGCCAAAATCCTCATTACCCTTAAAACCTAAACGACTGGTCTGTTCTGCAGAATTGCCTATCACATTTGTACTTGCTTGAGTATCAGCATTATTGCCAGAACCATTGGTTTTTGCATTTATATACCCAACATCCACCACGCCGTAGACAGTAAGACCTGATTGAGCATAAGCACTTCCAGCAAAGATACTTAAGGCAGCATATGCAAATAATGATTGTTTTAATGGCATTGATTAAGAGGAAAATTTAAGTCAATGCATTAAATACTTTTTTACTAATAAAGGACAAAAATAGAATAAATTTTCTTTGTGACACATTTAATACAAAAATACTTTTTTCAATAAAGACCACTGCAAAGCATATTCCCGCCTTAAGAATGAATTTCGACATAATTTTGTAATACTAATTTATTACCTTTATAGGTTCTAAAATGCTATACATGAGTTAACGTGCAAAAATTAGTTTTAATGTTTATATTTGCATGGCCAGTTGCTTGCTCAGCTTTTGAACCCCTCATTACCGATGATGCTGCCGTAGTTGGTGTGGGCGCTAATCAGCTTGAAATTTACTTCACTGCAATCTATCAACATGGAGTAAATGCCACTAGCCCGGGAGATACTATTAGCCCAGATGAGGAATTTTCATCTCCCAGTACTGCGCGCGGATTTCCGATTACCTATACGCGTGGGATTTTTGAAAATATTGAGGCTTCTTTTTCAAGTACATACTTTACCCAACCATCGGGTAATTTTCAGCGAATAGCAAATAATGTTTTGGGCATAAAGTGGCGGTTTATTGGCAATTCAGATAGCCAATTTGCAGCAGCCATCAAGCCCATTGTGATTTTGCCAGCAACTACGCAACAACAGGTCAACGGTCTTGCATCGGCATCGACAAATTACGGCTCTAATTTCATCATCTCCAGGTATTGGGAAAATATTGAATTGCATATTAATGCAGCTTACCTACGCGGATCTTACAATAGTAACTATTCAGTTGGGCAAAGTTTTGATACTAGGCGGGTTAACTTATATTTTCTAACTGCAGCTCCCGTTTGGAATATTATGCCCGGCGTAAAAATAGCTCTCGATTTTGGCTTAACAACTAACCCTCCCAAAACAGAGCAGTCTTTAAATAATTATGGCATGCTAGCGCTGATTATTTCTCCCTATAAAAATATAGATTTAGGTTTTTCGGTAATGAGAACTGCCGCAAATTTTGGAGTGGTAATGAATGGTGCTGGCGAAAATACTGCGCGCACAGAGATAGGAGTTACCTGGAGATTTTAAATAATGATTTCTAATTCTGAAGTTAAGCAATGCTTGGCGCCTACACTTCATCCATAACAGCAATTCTGCCGTGAACATCAAGATCAGATTCATCTACCCTTAGATAGTCATCCTCAACCACGATTGCACCTTCTAATTGCTCAATATATTCCCTGATGGCGTAATAAAGAGGAATATGTGCATGATCATCATCTTGATGATCCCAAACCTTATAGCGAAAGACAGTTAACTTCATTTAATGGTGCTCAAATTAAATTTATGAGCCAAGGCGATGATTTACATAGCGACTGGCGTAGGCTTTACGCGCCTCTATCCAAGCCTCAATAAGAGTGTCTAGTAAGCTAAAAATTGGTTTCATGATTACAGTCCTTTGGATGAGCAATAGCTATATAGGTATTCACGGGTAATCTCTTCTACCTGGTGATGGGTAGTAGGGCTGCGACTATTGATGTAGCGATCTAAATCATGGCTTTTAGCTTGTTTGCTAAAAACTCGACTCAAGAGACTCAATAATTGTGTCATTTAAGGCTCCTTAAGTTTAAATACTAGGGTTAATACCTAGTTAGTATGCGCCTTATTTATGAATGTTGCATGACAGCAAAATACTCAATTGGATATAAAAGTAGCTAGAAAATAGCTAATAGTAGGTAACTTGCTTTAAATACACAAAATTGATGAAAATTGGACATATTTGGATGAACAATGCCCTAATTGCAGACAAACTATTGTTATAAGATACATTTCCTAAGGAAAATTAGCCTGAAAGAACCTGTAAATGAGTGAATTAAAAAAGGCCATAAGCCAATTAAGAGAAACGGGCGTCATTAGCCTCTTGGACTTTAAGGCTCTGAAGTTTATGGATCTAGAAAAACTTTCAGAAGAAATAAAATATTGGTGCCTGTATTGCAATGGCAAACCTGAGAAATTCGGCAAGAAACATAAAGAGGGTTGATGCCTATTTGGCGTCTCTGATATTGCCATGTAAAGCAGCAATAAAATCTAAGCAGACTTTGTTATCTGGGTTCCTTTGCCATAAATCATGCTCATATTGACAGGGACAAATCCAAGATTTATTAGAAAAATATCCGTGAGCAGTGGGTCATTTTTTTCGAGAATTGCCTCAATTCTGGTTCTAAGACGATAGTTGCTTATCAATATGTCAGTACTCGTGTTCCATACATCTCCACATGTAGCCTCTAGGGCCTCAGGCAAATCGTAATAATTTCCATCCTTAGATAATTTAGGTAGAAGATTATGTTTGAACTGAAGGGTGGCATAGTGATACAAATAGCCAAAGCGAATAGCGTTCTCACCCTTTAGGTAGGTGGTTGATTCTTCGTAGGACTTAAAGCAGTCAAACTTGATAAGACCTAGCAAAGTTACATGACTATCGCTACTTGTAGGGTTTTCATAAATATCTATCTTCATACAAAATCTGCCTCTTTAATGCTCAAGTTTTGGTCTTAAGTCTTTTTAATCAAAAAAGATACTACAAGTGGTTTATGTAGATTTGATGACACTTAAATATTCATTATTACTGATAATGATTTACTGTAAAAATACTGTGTTAAATTCACTGCTCTCTCACAAATGGAATTTAAGAATAAGAAATTCAATCAGACTCATTAATGTATTTATGAAATTATTTCTTCTACTAGTATTGGGTTTTTTTATATCCCAAGGCTATGCCCAAGAAAATGTAAACCCTTTTGATGTCCAAGTTAGCGTAAACCCTCTTGAGGGCCGTTATCAGATTCAAGCAAGCTATGCCGTACAAATGAGTATCTGCAGTGCTTTTGCTTTTATTACTGACTACGAAGGAATGAAGAAAATCCCAGGTATTTTGGAGGTTAAAGTTATTTCAAGAGTAGGCAACAAAGTCCGTGTTCATAGGATTATTGAAGAGCAAATACTCTTTTTCCCAATCGAGATGAAATCTATTATGGAATATACAGAGGTACCAAACAGATTGTTAAATTTTGAGCAGATTAGTGGTGATACAAAGTTTTATAAAGGCAGTTGGAGACTAGCTTCTGATAAGAATAAAACTTTGTTTAAGTATGAGGCATTGGTTGAGCCTAACTCATTGATCCCATCGGCTGTGATTGAGTATTTTATGAAAAATAGTATTCGTGGGCGATTTGAGCTAATGGCTCAAAGAGCCTCTCAATATGGGTTTACTGAAACGCTGTCTTGTAAGTAAACAACTCATTTTACTTAAGATAATTATCTTATACGATATCCATACGTCCAAATTTACATTCTTTGGTCCCAGGTTCAAGTGCTCTTGGGCCCACTATAAAAAAACCTCACTAGCGATAGTGGGGGTTTGGTCTTTTGGGCGTTACTTAAAGGGACGCTTGGGGGGGCGAACTTTATTACAAGGATAGAAAAACTAATAATAAAAATTGGATGTGGTGCCATTAAAAAACCACTCCGTAGAGTGGTTAGTGATTTTCTATTTTATTTAAGATATTTTTTTAACTCTAATCCAGCTTGAGCTAAGGCGGCTTTAGTACCAGCGACGTTTGCTAAAATATTTAATAAGCCAAAGTCGTGAATCATGCCGTTGTATCTAGTGGATACAACTTCCACTCCAGCTGTATCTAATTTTCTGCCATATGCCTCGCCTTCATCGCGTAAAACATCTAATTCTGCAGTTTGAATGAGGGTAGGGGGTAGTCCTTTTAATTGTTCAATCTCTGCACATAAGGGCGATGCATAAATTTCTTTGCGTTGCTTTGGGTCAGTTGTGTAGTTATCCCAAAACCATTTCATTAAATTTCTAGAGAGAAAATAGCCATTTTCAAACTGTTGATAAGAAGGAGTTTCAAAATTAGCATCAGTAACTGGCCAAAATAACAATTGAAATTTAATTTTTGGCCCACCTTTATCCTTGGCCATTAAACAAACTACAGCTGCCATATTTCCCCCAACACTATTACCCGCAACTGCTAATCTTGATCCATCTAAATTAAGTTCATTACCATGCTCTGCAACCCATTTTGTTGCTAGATATGCTTGATTAATTGCTACCCCATATCCCACTTCTGGTGATGGTGTGTAATCCACATAAACTACGGCTACTCCTGAATTGACTACTAAATCTCGAATAAACCGTTCATGTGTAGGAAAGTCACCTAATACCCAGCCACCACCATGAAAAAACATGCATACGGGTAAAACCCCGTTTTGCCCAATTGGACGAATAATTACTAAATTTAGTGGCGCACCTTCAACTGTGATTGTTTTATGACTAATATCTGCAGCGGGTAAAGGAGTATTTACTCCTGCTTGCGCATTGACCAAAACAAGGCGAGCCTCAACTGGATCTAACTCCTCAAGGGGTTTTCCGGTTCCTGAATTTAGTACATTTAAAAAGTTTTGGGTATTGCGCTCAACTACTGGGGCATCATATTTCATAATAATTAGTCTCCAAGATTAAAGGGTGAATTTACCCAAAAAATGACACAATACCTGAAAAAGGTTACGACTTAAAAACGAGTTAGATAATTGTTACCTTAAGTAACGCTTGTGGGGTTACGTTTTATCATCTTCAGTGCTGCTCGATTCGGCTCTGGGCCACCAGGAGGCACCAAAAACACCTGCGGGCAGCCTTTTATTTTGTGCTACTTTTTATTTGTGATACCTTTACTTATCTAATGCGGATTAAGGGCTTAAGGATGTTTAAAGAAAAACTAAAAATGTTTACAACCCCTTTTTGTGAGGCCACACCTGCATGCTTACTTGTAATGGTTCAGGGCAATATTTTGTTGGCGACTATAGGCCACCTTCAAAAGGCAGTTGAGACAGGTTTAATCACCGGTGCTGGTGTTCTCTTTCTTTCATTTTTTACACATCGTTGGCTTAGCAATAAATATGTTGTGGCGGGCATTACAGGAGGAATGTGCTTTATAGCTGACTTTATTTCTCACCCAAGTCACTTTAGTGGGATTACTACGGAAGCACTCATAACGGGAGCTTTTACCGCTTTAATTTCTTTAGTCTTAAATGAGCTAGGAAAGAAAATATTTCTACATTTACGTGAGCGTTGATCAAGCGTTGATTAAATGAATTTACCGTCTTCAGTCCTGGTTCGATTCCGCCCTGGGCCAACAAGAAATACTAAAACTACCTACAGGCGGCTCTAATCAACAAATAACTGCTACCATCTAGAGGTAAGCTATTTTCTGTTGTGGATACCATTAATGTATATCGCTAGATTATTTTTCATACTCTTTACTTGTTTGCTGCCTTTGATGGTCAGCGCTCAAAGCGCTGAAGCGCTAGATAATTCACCACAGATACCAAAGTTCATTGTTGATCCATTTTGGCCAAAAAAATTACCTGCTCAAGATCTCCTGGGCCAAGTGTCAGGAATTTCTGTTGATAAAGATAATCATATTTGGATTATTCAGCGCCCCCGCTCGCTGACGAAATATGAGTTAGGTGCTACCTTAACACCACCAGCTTCGATATGCTGTAAACCGATGCCACCGGTAATCGAATTTGATCAAGAAGGGAATATATTGCAAGCATGGGGCGGCCCCGGAGCAGGCTACGATTGGCCCAAGGTGGAACATGGGATTTATGTTGATCCCAAAGGAAACGTGTGGATTGCTGGAGCCAGTAGAGACGATCGGATGGTTTTGAAATTCTCTAATAAGGGCAAATTTTTATTGCAAATTGGTACCCCAGGATTAAAGCAAAGTAACAATGACACTAAAAACCTAGGTCGCCCAACAAATATGATGTTAGATTTGTCTGCAAATGAGATTTATGTTGCTGACGGCTATCAAAACCGAAGGGTTATTGTTTTTGATGCAGATACCGGAATGTATAAGCGTCAATGGGGCGCCTATGGAAATAAACCAATAGATGGCTTTTTCCCTAACTTTAACCCTCAATCTAACCAATTTGGAAACCCTGTTCACTGTGTTCGCATCTTAAATGATGGGCTAGTCTACGTATGTGATCGTGCCAATGATCGGATACAAATATTTACTAAAAGTGGTCAATTTATTAGGCAGATGATTATTGACCCTAAAACCCGCGGAGAATTTCCATTGGGTAGAATTTTTGGTGGATCGACCTGGGATATAGTGCCTTCGGAGGATAAGGAGCAAAAATATCTGTTCATTCCCGACGGAATGAACAATGAAGTAAAAATAGTGCTTCGCGAAACCGGTGAAAAAATTGGTTCATTTGGACGCTCAGGGCGTATGGCCGGGGATTTTCATATGGTTCATAGTATTGCCATTGATTCCTTGGGAAATCTCTACACCACAGAAACAGATAATGGCAAACGGATACAGAAATTTATACGAACTCAATAAAATTAATAGACAGTCTGGCTCTAGGGGGGGTATTTTTTGATCGTTACATTGGGGGATAGTTGAATTTGCCTGTTAAGCTAATTGAATAGGACTTCATATCAATAGCTTTGTTAAAATTTATATTAACCAAGGAGAGCCCCGATGCCATTTGTCAGAATTGATTTAAGTAAAAAACATCCAGAAACCTGTGCCCAGCAAGTAGGCGAGATTGTTTATGGAGCATTGCGACAACATCTCAATGTGCCAGAAGACGATAAGTTTCAAGTAATTACTAAACACGATAGCAATGAGCTAGTGACTCCCAAAAGCTATTTAGGTATCGAGTATTCGGAAGGCATCATCTTTATACAGGTGACCTTAAATGAAGGCAGGACCACTGAAATGAAGAAAGTGTTCTATAAAGCCATTTGTGATGGAGTGGTGGAAAAACTAAAAGTCAGACCCCAAGACATCATTATCAATTTGATTGAAGTTAATAAGGAAAACTGGTCATTTGGTAATGGCGAGATGCAATACGGTCCAAAGGCTTAATAATTTGGGCTATATAGTCATTTAAGTTCTCTTGGGCCCACCAATAATCTAAATACCAATCTTCGGGTTGGTATTTTTTTAAACTATTCACCGAGCATTCGTTTGGATAGCTTGGTGACACCCCATACATGAAAATTTGGAATTAATCATGGAAGTAAATTCAGGGTCTTCAGGAGGATTGCGATTTAATAGAGAGGGCAATTGATTGAGACTTGCTATACGTCTTTCAGCCACTTCTTTGTATGGCCATTCTTGGTATGTCTTTGATAACTTAGCTGCTTCATACATTACTTTTGCATTTTGAAGATCATTACTTCTAGCTAGCATATCTCCAAAATTTAAGAAAAATCCTTCCCAGTTATGGGGTGCAATCCACGAATTCCAACAAGCCCGCTTTGGCCCTTGTGTTGTTTCTTGAGACAAATACTGTTGAAAGCTTGGCCCTTGACGTGAGACCTTTTCCCCAAAACACACGTCGAGATTTTCCCACTGCTGCTCTAGTCCTTCTTTAAATTGACTTGAATCACTTGCATTTTTACTTAATACATAACCACTCGTGAAAAGGTTAAATTCTGGCCACATGGAAACTGCTTTTTTCATCATGTAGTACCCGTGGCGTTTTTCTTTTTCGTCATCCAGAATTGAAGCTTCAGCCATATTGAAAGTTGCTGCAAATCCTAAATATCTAGCTTCATCGGGCTTAAGGGCAACAGCCTTCTCAAAAAGTCGCTTGGCAACAAATGCATTTTCAATAATTTTAGCTTGAGGATTTGTAATACGACTTCTCTCACTCAATTTCCAAGCATGTAACCAAGCGAGATGCGAAACAGTTATAGGCTCATTTGGTTCTTGAACCATTATTCTGTCGTGCGATTCAATCAGCTCATCAATTTGCTCATATTTTCCCCCATGAAAGACGGCCCAAAATTTACCTGCTTCTGCCGCTCCAGCTGCTGTTTGCTCAGTAGCTACCGGGGATGGCGCAGACATTTCTGCTAGTTGAGCGCAACTTGTTATGCCAAGGGTAAGGAGGATAGCTAGGAGTGTATTTTTTGATTTGGCTTTCATTTTTATACCTTACTTAGTAATCAGTCTTATTTGCTATTGAAATTTGTATCAATGGCATGCTTGCCTCCGTTATCAAGGTCAGCTCCGATAGCTGCTGACAAAATACTAGCATACCCTTTAGAGCGCATAGTCCAGGGAGCTAGGAAGCTAACACAAACTGGAATCTTTTGGCTCTAGGTTCAAGTAGTCTTGGGCCGACCTATCATCTAAATACTAACCCGAGGTTGGTATTTTTTAGCATTACTTATAGATGGTAGCGCTAAATTTTCATCAAAAAATTTCCAGAGAATTGGGTGTAAAGAAATAAAATTGACTAAAGCGCCCAGGGTTATAAAAACAGAATAAAGTTTTTAATGCCTCTGAATGTCATTATATAAATTCCCTTTAGACTTCCAATAAAAGAACGCAATGTAAAAAACCTTGTGGTATTGAGACGGTTATAGTTTTGACCCATTTGCTCTGCACCAAAATAAGGCAGAAATAAATCTGAAATATTTTTAGTTCATCGTCTCAAGCTATTATGATAAAAACCGATTAAATTAAAAGAAAGTAGATATGAATAATTCTCCATTAGTTAGTGTCGGCACTTATCTGGGATTGCGTCTAGTACAAGCAGGCATGAAGGATTTTTTTACTGTTCCTGGCGATTTCACCTTAGTATTATTAGATCAATTATTAAAAGTACCTGATTTGCGCATGATTAATTGTTGTAATGAGCTCAATGCTGGCTACGCAGCAGATGGTTACGCTCGAGAAACGGGTTTTTCTATGGCCGTTGTGACTTATACAGTAGGTGGTCTTAGTATGTTAAATGCCGTTGCTGGGGCATATGCTGAAAATTTATCCCTATTGGCAGTTTCCGGTGGCCCCAATACCAACGATTCTCCGGAGCACTATAAAACCCACCACACCATTGGTGAATACAATATTTATCAACAAGAGCAATGCTATGCCCCGGTAGTGAAGGCAGTATGTGCGATTCGCCACCTAGAAGATGCTGCCAGAATGATTGATGATGCTATTAAGGTCTGTTTGATT
>Ga0194055_10001113_pt1 | contig 21768 bp, 16 predicted proteins | sample SepL449m_MetaG_FD_155482 | JGI IMG/M metagenome (GOLD analysis project Ga0194055, IMG submission 155482) | Anoxic zone freshwater microbial communities from boreal shield lake in IISD Experimental Lakes Area, Ontario, Canada - Sep2016-L442-9m | ecosystem: Environmental > Aquatic > Freshwater >...
GACCAACCCAATTTGAATGAAGCACGGCAATCCACCGAGAGTCCTATCGGTATGCCCTCGTCCAACACGAAGAGTACGACCCCAGCCATCGACCTACTGAATTCATTGCCTGCCAATGGTTTCCAAGAATCGCAATCAACGTCCGCAGCCACGACACCGAAGCCGAAGAAAGGGAAGAAGAAAAAGAGGACGGCAGGGGAGGATAAAGCTGTTTCAGCCGGTTCAATGAGGGGAAAGGGCAAGAGAAAGTCCAAGCGTCCCGCTTGGTTCATGCCCTTGGTAATCGGTTGCTCTCTGCTCTTTTTGTTGGTGTTGATGTTCGCTTTCCGGAGCGGGAGCAAAGGCCTAGTCACCATCGATCCCAATCGACCTGCGAAAAAGTTGACCAACCCGGACGATTCCAAATCCTCGAACACGGCACCTGTTACCGATCGGAACAAATCGGCGGACCCGTTGGCTGAATTTTTTGTCATCAAGGGAGACGATGGAAAAGTTCCTTGGGCACCTCCCACTGCGGGGCAACCCCATTCACTGGATATGCTGCCAGCGGGTTTGGAAGCCGTTCTGTTTCTCTCGGATCGTGCGTGGAATCACCAAGGGCCCCTAGGTACGGTCGCTTCTTGGTGGCACGGAATCGAGCCACAACTGTTCGATTTGCCGGAAGCCAAAGAAGTGGACGAATCATCGATAGGATCGGTCGCTGTTGCTCTTTACCCGGGCAAAGAGACCGGTTCGTACGACCGTGTGGTGCGCTTCCATCTGCGATCGCCAAAACGTATCAAGGATGTCGTTAAAGGCTTTGATGGTTACTCGGCCGTGCAACTAAAAGTGGATGGGGCGGCGCCGACAATATGGACGCGCCAGCGAGACGGGCAGTCGATTGCTCTGGCAGCGGAACCGTTTCGCGCGCAAACGGAGGAGCCGATTACACGCTTCACGATGGGGCCACTTCCACAGATCGAGATGTTAGCGAGCACCGAAGGGCGACCTGGTCCGCTTCGACGTCAAATGGAAAGCTTGTTACAGACGACGGACGATCGAGCGGACGCAACCATCCTTGTAGCGCCGAGTTTTCTTTACGGCGATGGGAAGGAGTTATTGGGACCTCACTCAGCTCGGTTGTTGGGAATTTTGCGGACGGTGGTTGGGGATGATGTTCAGGCCCTTTTGATTCGAACTCAGCTGGATCCTCAGTGGTATGTCGAATGGCGAACTCTCGGGAACGATTTGCAAAGCGCGTTTCGCGATGCCTCGGAGTTGAAAAAGAAGTTGGATGGCTTGCCGGACAAGATGGAGGAACGATTCAACGCGCGCCCGGCAGATGGGTATTGGCGGGCCTTGGCCAATCGCTATCCGCAGATGCTCCGCTCGTTGTCGAAGTATGTGCGTGTGGGAGCGGAGGATGGAAATGTCGTCTTGAATGCTTACTTGCCTCCGGAAGCATTGGCCAACCTCGCCATATCGAGTTGGATGGCAATACAAAGTGATGGGAACGGTCCGGCTGCCGTGTCGACGGTCAAACCGACCGCACCCAGCGCCCTGACTGTTGAGCAATTGTTGGATGCCAAGGTGAGCTTGCGATTGGAGCAGGAGTCGTTGGAAATGGTCTTGGTCGCGATTGCGAACGAACTCAAGGACACGCACATGGGGGGTAAGGAGACGTTGCCGATGGCGATCAACGGGACTGCGTTTCAAAAGGATGGTATCACGCGCAATCAACAAATTCGCGGATTTGAATTCAAAGACACTCCGGTTCGTGATTTGTTGACTGCTCTTTGTCGACGGGCGAATCCCGTGACCACGGTCAAATCTCCCGATGAGAAGGATCAAAAAGTGGTATGGCTCCTCCTCGATGATCCTTCGACACCCAGCAAGAAGAAGCTTGACATGACCACTCGGGCGTGGGCCGAGTCCAATTCTGCTGTGTTGCCCAAAGAGTTTGTACTTCCGTCGAACAAGTGAGCTATCGGCATCGATGGAACGGATGGAAAGTAGCCTAGCACGTAAAGGAACCAAGCATGGTCAAGTTTGTTGAATTGACGGCACCTCAGGTCCGGCGGCTCGCGCCGGATGCTCCGATTGTGTTTCCGATCGCCGCCATCGAGCAGCACGGACCGCACTTGCCGGTATGGACCGACTCGCTTATCACCGAGCGATTGATGGCGATGCTCGAGGAGCGAATGAGCAACAGGGTCTTGTTTGCACCCCTTCTTTGGTTGGGAAATTCCCACCATCATCTCGATTTCAATGGCACTCTGTCCGCGGCGCCTAGACATTATCTAGACATTTTGGGAGACCTGATGGACAACGCCGTCACACAGGGCTTTCGCCGAATCGTCTTGATCAATGGGCACGGAGGGAATGATGTGCCTGGCAAGCAAGCCACGTTTGAAGCGAGGCAAAAGTACACCGAGCGAGACGATCTGTTATTTCTCATGACCACGTATTGGGGGCTGGGTGTGGATCCTCAATCGGTCGAGTCGGGCTGGGTACAAAATGAGATGGGGCATGCTTGCGAGTGGGAAACATCCATGGTGTTGCACATTCGCCCGGATTTGGTGGGGGACCACTCGCAACTGACCGAGGTCGAACCGGGAAATCCGTTTCGGCCCGGCGTTCGGGCTTGGAAAACGTCCGATCGAACGGTACCTGGTTACATTGGTGCACCTCACGCGGCCAGCGCGGCCAAAGGGGCAAAACTGCTTGATTGGTTTAGTGTTGCCTTGGAAAAATGGTTGGATCGGGTTGTGGCGTGGGATGGCCGATCCTGGGATGGATAGATTGAGGCCCGCGCGAGCCACAGGCATTTTTTTGCATTGTGCCCGTTTGTCCTGATACATGACTTTCGCGATACGTAAAAAAGCTTATCTTTTTTGCGCCATTTTGCATGGTGTTCGCACACGCATGCACCCATGATTAGGGGGCTTTGCGATGCATTGGTGGATGCTGCTGGAAGAATTGAACTCAACAGCATCAGGCCAGTCGAGTCCTCTCCATTGAGAAGAGTCTCTTTGATGGATTCGTCTCGGTCGCAAAACGCCCCCCATCGAATTCACTTCATCCTCCCCTGAACCTCTCTAAAGCGAATGCACGAGCATGACGAAGAAAGTCAAAGTTGCCATGATCGGACTTGGGTTTGGCGCCGAGTTCATCCCGATTTACCAGCGGCATCCGAATGCGGAAGTGGTCGCTGTCTGTCGACGCAACGAAACGGAGCTACATGCCGTTGCCGATCGATTCGGAATCGCGAAGCGGTACGTCGATTATGAGCAAGCGCTAGCCGACCCCCAGATCGATTTTGTGCATATCAACTCACCTATTCCAGACCATGCCTGGATGAGCTTGCAAGCGCTTCGCGCTGGCAAGCACGTCATGTGTACGGTGCCGATGGCAACCACCATTGAAGAGTGCGATGAAATTTGCGAAGCCGTGGCGACGACGGGGCGCAAGTACATGATGGCAGAGACCGTGGTCTATAGCCGCGAGTTCTTGTTCATCAAAGAGCTCTATCAGAAGGGTGAGTTAGGCAAAATCCAATACATGGCCGCATCGCACCCTCAAGACATGGATGGTTGGCCCGAGTACTGGGAGCGTATGATTCCGATGCATTACGCCACGCACGTGGTTTCTCCGGTGTTGGGGTTGGTCGATGGGCGTGCGGAGTATGTATCCTGCTTCGGTTCCGGTTCTATCCGGCCCGATTTGGCAAAAAAATCCGGCAACTCCTTTGCTGTTGAATCGTGCCACATCAAGATCAAGGACAGCGATATCTCGGCTCACATTTGGCGATTCCTATTCGATGCTGCTCGCCAGTATCGAGAAAGTTTCGACGTCTACGGAACCAAGAAGAGCTTTGAATGGTCGCTGGTCGAAGGGAAGCCACACATCTTGCACACGGCCAAGAAACCGGAGCATGAAATCGCTGAAGAGATCGAAGTCCCTGATTACGCCCATCTCTTGCCGGAACCGATTCGTCCATTCACACAATCGATCCAAGATGCCGATCACCTCTCGTTTATTCAAGGAGGCGGTCATGGCGGATCTCATCCACACCTAGTGCACGAATTTGTAAGCGCTTTGGTCGAAGATCGAGATCCGTGGCCGAATGCCGTGACCTCGGCGAACTGGACGTGCGTTGGAATCTGTGCGCACCAAAGTGCCGTCCAAGGGGGACAATTGGTGAAGTTACCTGCGTTCACGCTTGGTTAAGTCGACGTTGTCGGTTTCGGTACCCTCGTTCGGGGGCAAGGAAGTTCAGTCAAAACAATTTCGACCTCCAAGCACCCTCCGAGCGTCGTCAAATGCATCCAATGCATTGTCGAAATGGAATAGTTGTCCGAGCAGTGCGGTTTCAGGACCGCGATGTTCACCCAAAAACCTTTGAAGCTCTCTTTCTCCACATAGAGAAATCACGATGAACGATTGCAGTTCGATGAGATCGGGAACACCCCGACGCCGATTTGGATGGATTGTTGGAGTCTTGGCAGCTTGGATGTTACCATTCTTTTTGGCCGACCATGCGTTGGGCCAGGGCCCCATCAAGATCTTGTTCCTGGGAGACCAGGGTCATCATCGGCCGGCAGACCTCTATCGGGTTCTCGAGCCAGCGTTGAAGAACTATGGCATCGAAGTCACCTATACCGAGGACATCGCCAACGCGTTGACCGCGCGGAAGTTAAACGAATTCGATGGTTTGCTCATCTATGCCAACATCGATGAATTGGCCAAAGAACAAGAAGCCGCGCTGTTGGAGTATGTCCGCTCTGGGAAAGGACTGATCCCGCTTCACTGCGCCACGTATTGTTTTCGCAATTCGAACGCGTACATCGAACTCGTGGGCGCTCAGTTTAAGGAGCATGGCGGCCAGCGATTCTCAACGCATATCCTCGAGCCCAATCATCCCATCATGAAGGGCTTTGAGGGGTTTGAAAGTTGGGATGAGACGTACGTTCATCACAAACATAACACGAAGGATCGCATCGTTCTCGAAGAGCGTCGCCAAGGCCAATTGGCTCGCGATACGACTGCCGAACCGTGGACATGGGTTCGGACGCACGGCGATGGGCGCGTTTTCTATACGGCCTGGGGTCACAACATGGATACGTGGGGCCATCAAGGCTTTCAAAACCTCGTAGCGCGCGGAATTCACTGGGCTTGTAAAAAGGATCCGAGCAAACTCCCTGCTTTTTCGGACCCAACACACTTTGACGCACCCAAAATAACGGAACTCAGGAAAGACGTTGCACCCTTTGCATTCGTTGATGTCGGTAACGAGATCCCGAACTATACGCCAGGTGAGAAATGGGGTTCTCAAGGGGCTCCCAAGTCGTTGATGCAGATCCCGTTGACTGCTTCGGAATCACAAAAGCACTATGTTCTGCCTGAGGGATTCGACGCGAAGCTATGGGCGATCGAAAAAGACGTTCAGGAAGGAGAGACGACGAGAAGTTACGCCGGGTTGGAGGGCAAACCGATCGCGATGACGTGGGATCATCGTGGACGCTTGTGGGTTTGTGAGACGGTTGATTATCCGAACGAATTGCAACCGCAGGGCAAAGGTCGGGACCGCATTCGCATCTGTGAGGATACCGATGGGGATGGCAAAGCCGACAAGTTCACGGTCTTTGCTTCCCACATGAGCATCCCCACTGCGATAGCCTGTTATCGCGATGGCGTGATCGTTCAGGACGGAGTCAAGACTGTTTACCTAAAGGACATCGATGGAGATGACGTCGCCGACATGCGGCAAGAGTTGATTACAGGGTGGGCCATGGGGGATACGCATGGAGGCGTTAGCAATTTCCAATACGGCTTGGATAATTGGATTTGGGGGATGCAGGGGTACAACGACTCCCATCCGGTTATCAATGGCAAGCAGCAGCAGGGGTTTCGGCAAGGTTTCTTTCGCTTTGCGTTGATTTCAGAGCCTTCGGATGATGACGCACCTGTCTATCCTATCGGACAGGATGGGTTGGCTAGTACGATTCGAAGCACCAAGTTCGATGTTCATTCGGTCCGCGTTTCCAAGTTGGAATTTGTTCGTTCGACCAACAACAATACTTGGGGTTTTGGTCTGAGCGAGGACGGATTGATTTTCGGCTCGACCGCCAACTCCAACCCGAGCATCTTTATGCCGGTTGCCAACGCGTACTATGAACGCGTATCAGGGTGGTCGACGAAGGAATTGAGCAATATTGCGGATACCTACAAGTTTAAGGCCATCACCGAAAACATTCGCCAAGTCGACCAGCATGGTGGCTACACGGCGGCCGCTGGGCACGCCTTGTACACCGCCCGCAACTATCCCAAGCAATGGTGGAATCGGTTGGCGTTTGTGTGTGAACCGACCGGCCACTTGATAGGTAGCTTTGTACTGCAGCGTGACGGAGCGGGTTACAAGTCGACGAGTCCTTTCAATCTGATTGCCAGTGATGATGAATGGGCATCGCCGATCATGGCCGAAGTGGGACCGGACGGGAATATTTGGTTCTTGGATTGGTACAACTTCATCATTCAGCACAACCCGACTCCTCACGGGTTTCAAACGGGCAAAGGAAACGCCTACGAAACCAAGTTGAGAGACAAACGTTTTGGTCGAGTTTATCGTTTGGTTTACGATGGCCCGGATGGGCTATCGGTAGAGGAGTTAAAGAAGACCGATCAAGTCACGATGGCAGGGTTGCAAGTCAATGATGAAGCATCTCTGGTGGAGGCGATCAAGCATTCAAATATGCTGTGGCGACGCACGGCCCAGCGATTGCTCGTCGAGAAGCCTACGCTGACCCCTAAAACACTCGATGGCTTGCGAGCGCTGACTCAGGACAAATCGGTCGATGGGATCGGTCTGAATGTAGGCGCGATCCATGCCATTTGGGTCCTTGCAGCGAGGAATGCTTGGACGACAGAATTGGCTTTCTCAGCGATGAGTCATCCCAGCCTAGGTGTACAACGCAATGCCGTTGCTGCAGCGCCCAATACGGCGGAAACGGCCAAGGCGGTGGTGGCGAATAAACTGCTGACTTCAAACGATGCGCAAGTGCGATTGGCTGCCATTCTGAAACTAGCGGATGTTCCTGCCGGTTCAGCCGGCGTGGCCGAAGCATTGTTGAATGCAGGTATCGTGAGCGTCATTCCAGGCACGAGCGACCGTTGGTTGCTCGATGCATGGACCAGTGCAGCCAGTATGCATGCTGAGACCTTGCTACCGAAATTGGTTCGAGACACCGAGCTAGAAGTGACGCCAGAATTGGCCGCTCGAATTTCCATTGTCGCCGAGCATGCAGCTCGCAATCGATTGAACGCGGAGACCGTCGCACAGTTGGTCGTGCCCAAAGGCAATCCTGCGGTGACGACCAGTGTGATTGCAGGGTTGAATAAAGGTTGGCCGCGCGACTACCGAATCTCCTTACCCGAAGCGACCAGCAACGCTTTCGTCACACACTGGCTGAAGGGAGATCTGCCATTGGAAGCGAAGGGGCAAGTGATCCAATTGGCTGGTGCGTTGGGTGTGCAGAAGCTCGAGGATGCTGTTGCAGCCATTCGAGAGGAGCTTCTAAAGCGATTGAAGCAAGGGGATTTGACTTCGGATCAGCGATTGGCGGCAGCCAAACAAATGGTCCTGTTGGAGCCCAGCAGTGAAGCGGTCGTAGCGGCTCTGCTGGCACAAGTCTCCCCGCAATCGGCCCCCGACTTCTCGTCTGGACTTGTGAGCGCATTGTCGGGTTCCAAGCTGAAAGGGCTGGCAGGACTGCTGATCGAACGTTCGCAATCGATGCCCCCTGAGTTCTTGCGTAACAGCATACGAATGATGTTGAGCCGTCCTGAGACGACGCGCGATTTGATCGATGCGATCGAAGCGGGCAAACTGACCATCAATGATTTGCAACTCGATCAACGCCAGTTGCTTCGCGATCACCCGGACGCAAAGATCCGGGAAAAAGCGACCGCGATGATGAAGTCCAGCGGTGGGATCCCGAATGCGGATCGGCAAAAACTGGTCGAGACTTGGATGCCACTGACCGAATCTTCGGGGGATGCAGCCCAAGGCAAACTCGTCTATCAAAAGCATTGTGCGCTGTGCCATCGCCACGGTGACTTGGGCAATGCCATCGGTCCAGAATTGACCGGAATGGCTGTCCATCCCAAAGCGGAATTGTTAGTCAACATTTTGGACCCCAACCGAAGCGTCGAAGGAAATTTCCGTACGTACAACGTACAAACCACCGATGGGGAAATTGTCACCGGCATGATGGCTGGAGAAAGCAAGACGGCGATTGAGATCGTCAACGTTCAAGGCAAGCGCGAGGTTGTGTTGCGAGAAGATATCGAACGCATCACCGGGTCGCAGAAGTCCCTCATGCCCGAAGGGTTTGAGAGTCAAATGACGCGGGACGACATGAAGGACTTGCTGGAATTCCTCACCAGCAAAGGGAAGTACGTGCCATTGTCGATCGCTTCGGTAGCGACATCGATCACAACCAAAGGAATGTTCTTCGATTCCGATGGTCAGGCTGAGAGACTGGTTTTCCCCGATTGGAAGCCAAAGATTTTTAAGGACATCCCGTTTGTATTGATCGATCCTCAAGGGGATCGTATTCCGAACGCAGTCATGCTGTATGGTCCCAATGGCAAAGTAGCGCCCAATATGCCGAAGAGTGTCGATGTCGTTTGCAACTCACCTGCCGTCGCGATTCACTTTTTGAGTGGTGTTGGAGGGTGGTCATTTCCAGCGTCGCGTCGCGGTTCGACGAGCATGATCGTTCGGATCACGTATGCGGATGACACGGAAGAGGATCACGAGATGATCAATGGGGAGCATTTTGCAGACTACATTACACGCGTCGATGTACCTCAAAGCGATTTTGCATTTGATCTCTCAGGTCGGCAAATACGATACTTTGCAGTGAAGCCGCGAGAGTCGAAAGCCCTCAAAAAAATCAGTCTGATCAAAGGCAAGGATTCGACCGCGCCGGTGGTCATGGCCATGACTTTGCAGACAACACCCTAAGGTTGTTGTTGTACATCGCGGGGGTTGTAAACCATCCCACTGTCATTGGGCACAGTCGACAAACGTAGAGGGCAGGCTCCGACGTGCCGCCTGCACCCACGGATTTGATAGGGATTTTGGTAAAGTGCAACAGGAATGTGCCTACTACTTTGATTTTTGTCGGCTGTGTCAACAGAAACCGGGTGCTAACGCACGACGAGTCATTGGGTCGTTCCCCTGGGAACGGACGAAAGCATAGATTTTATTCATGAGTCACTGTCGTCTGATCACCCATTGTTTGGCCCACGCCCAGGTTGCCATTCCTTCAAGAAAACTTTCAACCCCCATCTCATGAAACCTTTGTTCCATTGCACGCTGGGCATCCCATCCTTTTTCACCAAGCTCATCGCAATAGCGAGTCTTTGCACTTGCTTCGTAACAACCTTGCTCGGACAAGAATCCAAAAACGTCAAGAAGGAGATTCCGAGGGATGCTACCTCCAAGATTGAAAACGAACGCGCGTTTGACGGTTTGTGCAAAGACTCATTGAAATTTCACTGCGACTTTGGTGGAAACGGCGACGCGATTCGCTCGGTGGGAGACGGCCGTATCTTCACTAACGAATCCTTGCAACGCAAAGAATGGATTCCTGGCATCCACCGCAAGGATGTTTCCATGGTTGAACAAGGGGGCGTGAACCGCGCGTATTTGCATTTCTCCGACAAATCACCCCAGGTCCTATCCTTCAGAGGGGAAGCCATGCATCCGATGGGTGAGAACTGGTCTGCGACCGTTAGCTTTTGGATGCGATTGGATCCAGATAGCGATCTCAAGCCTGGATATTGCGATCCGATTCAAATCACCGAAAAGGGGTGGAATGATGGGGCGTTGTTTGTCGACTTCGATAAAGACCTACCGCGAGACTTTCGACTGGGTGTCTTCTCCGATTTGAAGTTCTGGAACCCTGAGAATACGCCTTGGGAGAAATGGCCAGTGGAGCGTCGCCCTATGGTGACGGTCAAGCAACCCAACTTCACGCGTCAGGCTTGGACCCATGTCGCGTTTGCAATTTCAAGAGTGAACGCACCCGGCCAAACCAAAGCGAAGGCCACCCTTTTTCTCCATGGAAAATCCGCAGGGACAATCGATAGCCCAATGCAGTTCAGTTGGGACAACAGCAAAACCGCAATCATGATCGGAATCGAATACATCGGTGACTTCGACGAACTGATGATCTTTGACCGCGCCCTTACCGAAAGGGAAGTACAAACAATCACCCGTCATCTCCGTTAGGCGAGCATCCACCTTTGTCGGATCCCGTCCATAACAACGGCTCCCTCTGCCAACGTTGTTTGTAGAACGGTGCGCACGAAATGGCGTGGTACTAGAAGGCGTATCCTGGATTAGGAACGCCGCTGATTGGGTAAGCAAACACTCGTCGAAATCGACGAGGGGGTGCAGCGGAAAAGAAGAAGTTGCCAGCGATCTCCGGCTGTCCGTAGTTGAAGCCAGTCGCTTCGTAATAGCGGAGTAGGGAGTTTCGATTTTCGGATTCCTGCCGTGCTCTCGCAATCACGTAATTGCGAGCCGGGGATTCGGCAAATCGGGGGTTTGGCAGAGGTCCCGAACTTGAGTCTTGCGAGTCTTGTCCAATACTAACGCCCGACAAAAAAGTGGCGATCGACGATATCGCAACCGCGAACAAGAACAATCTCATAGAGTGGTAATCCTGTAACAGAAGGACAGAGGAAAACCATCCATGGCACCATCCAACGCGATTCCATCGCGATTTTGCGGAGTGGGCGACGCGGAGGGGTCGACTCCACGTGGCTCAGGTGGTGGCATCGGCAGGTCCTGGCGCTCAACTGATGAGAATTTCCTGTGCGTTGTAGGGATCGCCTGACCGTTACATTTTTGGCCAGCAGGAAACTTGAGGTTCCCAAATTATCGGCCAATCCGATACACTTTGCCCCTGTTCCATCGGAATCGAATCGATGGTTAATAGGAACCGAGAAGAACTCACCCTACTGCGCTAGCCGTATCATGCTTGATCGAAAATTCGTTGTTGAGAACGCTGAAGCTGTCAAAGCGAACTGCAACCATCGCGGAACCCCTGCCGACATCGATCGCGTGGTTCAACTTGAGATTCAACGGCGCGCGAAAATGGCCGAAGCGGAAGAATTCAATCGCCAAGCGAATGCCATTAGTTCCCAGATCGGTAAAGCGACGCCGGAGCAACGGGAGTCGTTGAAGGACCAGGGGCGGCGATTGCGAGAGCAGAAGGAATCTGCACAGGGAGAGCACGATCGATTGGATCGAGAGATCGGGGATCTTCTTTCACGAGTGCCGAACATGACTCATCCGGCTGCTCCGATAGGAGGGGATGATACCTCCAACCTGGAGATTGCCCGTGGTAAGACACCGATACCCAAGTTTGATTTCAAGCCGCGCGATCACGTGGAATTGGGTCAGATGCACGACATGATCGATTTCGAGTCCGGAGCACGCGTGGCGGGTGCAGGATTTTACTTTCTAAAACGGGAAGCAGTGCTGCTCGAACTGGCTTTGCAACAGTTTGCAATTTCGCTTTTGATTCGCAAGGGGTTTATACCGATCTCGACGCCGGATGTGGCGAACACGGATATTTTGCACGGGATCGGATTTATTCCTCGCGGTCCCGAGACGCAAATCTACAGTATCGAAAATACCGAATTGAACTTGGTCGCCACGGCCGAAATCACGTTGGGTGGCATGTATGCAAACCAAGTGCTGGAAGCGGAGCAATTACCGCTCAAGCTGGTTGGTATCAGTCATTGCTTCCGCACCGAAGCGGGAGCCGCCGGGCGTGCATCGAGGGGGCTGTATCGCGTTCATCAATTTACGAAGATCGAAATGTTCGCTTTCACACAACCCGATCAAAGCGATGCGATCCATGAAGAGCTCCGAGCCATCGAGTGCGAATTATTCGATTTGCTAGAAGTCCCGTACCGGGTCGTCGATACGGCCACGGGCGATTTGGGTGGACCTGCCTATCGCAAGTACGATCTCGAAGCATGGATGCCAGGACGCGGGGAGGGTGGAGAATGGGGTGAAGTGACCAGCACGTCCAATTGCACGGACTACCAGGCCCGTCGGTTAAACATTCGATATCGCGTCAAGGGAGAGAAGGGGACGCATTTAACCCATACGCTCAATGGCACGGCCATCGCAATCAGTCGAGCGATCATCGCAGTCATCGAAAACCACCAGCAAGCGGATGGTTCGATTCGTGTCCCTGCGGTACTCGTACCCTGGGTTGGAAAAGATCGAATCGGCCCCGTGGCCTAAAGCATCTGATTCCGCCGTTCATCCTCGTGTCCCAGGACGCAGGACCCAACTGGTTCTTTGAAAAAATCTTAAGAATCGGGTTTGCAAAAGATACCAATCCCCCCTGGGATGGGGTAAGATGAGGGTAGTGGCGGAAACCGCCATACAAGATTGCATGCGTACACCTCACTTGGTGGTAGTTGGATTTCGGGCGTGACCAACTGTTGCTAAGTGAGGTTTTTTTATTGGCCAGCTACATTTTTGGATTAGCCATGTTAGGCGGACAGTGCTTTGGTCAGGGATTTGGATTGAGGCTGTAGGTGAGTGGTCTGCCACCGCTCGACGATCGCTAAAGGAAATTTTGATCGATTTGCGAGGTGAGTTCGAGTGGGTTTCGACCCCTATTACTCTTCCCCATCCTTCTCTTCGTCGGATTCATCGCCATCAACGACGTTTGTCGTCGGGGCGAGCAAAGTGGACTGGACCAAAGTAATCAGCAGCGCATCGAATACGCGCTCCAGTTTGTTGAAATCGCGATCTTCGGCTTGGATGTGAATCAAGTAAGTGTGATGATGAGCGCGGAACGCGAAGAGGCGAACCTGGACCAATAGATCGAGATAATAGAAGTGAAGTTCGGCTGCTACGCATTCGGCTAATTGATGAGCGGACGCCATCCATTCAGGTGTAGCGATCAGATCGTATTCGACTTCGTCGTATTCCGCGGCGATGGCGCGATGAGCCTCGTTGATCGCTTCGGTGCAAGCTGTGCTTAACGGATACATGTACACGGCGAAGAAGGCGCTCGTCGGACTCTGCAATTGAAAGCTAAGAAGCTCGCTGCCGTCAAAATCTTCGGTGACTTGCCAATTTTCGGGGTAAGTGATCGATAGCCCAAGGCCTTGATAGATCTTTGTCACGGTGGAGTCGCTTGGTTTACGTCTGGTTAGCAGCGGTGGAGGAAGGAGGTACTGGGCATCCAATGAACAAGTTGGCCAAGTGGCCATGGTTACGCCGCGACGGCTTTGGATCGCTTGGGAGGTTCCCCTCGCCATCGTCGATGAACCCACCAGTATTGTTCGGGCTTCGCGCGTATGGCGGATTCTAGACACTCATTGTACCAACGGGTGAGGGACTGCACCGAGCCTGGACAGTCCGGGGATTTGGGATCGGCGACCCCCAATACTTGCAGTTCAAAGGTCAGGGGGCGGTCCAGCCGGATGTTGGAGCAGACCATCATTGGAGCGCCGCTGGAGAGGGTGAACAAGGCGAGTGCTTTGTGGCACGAGGCAGGATGTCCTAGAAACTCAACCCAGCAACCTTTAGGACCACCGTATTGATCGGCAAGTAGGGAGATAGCTCCACCCCCGTGTAGCAATCCTTCGATCGCGGAAGCGCTGCCGGTCTTGGGCAAGAAATGTTGGCCACCTAAAGATCGGAACTGAATGAAATAGTCATGGATAAAACCATTGTCCAATGGTCGAGCGATGGTTGTGGTCGAGATACCGAACAGCCCTGTGACAAAACCGGCCAGTTCAAAGTTCCCGAAGTGGCCTGAGACAAGGAGTTTTGGACGCTGATCGAGAATGACTTGAAGCATCCGTTGTCGGTCGGTGACATGGAAGTGCGACAGATAATTTTCGCGATGGATTTTTCTTGGGGCGTGAGCGATCTCACAGGTCATCAGCAGCAGGTGCTCCCACATCTTTTGTTGAACGTCGAGCGACTTCTCGGGATTCCACGTTGGGAAGATCAGTCGCAAGTTCGCCACGACCAATTTTCGGCGCAAGGGAAGGACGTGGGTGAGCAGGTAGGCTAGAACGCGACTGAGCCGTTGGCATCGCTCCAGTGATAAGGATTGCAGAACAGCAATGAACGAACGGAACGCGATGTACACGAGGCGATCGCGAATCGAATAGGTTTGGTGTTCGGAGGCTTCCCGATCGTCTTTTGCTTCCATGCTGTCCTGCATTCCGAAAAGGGGTCCGCTACGAATCGTCGCGGCGGAAGGCTTTTCGAGAATTTACCCGGCATCGGAAGGGGGGGACATAGCATTTGCACGGGATAGGCATTCTGTTCCGGATTGCTTTGAAAGAGCTAGCGAACGGGATCGAGGCCATGGGCGCGACGGAGCAACCCGATTTGGCCGGAATGAATCGACTCGTGCAGCGGGCAGAACAACAAGGCTCCTAGTTTGATTGGGTAAGCCGTGAAGGGCATTTCTGTGGGTTCCGCAAGTACATCTGCGGGCATGTCGCGGACGTACGCTAGCGAGGCTACGTGAATTTTCCGAAGAATTTCGAGAAGTTCGTCTCGGCTAGTTGTTTCGGGTGATTCCAGAGTGGGGGTGCTTCCGCGGGAATACCGCTTTCGCAGCCATCCCGGCATTAGTTCTAGATCCGCTTCGGCCCTTCCCCGTTGGCGGAAGAGCATAAGCCCATATTGTGCGACCGCTAAATGACCAATTTGCCAAGCAAAATGGGTTGGGATTCCGGTTGGGGAAACGTTCCAAAGGTCCTCAGGAACCGCACTGATCAGATTCAGTGTGTATTCGCGAGCGAACTGCATTTGCCCGAGTACGGCATCACGCATGGCGAGGAGATTCTCGGGTCTGGGATAGTCGAGTTTAGAATCCACTTTTTTTCCAAAAGTTTGCGAAACGAATCCAAAACCAGGGGGTTAGAATCCGCGGGTCGATGAGTTGGTACATCTCATCGTCGCATCAAATTTCCATCTTCTCAACTGGGGTTAGAGTTATGCCATTCATGAAGTTCGTTTCGAGGGTTGCGTTCGCCGCATGCGTGATGGGGGCGATGACGGTTTCCGCGATCGCGCAGGGACCCGGTGGACGTGGAGGTGGAGGGGGTGGTGGCCGTGGCATGATGGGATTCGGCTTCGGTGGTGGGGTTGCTGGCTTGATGACTTTGAAGGAAGTCCGTGAAGAACTGAAGCTAGATGAAGATCAGACCAAAGAAATCGAGGATCTTGGCAAAGCCATGATGGAGAGCATGGCGAGCATGCGTCCACAGCAGGGGCAAGCGCCCGATCCGGCAGCGATGCAAGCCAATATGGAAAAGATTCGAAAGGCGACGGCAGAAGCCGAATCGAAGATTGAAGATATTTTGGATCCCAAGCAGCTAAACCGCTTGATCGGGTTGGTCATCCAACGGGATAACCTGCGTTCGCTCAATAGCAAGATTGTTGCGGACAAGCTCGAGATCACCGATGAGCAAAAGACCAAGATGGCTGACATCGAGAAAGGGCTCGGCGAAAAAATGCGAGAGCTTTTTCAAAGTGGATTCAGTCCCGAGATGAGAGACAAGATGCGTGAGCTTCGCGAAGAAGGAGACACCAAGCTAAAGGGGCTACTGACATCGAAACAAAAGGAAGACATGGAATCCTTGAAGGGAGATGAATTCAAGTTTCCAGAGCCTCAATGGGGCCGTGGCGGTCCCGGTGGGGGGGCTGGCGGTGCTGGTGGGGGCCGCGGTGGACGTCGTCCTGGTGGCGATGGTACCTGATCGAAATGATGGGCTTCAGCCTTGGCTGTCTGGCCCATGTTGGTGATGACGGAAAGTAATTTCGGTTGCAGAAAAAAGAGAGGTCGGCGAATCGCCGGCCTCTTTGCATTGGACGATTCGGCATGCAATTACGATTCGATGGCTTGGAGCCAGTGGTTTCTCAAATCCGACCAGGATGTTTGAAGAGTATTTGGGGATTCGATGGGTAGCAGTCGCGATTTCAGCCGTGGATTTTTCTGAAACCAAGCGGTAACCAACCCGAGCGAATCCTTGGACTGGCAATAGCGTGTGTCAAGACGATCGGAGGAAGCCAGCCAACGGCTGATTTCCTTACGGATCGAGGTCCATTGACGTTCGTTGCGAGGAGTTCCAACGGCGTACTCGATGCCTCCTCGCTGGAGGAAGTACAGAACCCCTCCGGACGGTTGGACGGGAAGAGCGTCCACACCGAATGAATCGTTCGAAGAAGGGGCAGATGCGAGCGGTTCCCAGTAGAGGGTGGGGGGGCCCTGGCTTGCGACACGGTGTTGATTCAGTTTCTTCGTCAGCCATCGAACGATGCGCAAGTCTTCACGCAAGCGGAGGGCTCGTTCGAAATGGAGTCTGGATGCCGCGAGATTCATGTCCCTTTCGAGCCATTCCAGCATGTTGTGCGGGTCTCCTTGAAGGAATTCACGGGCTCGTGTTTCCTGTTCTGCGTAGCGATGGCTGGAAACGCCTTGTTGACACGGAGCAAGGCAAGTCCCCAGTTCGGCTCGTAGGCAGCCCGGTCGCGATTCGATTGGAAACAAAGTGAGTTGATTGGATAGGTGCGTGGGTGTTTTTTGGCTGCAATCGCGCAGCAAATAGAAACGGTTGAGGACTTCGACGGCTCGGAAAAGTTGATTTGCTCCATAGAATGGGCCGTGGCAGGACGTTGCGGCTGGATCCCACTGCCTCGCGACATAAAATTGCTGGGCGGGGCCCCGTCCTAAACAAAGAAATGCGGACTGCTGTCGTTTGGGCATGCCGATCACATTGAGTCGAGGTTGCCAACGACGGATCAGGGATTGCTCGCGCAAAAGTGCAGCGAACTCGCTCGGCTGTGTTTCCCAAACGATCGAACGCGCATGCTGAAGGATTCGCCCCGCTTTCTCGTCCTTACTACCGGGCAAGAAATAGCTGAGCAATCGGTTGCGAAGAAGCTTGGATTTGCCGACGTAAAGAAGTCTTCCGACGGCATCGATCATGCCATACACACCCGGCGTTCGAGGCGCGCATTCGAGAACCCCCGACTTCAGCGACTGTTTGCATTGTTCGGCCGAGTCGTGAGGACCATCGAGACGTTGAATAGGAGAAGCGTGCATTTCCAGCGAAGGATGCGAAAGAAGCGCATCGCTTCCGAAATCTTGAAACTGGTCCAGCCACTTGGCATCCATGCACAAACTCCCACTTCCCATCGCTGCCCATGTGCTGATTTCTGTTTCCGAACGACGGAGGAAGCAAACGAAAGTCGCTTGGGCGCAACACGATGATTATTGCGTGTTCACGTCTTAAATGGCAATAACAAGGACAATTTGTCGTCGTTCCATGACAGTCTTGGCAAGAGGGTGACGGGCTTGACTAGACATTTTTCAGCCAACCATCGACATCGGATAAGGATTGGTTTGCGAAACCGATAACCTAGGAAAATGGTTGAAAAAAACGAAACACTTGCAGCGCATTCGCGTTCTTAAATAACAGACGAGTTGCTCGTCGGTGGTAACTCGCCAAGAGTCTTCTACGAGACAACAGTGAGGGACCGGGCTGCTTCGCGGGAAACTGCGTAACGCGATAGGTATTTGGTCGAGTTGCAGTCGCAGGTTCGTCGAACGACGAGCGAAAAAGGTTTCGATTGAAAGAAAGCGAACCGCAAGAAAGATTGTGGCTCTCCTGCGGTTCTGACCAAACCTCCGCGCTGTAATGAGGGGGAATGGCTAAACACAGTGTACGAGGAATGCACGGACTCTTGCAAGAAGAAGTGCACAAGACTGCGTGCAGGCGGTTGGCAGGAGAACTCCTGCAACGCGTGTCCATGCGATCTTCGTTTGCTGGATGCGAATGAGAGCGAGGCGAGGTTCTATGGGCCTAGCCGGACTCCGGTTCGCGCAAAAATATCCTGCAACCACCAACACGAACCTTGCACCCGTCAATCGGCTGGGTGGCGGGTGAGCGTTGGGCAGGGAGAGCCACATGACCTCGATAAGGACATTGGCTAATGAGGAGGATTACTTCGCTTCGGTGGGGTGGCGTGGTCGCACTGCTGGTTTTGGCGTGTTTGGCTACGGCGGGAGCGATGCTTCCGCGATGGTTGGAAACCGCCGAAAATCGAGAGCGAGTTGTTGCTTGTCATGCCGTTGCTGACCATCTCGCGGAACAGCCAGCGTATTCGGTTTCACGGGCGTGTTCCTATGTCCATGGGATTACCACGCACAGCGTCGATCGACGTGTCGACTGGACCGAGAACTGGGTTCAAGCGATCGTCGGCAAAGCTTATCCACCCCTCTTGCGAACGCAGTCACCCGAAAAAATCGTACTCGGCAGGAAAGGTGATTGTTCGGAACGGGTCGCAGTATTGCAGATGATGTTTCGGAGGGCGCACTTGCCAACACGCGCGGTCGGATTGGGAGGGCATGTGGTTTTGGAGGTCCGCGCGAATGGTAAATGGTACACAGCGGATCCGGATTATGGCGTGACCTTTGGCACGGATGTCAGCCATTTGGAGAAGGGAACGGGGAAGTGGGTGCGCCATCAACTGCGAGCGACCGGCTGCGATGATGAGGCCATCGATGGTTACCTCCAGATCCTCCATTCCTCTGTCGACAATGTGGCGATGGGGATCAATCAGCCATTGAGTCCTCGATTGAAGTTTGTCGAGGATGTCTGCGACGGGCTCATGGTGGCTACTCCGATGTTGCTGTGGGGGCTTCTGGCCGTTCTGTGGGCGAGTTTTCCAGTGTTCAGCGGAACCGGCGTCCGACAGTCTTTGACCTAGCAGCGAGGACAGGATGTTCCGCCGCGAGCGTGGACTTTCGGCTTGCTCTTTGAATCGGTACCATGCGGAGGTAGGATCAACCTGGCATGCCATGCGCCGAACCGATTTCCGTCCGTTTGGCCATTCCGTGCTTGGCCTACGTTTGGCTTCAACACGGGCGGTACCAATCCTTGCGGAAGGCCTCCTTCAGGCCGTTGTCTTCACAGCGTTGGAACCTGACCTAGGATGGGTCGATCGAGCGGACGGGCCCATCATTTCACGACACGAATTTTTTTGCGAGAGAGCTAATGAAGAATCGATTCGCGACAGGGAAACGGAATAGTGTTTGTCGATGGGGGATAAGAATCGGTGCCGCTTTTTGTTCCGTAGCAGGGGTGCTGGGCTGCGCCGCGCAGGGTCAGGATCGCGTCGGAGCGGATCGTCAAGTCTCCGGGGTGGAGCGGGGGAATTTCAGCAAGAGTTTGCAGGCTGGAGATGACTTCTTCCGCTACGTGAATGAAAACTGGTTGGACACAACCGAAATTCCGGCGGACTTGTCCAACTACGGATCGTTTACTGTTCTCGACATCGAGACGAAAGCTGCCATCCGCGAGCTAATCGAAAACGCCAGTCGATCGGAAACCGCCAGTCCCAGTGCTCAGCGAGTAGGGAACCTCTATCGCTCCTATACCGACGTGTCTTCTCGAAACGCCGCAGGATGGAAGCCGATCGAGCCTGTTTTAAAAGAGATTCAAGGGGTTCAAAGCAAACCCGATTTGCTGGCTTTGGCTGGCAAGCTATCACGTCGAGGAATTTCGAGTTTTTGGGGTGCAGGGGTCGAGGTCGATGCCAGGCGTTCAGACCAGTACGCTCTCTATGTTGGGCAAGATGGGACCTCGTTGCCCGACCGAGATTACTACCTTGTCGAACAATCCGAATACAAAGAAATCCTGAGAGCTTACGGTGCCTATATCGAAGATTTGCTAACCCAAGTGGGTTGGAAGAATCCCAGCCAAGCGGCGAAAAACATCATTGCCCTCGAGACAGAAATGGCAAGATCGCAGTGGGACAAAGTCGATCTTCGTGACCCCATCAAGGCCTACAACAAAGTCGAAACGTCGAAGTTTCTGACCGAGCATCCAGGTTTGCATTGGATGGAGTATGCGAAGGGGGCGGGGATCGAGGATGTGAAAGAGTTGATCGTGGGTCAACCTAGCTTCTTTGATGGTGCTCAAAAACATTTGGAAGGAGTGGACTTGGATACATTGAAGGCGTATCTCGCATTCCAAACGATCGATAGTTACGCACCTGTCCTGTCCGAAGAATTTGAGAAGAAGCACTTCGGGTTCCATGAGACCACGCTGAGCGGAGTGCAAGAACAGAAACCACTTTGGCGACGGGGCGTGGAAGCATGCAATGCCATGTTGGGTATGCCTGTTGGGCAGATCTATGTCGAGAAGAGTTTTTCGCCAAAAGCCAAAGAGCGAATGAATGAGCTGGTCGGCAATCTGATGAAGGCCTTTGAACAACGCATTGATCAATTGGAGTGGATGGGGAACGGAACCAAGGCTCAGGCGCGCGAAAAACTATCCCTCTTCACTCCCAAGATCGGCTATCCCGATAAGTGGAAAGATTACTCGTCCGTGGTGACCGATCCGACCGATGTGGTTGGGAATCTTGGAAGGATTGCCGAGTTTGAGCACGAATTCGCACTGAAGAAGCTTGGCAAGCCGATCGATCGCAGCGAGTGGTTTATGCCACCGCAAACGGTCAATGCGTATTACAACCCAACGATGAATGAAATCGTGTTTCCGGCAGCCATTTTGAAACCACCCTTTTTCAATTTGGATGCGGACGATGCGATCAACTACGGTGCCATCGGAGCGGTTATCGGCCACGAAATCAGCCACGGTTTTGATGACTCTGGGAGCAAGTTCGACGGCAACGGAAATCTGCGCAATTGGTGGACGGAGAACGACCAGAAGGAATTCGAGAAACGATCGCAGCAATTGGTCTCGCAATACGACAAGTACGAGCCATTGCCTGGTCAAAACCTCAACGGCAAATTCACGTTGGGGGAAAACATCGGCGATTTGGGGGGGCTCAGTGTGGCATATACGGCCTACAAGTTGTCGCTCGACGGCAAGCCTTCACCGGTCATTGATGGCTTGACCGGCGAGCAACGATTCTTTATCGGCTGGGCTCAAGTATGGCGTCGCAAGTACCGCGAAGCGGAGATGCTCAAGCGTTTGAAGACCGATCCCCATTCCCCCAGCCAGTATCGATGCAATGGAATCGTATCGAACGTCGATGGGTTTTATGAGGCGTTTGACGTCAAGCCAGGGTCGCCCATGTACATCGAACCGAGCAAGCGGGTTCGGATCTGGTAGTCCGTTGGATTCGTCCGTTTGATGTCGCGATCGCAAGCAAGCAATAGGGCATCCAGTTTTCGCTGGGTGCCCTTTTGCATTTCTTATTTTCACAACAACACACCCGAAAAAGTAGCCGGCATGCTCCGCCGTGCCGTCCGCACGTACGGTTTTGCTGGAAATTATGGTAAACGGCACCGGGTCTGTGCCTAGGACTTTGACTTTTGTCGGATGTGTCCACGGGATTGGCAACAAGCGATGTCGACAAACCGCCTACTCGGAGAGGAATCAGCAAAATCTTTGGAGTAAGCGAGTTTTCTCGAGGGGATTCCTGGAGTGGAATCCAGGGGGACGACGTCCGATGCGCAACCGGGATTGCCGTCAATGCCATCGGTAGGACGCCCATGGTTTGGGAGGGGAATGCAGAACCGCAAGAAAAAAGCGTGCCAAAGCCATCAATTAAGACTTGCAGAAGTTTGGGGGTGCTAGGTACACTTTTGGGCTTCGCGGACCCAATGGCTTGGGAATGCAAGGCCTCGTACGAGTCCAAAGATTGTGTGTTCGGTTTCGTAAATCCCGGTCGGGTAAAGGTTTAGG
>Ga0194055_10001114_pt1 | contig 21762 bp, 23 predicted proteins | sample SepL449m_MetaG_FD_155482 | JGI IMG/M metagenome (GOLD analysis project Ga0194055, IMG submission 155482) | Anoxic zone freshwater microbial communities from boreal shield lake in IISD Experimental Lakes Area, Ontario, Canada - Sep2016-L442-9m | ecosystem: Environmental > Aquatic > Freshwater >...
GGTGGGGTTGAGGGGAAACCGGGGACTGGGGTGATGGCGGAGTGACGCGGCGGACGTCAACGACCCACGGCGATGGGCGGACCCGAGGCTGAGCCCAAGAGGCTTTGCGACGCGCCGCGGCTTGGCTGCTCTTAACGCGGAGCCTTGGAGGTTAGGAGGGCTGCAGAGCCTCCCCGTTTCAGGGCGAGGCCGGCGAGAGGCGGGGTCCGGGCCCCATGGCCACCAACAGCTTCTCCAGAGTGCCGGAAGGAAGGCCAGTCCGCAGCACCAGCCGCAATCGGGCGGTGCCCTCCGGCACGGTGGGCGGCCGAATCGCCAGGGCCAGCAGGCCCGCCGCCTCCAGCCGCTCCTGGGCGGCGAGGGCGGCGGTGTCATCGCCGAGCCGCACCGAAAGGATCGGCCCCTCGCCGGGGGGCCGGGGCCAGCCGGCGGCTTCCAGGGCATCGCGCCAACGGCCGCAGCGTTCCAGCAGGGCGGAGGCGGCTTCGGGATCGGCCTGGATCCGGCCAAGGGCTGCCAGGGCGCCGGCAGCCAGGGGCGGGGCGAGGGCGGTGGTGTAGCGGAAGGCGCCGCTGCTCTGCAGCAGCCAGTCGCCCACCAGGGAATCGCCGGCGAGGAAGGCGCCGCCGCTGCCGAAGGCCTTGCCGAAGGTGCCGCTCACGATCGCCACCTGGGACAAATCATGGGCCAGGCCGCGGCCGCCGGGGCCGAGCACACCGAGGGCATGGGCCTCATCCACCAGCAACGGCACCCGGTAGCGTGCGCAGAGGGACGCCAGGGAGGCCAGGGGAGATGTGCTGCCTTCCATGCTGTAGAGGCTTTCGCAGAGCACCAGCAAGGGGGCCTCGGGGCGGGCGCGCCGCTCGCTGAGCAGGAGGCGCTCGAGATCGGCCGGGTCGTTGTGGGCGAAGCGCTTCAAGCGGGCGCCGCTGGCCCGCACGCCGGCCAGCAGCGAGTGGTGGATCAGGCGATCGGCCAGCACCAGGCTGTGGCGATCGGCGAGGGCGCAGACGGCGGCCAGGTTGGCCTGGAAGCCGCTGGGGAAGAGCAGCACCCGCTCGCGCCCCAGCCAGGCGGCCAGGGCCTGCTCCAGCTCCAGATGCACCGGCCGGGTGCCGCAGATCAGGCGCGAGGCGGTGGCGCCGAGGCCGCTGGCGTGGAGTTCGGCCGCAGCGGCCGCCAGCACGGCCGGATCGCGACTGAGGCCCAGGTAGTCGTTGCTGGCCAGGTCCAGCAGGGGGGAGGGCGGCGGAGGGCTCGCCTCCCCGGCCTTCGCCTCTGTGGCTACCTCGAGCGCTGCTGGCTGCAGCGCAGCGGCGCCGGCGGGCGCCAGGCTGCGCAGACGGCGGCGACGAACGGCGGGCAGATCTCCGAGGGAGGCGCGCAGCTGCTGGCGCCAGGGGGGCTCAGCAGCGGCTGGCTCGATGGTGTGGTCGGCTGTGTCGTCGGCGCCGCTCACAGGGGCTGGGGGAGAAGTGATCAGGGCATCCCGCCGCCGGGGATGGGGGCAGTCTGAATCGAAGCGTGGCTGCGGATGCTGCATCGGGCGACGGCCCGGCCCTTGGTGGCCCTGACGCAGGAATCATGGAGCCCCCCAGCAGAGCCGCGTCCTGATGCCCTATGCCCTGGCCCGGAAGGATCCGATTCCGCCACTCGTTTGCCACCCACCTGCTGGAGCGGGGCCAGGACATCCGAACGATCCAGGAGCTGCTAGGCCACAAGGATGTGACGACCACCATGATCGATACCCACGTTCTCAATCGAGGCACCTCGGGGTCCGCAGCCCTGCGGCGCGAGTCGTCGTTGGTTATCGAAGAGGATCGCGGTCCACGCCCTGGTTCATGGAACCGGCCAATGAAGAGTTGGAATGATGCAAACAGACGTATTCGCATGTCCCTTCATTGAACTCGCCCGCAATATCGGGCTAGGCTCGGCAAGGATGAAAGAGGCAGAGCGCCTCATCAAGTCCCGCAAAAAGGAGATCACCGATGCTTGGAACAACCACTTTGGGGGCTGAGGTCACCAATGTTTCCGCACATTGCGTCTGGGTACTTCTTGATGATGAGGAGCTTGCACTTCCTTGCTCAGAGTTTCCCTGGTTCAAGGCAGCCACGATTCAGCAGATCCTCAACGTCCTGCGGCCAACGGCCGACCACCTATTTTGGCCTGATTTAGATATTGACTTATCTGTCGAGTCGATACGCCATCCTGAGAGGTTTCCGCTACGGGCCAAGAGCACTTTTCAACCAGCCCCTTGAGTGGACAGGCCGCTATCAACTCCCTGCTGCGCCACCGTAAACTTCCTGCCTGCCACTCAGAGACAGCGTTGGACTAAGTCGTTTCGCAGTAGATTTCAAGACCATAGCATAGCTGACTGATCTTCGCGTTACTGGCCCCGCTTCTGATCTGGAGCGTCAAGTTTTTTGGTCGTAGCTTGCTTGCCTGCTGAATGGCTGCGCCCCTGGGCAAGGGCTGCGCGGCTCTCCGGGGGGTATGTCGTGGCACTTGAGGCTGCACAACCCGCTGAGGGTCTGGTTGTACCGTAAGGGCCCTAAGAAGGCCCGTGAGGAATGGTCTTTCTCGCTGACGGACTCATATCACTACCCCTCAAAGCTGTGTCACTCCCTCCTCAGTAACGTCAGCAGGCTGCTGATGACACCGGCAAGGAAGCCAAAGAAAGCGCTGATCTGATCAGGGCTGAGCTGGCGTGTGAGAAGGGTGCCCTGCAGATCGGTCGTGGGGTGCCGGAGGCTGAGGCCGCTGCGGATCCGCGCCGTCTCCCCGACCACCTCCACCGCCAGTTGGCCCTGGTCGGTGCGGAGGCTGGTGATCATGCCTATCCCTGGGGGATCGAGGCGTAGGAATTGATCGGGCCGCAGGCTCAGGGGCTGTTGGCGGCCTAGATGCAAAGTGCCGGCACGCAGGGTGGAGAGGGTGATCGGCGACTGATCGAAAAGGCTGCTGCCCTCGCTGATGAACTGCACATCGCCCACTCGCAGGTTGCTTTCAAACACCGTCTGGCTGATGGGGTCGGCTCGTTGCAGGCGCAGGCGGGTGGGACCTGCCAGGGGGAGGCGGAACTCCGCCTGCGGCGGCGTGATCTGCTGCGTCGTGCGGCCGGGCTGCTGGAACACCGCCTGCAGGCCACCAGTCGGGGCCTTGGCTGGCGAGGCTTCCGTGATCGGCGGGGTGATCGTCAGCTCCGCCGCCGCCCCCGGGGGAGCACCCTGGCCGCTGGCTCTCTGGCGCGGGGGGAGGAGATCGAGCACCAGTTGATCCTTGCCCTCCAGCTGCAGGTTCTTGATCCGGGTGCCAGGGGGCAGGGCGAGCCTCATCCCCAGGGAATCCGGCGCAGTGGCGCTCAGGATGAGTGAGCTGCCGCCCGTCAGCGCCAGGCGTTGGCCGCTGAGCGGCACCAGCAGCGGCGGGCCAGCCGCCCCATCGCCTTGGCCCTTGATCGTGAGGCTGCGCAAAGGCAGCGCCAAAAAGCCCTGCAATGGACCGCTCGACTCCCCCTCGTTGCCCTGGAGCACAAAGCTCAGGGCACCGACCCGCAGCGCACCTTCCAGCGGTTGGCGCAGCGGGGCCATCGCCACCCCCCAGGCGAGGCCGCAGAGGCCCAGACCCAGCAGGGCGTGGGGATTCAGGTGGGGGCTCAGTCCGCGCAACGGCCAGCGCGGCAGACGGCGCTGTATTGGCAGGTGGCGCTGGGGTGGTGGCGAGCCGCCCATCAGGGCTTCAACCAGCTGGGGTCGTGGCGCAGGCTCACGTTCAGCAACGGGCTGCCGCTTTCGGCGGAGCGGGCGATCAGGCGGTACGTGCCAGCGGGGCGATCGCGGGCCTCCCAGCGGCAGGGCAGTTCCGTCTCCACCCGGGTGGGACCGGAGCATTCGCGCACCAGCCGGTTGCCTGGGCCAAGGATGCGCACCGAGGCAACCGGCTGGGCGCCATTGCTGGTGATCACCAGGTTGTAGGCAGCTGCAGGGGCGAACTTCACCGGCAGCCACTGATCCGCCTCCCCGGGCTGGCGCAGCAGAGCGGTAGACCTCAGTTTGCTGGGGTCGATTCCTTCGCGCCTGATCACCCCGGCGCCCCACTCGAACGATCGCCAGCCGGTCCGGGCGCTGCCCAGCCGCAGGGGTGTCATTTGGTAGTCGCCGCCGCGGGCCTGCACCGTTACGGCCGGATCATCCTGAGCGGCGGCAGCGGCGGGTACCTGCAGGCGAAGCACCTCACCCTGCTCCACCAGCCGCTGCGGCTGGGGCAGGCCGATGCTGTAGCTGGCGAGCCGCAGGCCGATGGCGGCGATCGGCCGGCTGGCGCGGATGCCTTCGCAGCGGTCCATCTGCGGGCGGAATTGATAGGCCGTGCTGCGGGGGTTCCCTTGGGTGCTGCAGGGAGGACTGCCGGCGGGGGCAGGGGTTGCCAGGGTCACCATCAGGAGGCCAAAGGCCAACACACGGGCGATCGGATGGGGATTGAAGTAGGGGAGGGACATGGCTTCCACCGGCAATCTCACGGCGCCATTTTCGCCTTCAAGGCCTTCACCGGAAACGCCCAGACCTGAGGAATTGGCCGGCTTTTGGTCACTTCCGGTGAGTCGTACACCACTCCCACCACCTGGCGAGAGGCGCTGAGCACCGGAGAGCCGGATGCCCCGGGATCGAGACCACCATCGAGGAGCAAGGCCTGATCAGTGGTTTTCAGCAGGGGGTAGGACACCACGGTCCAGGGGCCCGGTTTGCTGGGATGACCCACCACCATGAGCACACCTTGGGCCGGTGTCGTTGCCAGCGGCAGGGCTTGGATGTCGGGCGGCAGACCGCGCACCTCCAACACAATCGGTTCATCCCCGCTGGCCGGAAGCGCTGTGCCCTGGCTGAGGAGCACCTCCGCCCGGGGCGCCACAACCCCGGCGGGAAGCGGCCCAGTGAATAGTTCCGCCTCCACCTTCGTTGCCAGAGCGTTGCTTTCCAGATCGCGCACCACATGCAATGCGGTGACAATCCAGGCCCGATCACCCTGGCGGCGCACGACAAAGCCTGTGCCCAACAGGCCCACACCAGCGTTTTTGCCAGAAAAGGTGGGCCAAAGCAACACCACGGAGCGCTTCACGGGGGTGAGGGGATCGCCCTGGGGCAGATAGCTCACGTTCGTGGCCGGCAGCACTTGCTTGGCGCCGGTGCGGATGCCTTCTTTGCGGTTCAGTTCATCCAGGTTGTTCAGGGTTCGCTGCAGATTCTCCTGAAAGGCGAGGTTGCTGGCCGCCAGGGGGCGCAAGAGCTTCAAGGCTTCTTCATAGGCGTTGCGGGCGATCTCGGGTTGGCCCAGCTCTAGCTGGCAGAGCCCCAGGTTGTTCAGGGTCTTAGCCAGATCGCCCTGGAAGGCCGGGTTGGTCTTCGCCAGCTCGCGGCGGATTTTCACCGCTTCTTCTGTGGGGTCCAGCGCCTCCTGGCGGCGGCCCAGGTCGCTATAGCGGATGCCCAGGTTGTTCAGGGAACTGGCCAGATCGTTCTGTAAGGCCGGGTTGGTCTTCGCCAGCTCTCGATAGATCTTCACCGCTTCTTCCGTGGGGGCGAGCGCCTCCTGGCGGCGGCCCAGTTCGCTGTAGCTCACGCCCAGGTTGTACAGGGCCATGGCCAGAAACCGCCTTGCCTCTGGCTGACTGCCCTCCACCTGCCGCAGGATCCGAACTGCCTCCACGCTTGGCGCCAGTGCCTCCTGCCTCTGCCCCACTGCGTGGAGGAAGTTCCCCAGGTTGATGAGTGCCCGCGCCCGAAACACATCAAGGGCCGGTCGATTCGCCTGCACCCACGCCACCACCTGCTTTTGCAGCCGCAAAGCTTCTGCCGAATCTCCCTTGGCAGCGGCTGCTTTGGCGGCATCAAACCACCCCTGCACCTCCGTGGGGATTTCGGATTTCACCTGCGCCAGCAGGCCTGCATCCGGCCTATTTTCCGGTGCGGGGAGCCGCTCTAGCGCCCCCACAGGCAAGGCCACCAATAGTGCCAAGGGTGCCGATAAGAGCCTGGCTGTGCTGGCGCTGGGGAATCGGCGTATCATGGAGGTAAGGCCCTAAGGCCATTATGTCTCTGGTTCTCCAGCTCTTGAAGCCTGCACGGCGGCTGCGGGGCAATCGTCGTCAGGGAATACTAACGTGATCCGCTGCCCAATAACTTGACTCCAGTGTGCGTAGTTGATGATCCAGAAGTTGCCTTTCCGGCAGTGAGATAACTGGAGGATGGAAGGGCTACTTTGCGGGCATGCTCAACGTTGACTGCTGCGCGCCGGTCCCCTCCAGGCTGCGCCCCTGGGCAAGGGCTGACGCTGCGAGTCGGACTGGGGCCGACCCTTGCCGGGCGGGGCGGCCTTGGGAAGGGCCCGCCGCTCCGCCCGGGGTCTGTTGTGGGGGGTGGTGTGAGGCGATGGCCAATTACGGGTGCCACGGGGAGCAAGTTGCAACAGAGTGCTCATGCATCCAGCAGGTTTTCGAGGCTCTCTCCACCAGGAAGTCGGACAATCCCGAGGTCGCGGCGATCGAGGGTTGCGATTCGCCGCAGCCCATGCTCTTGGGCAGCCCAGAGCAGCGAAGCGTCAGCCAGATCCATCGGCAAATCGCCGTACTGCCGCATCCAGCCCGCCATCAACTCCAGGGCAGATCCACTCAGCTCCGCAACATTCAGGCCACCGAGTGACACCCAGGAGAGAAAGCGTGGTGCTACGTCGGCCGGGATCAGATGGCAAACCTCGGTGAGAACCGGCCAAGTGGATACGAAAGCACCGTTGTGCTTTTGAAAAAAGGCCGCACAGATGCCATAGTCCTGGTCACTGCGGTCAAACCAGGCGACCAATGGGCCGGTATCGAGGAGGGTGGCACCCCGATAGCTGGAGCTGCTCATGGTTGAGGTCTGCTCAGCCGCTGCTGGCTCTGCTGCCTGCTCAGCTTCTGACGAAGCAGCGCTGAATGATCCCGCCCGCGGTTGGTGGTGCCGCCTTCCTGGGCCGCACTGGAAAAGCTGCCGATCAGCCCGAGGCCTTCCGCCAGGGCCGCCGGGCTGGTGGAGTGCTGTTGCAACAAGTCAAGGCCAGCCTTGACCACCTCGGTCTGGCTGAGGCCAAGGGTCTGGCAGAGGCTGTCAAGCCTGGCCTCGCTGCCGTCATCGAGGCGCATGGAGATGGTACGCATCACTCCCTCTAGGCCGTAATACACTCATATTACAGGCTGTTCCTTGCTCACAACACCACCGCCTGGCCGAGGATTTCGTCGCGGATCAGGGGGTGCAGGGATGTCTCTTCTGTGACATCCACCGAGCAGCCGAGCAGGTCTTCCATGTCCTGGCGGAGGCTGATCACCCCCAAGAGCGAGTGCTCGGGTGAGAGATCGACCAGTAGATCAAGGTCGCTGCTCTCGTGCTCAAGGCCCGTGGCAATGGAGCCATAGACCCGCAGGTTGGAGGCGCCGCGACGGTGGGCCAGCTCGAGCACATCTGGCCTCAGTGCCGCCAGGCGCTCACGGATCGAAGAGGGAGGTGCTGCACTCACAAGGTCAGACCTGATCTGCTCAGTATGGGGCGTATGGACCTTGTGGCCCCCTTTGTGGAGGGAAGGGGGCATGGCGCTGGTGAATGAAGGGAAAAGGCGGGACCAATCCGGCCCCGCCGCAGTGGAGCGAGTCTGCTCCGATCAGGCGGTTCTGGTCTGCTGGTGGTGGCTCTGGAGCTGTGGGCTCTGGAGCCTGCCCAGGAAGTTCTCAATCCAGAGGCGATGGCGGTGTTCGGTGATCAGCCCGGCGATGGAGGGGGTGGAGTCGGGCACCTGGAAGGCACTGCGGAAGGCTCGGGAGAAGGCAGCCAGCTGAGGCGGCAGCAAGGCCCGGATGCGCTCCTGCAGGTTGGCGATGGTGGCTGGATCGAGGGCGGCTTCGTTGGCGGGGCTGGTGGTCCCGATAGAGGCATGGCTTGCCGCCGGCTGGGGCCTGGCGATGGCAGCCGGGGTCGTGGAGTGCCTGGTGCCACTACTGCCCTGCCCCTGATTACGGGGCGGTCCGTTGAAGGCGGCAGCGATCGGATTCGCCTGGGCAGAGGAGCGCCTGGATAGCGCTGCATAGGTGTCCGGCCGATGGCTGGCCTGGGAGCGTCCAGGGTCCTGTCCATTTCGCTGGATCGGTTGCTGGCCATTGCCCTGGCCTGGGTTTTGGCTCCCACTGGCGGTTTCCCTGCCCGCTGGATTGCCCCCACTCACCTGCCGCTGGCTCTTGTCGTAGAGCGCCAGCCCAAACGGATTCCCGAAGGTCATCAACGCCCGTTTCATCGCATCGGTCTCGGCCTCCTTGATGGCGGATTCATGGGCCAGGCCCAGGTCGGTATCGATGCCATGGCCGGTGCCGGTTCCCTCCCGAATAAGCAGCCCCTGGCCGCCTACGCAGACGGTGATGCGCACCCGAGCGATGTAGGTGACACCCCAGCCGCTTTTTTGTTCTCGGCCCGTGCCCCTGGCACCGATCAGCCGTTCGGCCTGGGCGATGCAGCGGGAGAAAAGGGTCTGGCGCTGCCAGCCGTCAAAGCCAAAGATGCGGTTGGCCTCGCTGATCACCACCCAGCTCTGGAGATAGCTGACCTTGGAGCGGCCCTGCTCGCGGGAGGACACCAGGGCGCGATCGAGGGGCGCCGAGAGGGCGGCGATCTGGGCAGCGCTGAACGCTGCAGGGGTGGCCGAATTGGCCGGGCTGGTGGGAGTGGAGGTGCGCACGGGAGGCGTTGTCGTGGTGGCTGGCTTGGCGGCTGGCGTGGTGGCTGATGCGGCCGGTGAGGCGTCGGTCTCGGCGGCAACGGTCTGACGGATGAGCTGCAGGGCCGATGGGGCGGTCCGGCTGGTGGTTGAGCGAGCGGGGGTGAGGGTGGTGGTCATGGCAGATGAAGCGAGAGGCGGTAGGCGTGAACAGGTGGGCCCCTGGCTGGCAAGCCGAGGCCCGATGGGGTCTCAATGGATGGACCAGTGGAGGCGCTTGAGCAGCCGGGCACCGGGCACGGCGGTGGAGGCAAGGGAGAAGGCCAAAGGTGCGGCCTGCTCCTGGGGAAGCCCGGCGGTGGCCTTGGCGATGGCGGCATTGATCCGCTCCTTGATCGAGCCCTTGTCCGGGCTGCGGGAGGTGCTGAGGGTCACCAGATCGGCGGGCAGCGCCTCGGGGTCGTCGATGACGATCGAATCGGCGGAGCGGCTGGTGAGCTTGTGATCGAGCAGCCGGAAGCTGGTGGCGCCGGGGGAGAGGCCCGTGAGCACCGTGAGCAGGGAGGCTTCGAGCGAATCAGCGCGGGAGGCCTCATTGCGAGCCAGCGCGGTGAAGCGCTTGGCCTGGCCTTGGTGGTAATCGGCATCGCCGCGTAGGCGGCCGATCACCCAGCAGACGGCATCGGCCTTGCGCTCCAGGGCCTCGCGGTGGCCTGCTTCTGCGGCGAGGCATTCCTCCAGATCGGCGACGGCACGGGCGTGGTCGTCGGTGTCCTCGGTGTGGAGGCGTTCCGCCAGCTGGGCGATCCAGCGGGTTTCAGCCTGAAGCTCGGCGCCGAGCTCCCAGAGAGAAGGGCCGCGGGTGGCCTCTTGTGGAGGGGCGGTGATGGGAATGGCGACAGACATGGCAAGCAGGATTGAGGTGATGAAGGTGTGGCGGGTGAGCAATGCCCCAACGCATGGGGGCTCTGCCCCCCCTATGCCCCCGCTAGATCGATCAGCTCGATCGGAAGGGACGAATGCCCCTGGAGGCAATGGGCCTGGTGGAGCAGGGAGGCGGTGCCGGAGCCACCGGGGAAGGCGATTACCAAAAGGCCGGCGGATGGCTGGCCTGGAGCGGGGCCAGCGGTGGCGAGGTGATAGGCGCGCTGCAGCATCTGGCGATTGCGCACCGGCCCGGCGCCACGGCCATAAAGGCTCCACTGAGGGCAGAGGATTTCCACCGGCCAACCGAGGCGGGAGGCGGCCTGATCGATGGCGGCATCGGCGCCGCGGGCACCGCCATGGAGCAGGCACTGCACCGGGCGGCCAGTGGCGGCCAGGCGGAGGGTGGTGGCGACCTGATCGGAGGGCCAATCGAGATCACGGCCTCCACCGGCCACGATCACCAATGGACGCAAAGATGAAGCCTGCAAAGGAGGCGGAGAAGGCGCCAATGCGGCGGCCAAAGGAAAGGAAACCATGGGCCTAAAACCAGACGAGCAGAACGAAGAACAAGCGCCGGGAGAGGGCTCCAATCGGGCCGCCCGGCTTGGCTTTATTGTACTAGTACAGGCGCACTATTGGCAAGGCTTAGGCGCTTGTGGTGAGGCGACTTTGCGGAACTTGACAGCAGAGAACCAGGGGCATAAACGCCGGCCATTCGGCCGGTGGGATGGCATCAATCGAGGCCAGCGGGATGAGCAGCAGGGCTCAAGATTGACAGGGCTGAGCGACGGCCCAAGTCAGGCATCCAGCAGCACTCAGCCACGCCGAGGGACTTCAGCAAGCCAGCGGCCACCACCTCGATCCCACAGGCGACGGCGGCCACCGCAGCCGCGGGCAGGCCGCCTCGCCATCCAGAACCCGATGCCACAGCCCCCGGCGGCGGCGAGAAAACTCCTCCCAACCGAGCGCAAGGGTGCGGCACCGCCGCACACGCGCAGCCCTTGCGCCGGGTGACACGCTCCCATTGCCGCCGCCGTGGCCTGCGGGGTGCTCAATTGCGGTCCGACACCACGCCGACCAGGCAGCGCAGCCACTGGCGGCAGGATGCAAAACTGACTAGTACAGGTGTTCGCCCGCAGTGGTCGCCATGGTGCCCGTCCCCCTCTCCTGTCTGCAGCCCTCCCGCGATGAGGCGATCGAGGACTGGCCCTGGCTCGATCAGGAGGTGCTCCGCACCAGCCGGAGCCGTCAGGTCTGCATGACCTGCCACTTCTTCCGGCACCACCCCGGCCCCAACTGCATCCCCCTGCTCACCTGCCACCTGCACCAGGGCCTGATCGCCCACGGCGAGCACCTCACGCACCGCTGCAGCGGCTGGACAGAAGACCTGCACCGCCACCGTGCCTGGGCGCCTGAGGTGGCGTGAGCGGTGGAGCCAGCAACCGGCCGCCGCTCTCGCCCAAGGAGGCCAACTGGGACAGCTGCACCACGCAGCGGATACGCCCCATGGAATTGGATAAGAAGGGTGAATTTGTAATTCGGATTCTCTCTTTGCGGCCGAACTGACCGGCCGGAACCTCATCCCCTTCCCCCCGTCATGCCAAATGGTCATCCCAACATCCTCATCCTCTGGGGCGACGACATCGGCCAGAGCAACCTGAGCTGCTACAGCGATGGCCTGATGGGCTATCAGACCCCCAACATCGACCGAGTCGCCAAGGAGGGCGGCCGCTTCATTCATTACTACGCCGAGCAGAGCTGCACCGCTGGCCGGGCTGCCTTCATCTCAGGCCAGAACGTGTTTCGCACCGGCCTCAGCAAGGTGGGCATGCCTGGTGCCCCGCTCGGCTTTCGGCCGGAGGATCCCACCATCGCCGGCCTGCTCAAGCCCCTCGGCTACCGCACCGGCCAGTTCGGCAAGAACCACTTCGGCGACCAGGACGAGCATCTGCCGACGATGCACGGCTTCGATGAGTTCTTCGGCAACCTGTATCACCTCAATGCCGAGGAAGAACCGGAGCAACGGGATTATCCCAAGCCGGAAGACTTTCCGAATTTCAAGAAAAACTTTGGCCCCCGCGGTGTACTGCACTGCTGGGCCAATGGCGATGGCACCCAACGGATCGAAGATACCGGGCCACTCACCAAGAAGCGGATGGAGAACTGCGACGAGGAGTTCATGGCCGAGGCCAAGCGCTTCATCCGTGATGCGGTGGCTTCCGGGGAACCGTTCTTTGTGTGGTTCAACACCACCCACATGCACTTCCGCACCCACGCCCGGCCCCAGGACATCGGCCGTTCCGGGCGCTGGCAGTCGGAGTATCACGACGTGATGATCTATCACGACGAGTGCATCGGCGAGATGCTCAACCTGCTCGATGAGTTGGGCGTCACCGATGACACCATCGTGATGTACAGCACCGACAACGGGCCCCATATGAACAGCTGGCCCGATGCCGGCATGACCCCCTTCCGCAGTGAGAAAAACACCAACTGGGAAGGGGCCTACCGAGTTCCCGCCATGGTGCGCTGGCCTGGCAAGATCGCGCCCGGTACCCTGTTCACCGACATCGTCAGCCACCTCGACTGGCTTCCCACCCTGCTAGCGGCGGCCGGCGAACCGGAGATCAAGGAAAAGCTGCTGAGCGGTCACCAGGCGGGCAGTCGCCACTACAAGGTGCATCTCGACGGCTACAACATGCTCGATTACTGGACCGGCCAGAGAGACAAGAGTCCACGGCAGGAATTCTTCTACTTCTCCGACGACGGCGATCTCACCGCGATTCGCTTTGACAACTGGAAATTGGTTTTTATTGAGCAGCGCTGTCCAGGCACCCTGCAGGTGTGGGCCGAACCCTACACAGTGCTGCGCTGCCCCAAACTTTACAACCTGCTCACCGATCCCTATGAGCGGGCCGACATCACCTCGAACACCTACTACGACTGGTATCTGGATCGCTGCTACCTGATTCTTCCCGCACAGCCCTTCGTGGCCAAGCTTCTCGAAACCTTCAAGGAGTTTCCCCCACGACAGAAGGCGGCCAGCTTCACGGTTGGCCAGGTGATGGAGAAGATCTCAGCACCGCTGGGGTCGACCTGAAGCCCTCGGGGAGCTGGCCGGCCTCAGGCTGGCCAGCTCCCCAGCTCCTCCTCTTCAAACTGTGCCGCTTGTTTTCCAGGGTGCCAGACATTTGGAAGGGCCGATCTGGCTCCTGTCTCCATCCAACCGAAACAGCCAACTGCCCCAGCTGCCCAGCAGCTCTGCAACATGGTCCTGATTTCAGGTGGTATCGATCTACTTGGCTTCGACCACCTAGCCCGGAGGGGACGCCGTCACACCTGGTAGGGATGGAAAGGTTCTGCATCGACCTCGACGAACCCTAAAGCTGCCGCCTGCAGCGGTTCTGGGAGGGACGTCTGCTGCCACATCCAAGGGGTAGGTTCATGTCGTGGCGAGAGCCATTCGCTCATGGCTGGGGGAAGAGCACGGCCCAGTCCTTAGCCATGTCCACCACGACCCAGCCGCGCTTCGGTGCTTGCTGCAGTGCCTCCACCAGCTTGCCGCTGCTGGTCGGATGGGCGTCGTAAGCATATTCACGGCGGGCGTCGGTGTGATGCACGAGCAGGCCGAAGGCGGGCCGCGAATTGGCCATCGTGGTGAACTGCAACATCTGTAGATCGCCATCGGAATTGCCGAAGGCGGCGATCGGCCGGCGGCCGATGAAGGCGTGGATGCCCACTAGTTTGCCCCCCTTGTCGTCCACGAATAAGTGGTCCGTGGTCTTCACCAGCACCGGCTGGCCCTGTCGCAGTTCGAAGCGGGTGAGTGCTGTGGAGCCCACCACCTGTTCGGGCGGGATGCCGTAGACCCGCTCGCTCCAAACCCGGAGGAAATCGGCGCCGCCACCGGAAACGATGAACGTGCGGAAGCCGTTGGCACGCAGATGGCTCAATAACTCCAGCATCGGCTGGTAGGCAAGCTGGTCGTAGGGCCTGCCATAGCGCGGATGGCGGGCAGTGGCGAGCCAGCGCTGCACCGAGGTCCGGAACTCCTCGGTGGTCATGCCGGCATGGGTGAGAGCAAGCACCCGCAGCAGACCTTCGTGGCGGGGGCCCTCCAGCAGCTTTGCCAGGTCGCCGCCCAAGGCCGCCTGCACCATCGGGTCGTCGCGCAGGGCCTGTTCCTGCTTCACCCGTTCGCGCAGGGTGTCGAGGGCATAGAGCATCTGGAACGGCAGCGGGTTCTCGGGCCAGAGGGTGCCGTCGTTGTCAAAGGTGGCGATGCGCTCGGCGGCGGGCACGTAGTCGGCCGATCCCGGCCGGCTCACCCGCTCCACATAGGAGAGGATCGCCCGTTTGGCGGGCCCTTCCCTCCAGGAGGGCAGGGCATCGAGGGCCCTCACGGGCAGCACTGGCGTTGCCGCAAACGACGGCGTCGCGGCCAGAAGCAGCGCAAGGGCAGTGGCTCTGGCGGCGCCTGCAGGGGAAAGGCAGAGGACCATCGCGACGGGGTCGTTCGAACACTCCGATGGTGCCAGCACCCTCGGGATACTGCCCGATGTTGCGGAGTTGGAAGCCCTGGCAGCGGAGATGCACGACGGAGGCGAGGGTGCTGCGCGAGCTCGGTGCCGATGAAGAAGGACTGCTCCCATCCCCTGCCGCCGGGGCAGGACACTACAGAGGTTCAGAAGGTGATCTTGCCCCTGAGCGCTGCGACGGTCTCGGTGGCGAAGTTTGACCTGGCTGGATCGATGATCTGCAGGTCGGCTGTAAGAATGAACCAGGGAGTGATGGCAAAGCTGTAGTAAATCTCGAGTCCCTTCTCGTTGTCGAGGGGAAGAAAGGGATCAATCGTGTCTTCAAGTGCTTTGCTCCAGTTGTAGAAGTAAACGCCGATGCCGAAGCTGTCGTAGGGGCGATTGGCGAACATCCCCTCGCCACTGATGCCCCCCACGAACGACCAGCCAATTGGATTGGGGTTGCCACTGGTGCCCGCCACCTTCCCGTAGAGACCGATTCCCTTTCCGGATCTGACCTTGCTGGGGAAGAGCGTATGCCCGAACTGGAGGCTCAGATTGTTGGGATTGCGCACACCGCTGTTGTCCTGAAGGGAAGGGGGCAGGAGGATCTGCTCAAGATCCACCTTCTTCTCCGTACTGAACGTGTAGGTGAGGCCGAGATTGGAGGGTCGATTCCAGGCCTTGCCGTTCCACTGCGCTGACAGCGAGACATTGGCACCACTTTCGAACAGATCCTCCACCCAGTAGTTATTGGTCTGATCGGCCGGATCAAACACCATGGCCGAAAGACTGACCTCGCCGATCTGCTGGGACAGGATCCCCCCCATGATCACCGGTGGCACCACACCATCGGGGGGAGCCACGAAGGCCAGATTCATGAAACGATCGATTCCCCAGCCGCCGAAGAAGGGATCGTTGGCGAGCAGGTCGATCATGTTGATCTTGCCGAGCAGCAGGCTGGTGCCCCCCCAGCGCTGGCTGTAGTAGAGCGAACTCGCCACCACCTCTTCCTCTGAGCCGAGGGGGAGCACCGCACCTGTGTTGACGGGCCAGAGGGCGCCGCCGCGGAATCCCGGCAGCCTCCCGCCCTCCAGCTCCAGGTGCAGGTGGAAGCCCCCGCCACGCCAGAGGCCCATCCGGCTGGTGTCGAGATCGAGCAGAGCATCGATCCGCCCGCCCGTGAGGAAGTCGTTCCCCTGGCCGTTCTTGCTGAAGCTGCCCGGATCCCCGGACCATTGCCCCTGGTAGAAGCCCGTGGCATAGAGGCGCAGCGAAGCCCCGTTCTCCGCCAGTCGGGTGCGAGCGCCGCCCCAGTCCCCCGTGAGCCTGGAGCGGTTCCAGAACGTGGACGGGGGCGTGTCAGCACTCTCTTTTTGAGCCGTGGAGGCGACGGACTCAGGAGAAGGAGTCGGAGTCGAGGCCTGAGAAAGAGTCGAAGACACTGCCGGGGCCGCGACCACGGAAAGGCATTCCGGACCAGGGCATACAAGGGGTTCGACGGCAGTCCCCCTCGTTGTCACTGTCATTTGACCTCCGTCCTCTTCGGCTCGCCCTTCGGGTGGAGTAAGGGCGACCAAAGCCGCCAGTGGCAGGCCGCCAGCCGCGGTCCAGCCAAGAAGGGCTCTAGCTAGTGACCCAGGGGATTGACCCATCATTTGCCCTGCCCGTCGAAATTGCCTTGGTGGAAATACCGCATGCCGGGCCGTTTGGCTGGATTCTGGCGTCAGGGCTGCAGGGGAAGTCGGAAAGCTAAAATCAGCGGCAATGTGCATCAGCCCAAAGCCTTCCGCAGAAGCGCGATCGCGGTCGAAGGCGGCCGATACCCACAGCGACGTTGTTCTTCAAGAATGATGGTGTGTTCAGTCTCCTTCGTCGATATCCGCCTGAGCCTCGCCTACAACCGATGACCTACTGAGCTTCCCGTCCGTGCGTTCACTTTCCCCTCGGTTGCCCCTGCTGCTGCTGTTCGGCGGCCTTCTGGTGGCAGGCTTTGCATCCGCGGCGGCGGCGGCTGTCCCAGCTTCGAGGTTCGAGGCCCAGGCCACCCTGATCCCGAGGCTGCGAGAGTTCTACGGCGGGATGGGTGGTTACCAGGGGCTGATCCCGATCCTGATCCTCACCATCGGGCCGCTGAAGATCATCCCTGCCTTCGTGAAGCTCACTGCCCACGCCGATGCCCCGCTGCGCAGGCGTATGGCCTGGCGTGCCTTCCTGATCGCCACCGCCGTGCTGATCCTGTTGGCTCTCTCCGGCTGGAAGCTGCTGATCAACTACAACATTCCGCTCACGGCGATCCTGGCTTCCGGGGGCCTCGTGCTGGTTCTGGTGGCGTTGCGATGGTGCTAGCCCAGTACGGCGACGAGGACGATCGCCCCGATCCCCCCCCAGCCGAGCCTTCCATGGCCCAGGTGGTGCAGCCGCTGGTCTTCCCCGCGATCCTCACGCCCTACGGCATCGCCGTGGTGATCACGATGTCGGCCCTCGTGAGGCAGCTGGAGGGCACGCCGTTCTGGCTGATGGGTCTGCTCGTGGCCGTGATGGCGGTGAACCTCCTGGCGATGCTGTTCGCCCGGCCGATCCTGCGGGTGATCCAGCCCCGCTTCCTCCAGCTGTTGGGATTGGTGTTGAGCGTGATCCAGCTGGCGCTCGGCTTCTCGATGATCTTCACGGCCGTCGAGATTCAGGCGCTCGTGCTGCGTCAGATCCTGAGCTGATCGGCCTGGCCCCTGGTGTTCAGTTGGCTGGCACCAATCCCTTGACCTGATTCGATACGTCGGCTTTGGATCAAGGCTTATTCCACGCGCTCGATATCGGCGAGCTTCCAGCTGCGATCAAAATAGGGCTCGGTCGGGGCGTACAAGCGGAAGTAGGTGAACCAGCCTTTGCCGGGAAGCGTCGGGACCCAGTTCTTCTCCATACCCGTGGGAGCGGTCGGCCCGAAGAAAATGTCTGTCGAACCGTCGGCATTTCTGATCAGATCCAGGCGCGACGAGCGATCGGCGATCTCTTCCTGGTTGTCGATGAAACAGCGGGACTCGTTGTCGTAAGCGGTCACTGACCAGAATTGCTTGGCTGGCACATGGGCGTCCACGCGCAGGCGATAGGTCTTGCCGCCGTCGAGCCAGTTGCCGTCCCGGTCTTTGGTGGCTTCGAGGTAGGTCTGCCCTACGCCGGGCACCTTGGTGGCCATGGCTGGGGCCGCCGTCACCGCCTCATAGAACCACGACGCATATTCATCCAGCGGCGCCGAAAACTCGGGTTCCGCGCCGGGCTCGAAACCCAGCGAGATCTCCCAGCGCCGGTCCGGCCAGATCGCCGCATTCGCGAAGCGCTTCTGGTATGCGTTGGCACGCGCCATCGCCTCACCGACAAGCGCCGCCTCGATCAGGAGTTCGGTCTGCCGCGCGTCTGGCTTGAAGGGCTTGCCCTTCTCGATGCCCAGGGGCTTGAGCATCGCCATGAAGAAGCGGTCGCGTTCGCGAACGGGCTCCTGGTTGATGGTCGCGGCGAGCAATTGCCAATAGGCCATGCCGCGGGGCTGGGTGCCGCTCCAGGGCTTGCCGCTTGGAGAAACAAATTGAGTGGCCGGAGGAACCGTGCGCTGGCTGTAGGGGTAGATGCGGAACTTGTCGAGCAGCGCCTTGGCGACCTGTGGGTCGGGACTGAGCACGCGAAAACCGATGAACACACTGGCGGTCGGTGAACGCACCACGCGATACCCCTCAGCCCTTGGATCCTCCTGGCCCGGGCCAAGAACGAGTTTCGTGTCGCCCATGGCCCTGTCAGGTCCAGCCTCGCCAAACTCCCCGCCGTCAATACCGAGTTGCCAGAGGCTGCTGATGCCCCCGGCCGTCGGCCCGGGAGGGATTTCGATGACCAGTGGACCGGTACGTCCGAGATTGGGGAATCCGAGGATGTAGGGGGTGGTGGCGTTGGCCGTGAGCAGGCCTAGTTTGTCGCGGTAGCTGTTGTAGATGACCAGGTCGGTGTCCTTCGCACCGAACACCTGCTCATGCTGTTGCTGCCATCGGGCGAAGCCCATCAACGGCAGCGACCAGAGGTAAGCCTGCGTTGCACGCTGGAAGTCCATCTGATCAAACAGTGTCTTGACGGTGGCTTGCGAGGGGTAGCCGTGCTCGAATTCGAGCCTGCCGATGCGCGTGTCGACCGTTTCCAGCACAGGGCTGTCCACTCGGTGCATCGGCGGTTGCTGCCAGCGGCCATCGAGCACTTCAGCTTTGGGGAGATAGATGCGCAGCACCGCGTAGAACGGACCTACTGGCGCCGGCAGCCAGTTGGATTCCAGCGCCGCCCCCGGTGAGTCCTTCTGGAGATAGATCGTCACTGAGCCATCCTGGCCTTGCTGGAACGACTCGGCCATCGGTGAATTGATCAGATAGCGATTCAGACGGTTTTCCACCAGCGTGCGGGTGCTGCCGTCGTACATCGTGAGCGACCAGAACGCATGGGCCGGAGGCAACGCCCCCTTCTCGAACCGCAAGGTGTAGCGGTTGGAGGAGGAGTCCAAGGGCTGGCCTTCGCTGTCGTTGCCGTAGTTCGGATAGACAGCTTCTTCTTTGGAATTTCCATAAATCCCCAGATTGGCCGCCAGGAAGCGGCGCAGGTAGTTGCCCTCCACGAACTCCCGATCGCCGAAGAGATCGATCTTCGAGATTTCTCCCGTGTTCAGTCGCCGTCGCATCTCTTCCTCGTCATTCCAGGCATCAGCGATTCCCTCGTCCACTGCCTTGGCCGTGTCGGCCGGCAGTTTCGCCGGATCGAAGGGCAGTCCGGCACCGATGCCAAGGGTGGCGAAGCGCGCGAATTTCTCCTCTTCCGAAGGATGGGTCGGGCAGAACTGAAGCAGGAAGTTGAGGTACGGGAACAGAGCTGAGGTTTTGGTCATGCCGGCCTCAGGCTTGGGCCAGGTGATGCTCGGTGCCTGGGGCGTCTCGGTGCCCAGATACAGGCTCAATGGACGCACCTGGTAGCGCGCCTGAATCGCACGCACGTTCTCAAGGTCAGCCGGGTTGAACAGCTGGGTGCGGATCAGCGCATAGGCGATCTGGGTTTCCGAGCGAATGATCGCCGTGATGCCCTTAGGCCTTTCGCCCTTCCAGTCGGGTCCGGCAATCAGGAAGTCACCACAGCCGTTGCTATGATTGCGCGTACCGAGATAGCCGAAGTTGTGTGTATACAGATCGATCAGTTGTGCGCAGTAGTAGCGACCCTTGTCGATCTTAGGCATCGTGATGACAACAGGCTCGGCGCGCATATCCATCCAGATATAGGAATACGGCGTATCGGAGTTCGGAGTAATGAACTGCTGATCCTGGGGGGTCGCAACCCGAGACGAGTGACCCAAAGCATTGAAAGGCGCTTTGAAGTCGGTGCCGTCTCGGTCCACCGCCTGCTTGTGAAGCGTCTTGTAGCCGGCAACGATCGGGAAGCCGTAGATGAACGCCTCATTGGCGACCGCGCCTGCCAGAGGCGATTGCCCCGTGAGCTGTCCGAGATTCATGGGCATGCCTTTAAGGTTTGCCGCCTTGGGGCGGGTGAACTGACAGATCTGCATTTACCTTATCTTCCGAATGGCCAGCCAGCGCCCATGCCTGGTCATGGGCGCTGGCGAATGCCGTATGCATGGCATGGAGCTTGCGTTCATCCTCTAGACTAATTTTACACGGACCCAGCCTTATAGATGATGCCACTGTGTGTCACCGCAAAGCTAATGTCTGAGGTGCCAAGAGGCTAAACAGAACCGTAGAGCAATTGGTAGTCCGAGTTGTGCAGCATAATTCAGGCAGTGGCGATGTCCATGGCGTTATTTACGGTATCTTTGATGCTCGCCACCGAGGCTAGGGAGCCCACACCCCAATCGATTGGGCCCAGCCCCGGAATATGTAAGGTTATTATAGTCATGAGGTCGCTTTCAACTCTTGAGTGACTGGGAATGTTCAGCGGCATTAAATCCCTCATCTGATCTCACGCCTGCCAGGTCAGCCCCCAGGAAGATTGCCCCGTCCAGCTGCGCCCGTCTCAGATCTACGTTCCTCAGGATAGAGTTTGTAAAATTCACGTTGCGTAGATCAGCGTCGCTCAGATCGGCGTTCTTGAAGCTGGCTCTCTGAAGATCTGCATGTCTGAAGTTGGCGCCCCTGAGCAGCGAACCTGCGAAGTTTGCACCTCTCCAACGGCTGCCTTGCAGTCTCAACCCATCCAGGAAGATTTCGTGTAAGTCAACATCATCTTGCCCGAGGCCGTCGGCCGCAAGATCCTCCAGGGCCCTGATCCTTCCCAGGTGTCCCTTGAATCCTGAATTCCTCGCGGCATGAATCACCTCAAACTTTTCCTGGTGCTCTTTCTCCTTGCGGCGCCCGGCTTCCATGATATACACCAGTCCGGCAGCAACGATGCTGAATGATTCAACGTTGCCAATACTGATGATTTCATAGAAGCTGCTGGTCAAACAATCGGCCCTTGCATGGTCTCCATGGCAGTTCTCGAACCGATTGACCACTGCCAGTAAGCAGAAGGAAGCCACGGCCGCTACTAAGAACCGAAAGCCAAAGGAGCGATCCAGCAAGCGAAAGAATGGGGATTGCCGTCGCCGGCACTGATTTTCGTACCAAGTGGCTCTATGAGCAAAGGGCATGTTGGGCTTAGCCATGGGTCGTTTGAGGCTGATGATCCAGGGAATTGCAATTTTAGGTACTGAGCATCGACTTGTCTTTCGCCCAGTGATCGAACTCCTCAGCCTGGATTCGCTGATGGAACGCTGCATCGGCAACACAGCGCTTCATCAAGGACTGCTTGGCCATATGGAGGAGCCGCCACGACTATGCTGGCAGGTTGGTTAGCTGCACTGATGCCTCCCACGATATTCGGATTGTCTTCAATGCTGGCAATCAATGTGTGGCAGAGGCAGATATCGTCAGGCCTGATTTGCTGCGCTCCACCGGCCCAGCCGCTGGGACCGCTGGAGTCAGCAGCTGGAGGTCACGGTGGGGGAGCTGCTGCCGGATCAGCCCGTTCCTCTCCTGAAACGCCGGCTGGAGCTCAGCCGGGAGGAGGCCATCAAGCTCTTGGGTGAGAAGAAGCAACAGGGCTGGTAGATCACAGCGCCTCAATGGCATCCGTCCCAGCGGGCGGGAACTGGTTGAGATCAAGCAGGGCGAGGAGTCCCTCACTGCAGATGCCATTCAGGGAGCCGATAAGTGAATCTCTAGTCCTCGGTCGTGCGCTCAGCCGCCACCAGCAAGCCATCGACAATTCCAGGCGGTTCGATACGATGCAGCTTTAAAGCTTTTCCATTCACCATGCTCACTGGATCCGAACTGCTCGCTAAGGTCAAAGAACTCGGCGATGCCTCGAAATCCGATCTGGTTCGCTCCGCCGGCTATGTCAGCACCAAAAAGGACGGCTCCGAGCGACTGAACTTCACCGCCTTCTATGAAGCCCTGCTGGAGGCCAAGGGCGTCAGCCTTGGTGACGGCGGTGGCAGTGGCGGTAAGGGGCGGCCTGGCCGCAGCCTGAGCTTCAACACCAAGATCCAGTTCAACGGCAACCTGATGGTGGGCAAGGCCTA
>Ga0194055_10001115_pt1 | contig 21748 bp, 13 predicted proteins | sample SepL449m_MetaG_FD_155482 | JGI IMG/M metagenome (GOLD analysis project Ga0194055, IMG submission 155482) | Anoxic zone freshwater microbial communities from boreal shield lake in IISD Experimental Lakes Area, Ontario, Canada - Sep2016-L442-9m | ecosystem: Environmental > Aquatic > Freshwater >...
CCTCGGGGGTAGCCCCCGTGGAAGGGGTAAAATTGATGTAGGAGGCCCCCGCCCAGAATGCGGCCAAGGCATAGAGACTACTGGCGGGGAGTGGGCATTTTATGGGGTCGTCGAGCAGCGGCTCGATCTTTTTGAAGTCTGCAGGAATTGGCAGCAACGGCGGCGGCTCTGTGGACGAAAGATTGACGACGACAACGTGCCGCAGTTTTTCCGCCGCCGCAAAATCTTGAATGTCGTGCTGCACTCTGGCGATCGCCTGGCGGGGAGTTTCCACGCGAGCCAACACCGACGCATCGGCCAGTTCACAAATTTTGTCTCCGGCGGCAACGACGGTACCCGGACGCAGGCGAGTTTCCACTGCTGCAAAGTAGTCACTAGCGCCATCTAAGATTTCTGGCGTAATGGCGCGGCTGTCGGTCCACATCCTGCGAGCTTCGTCGGCGAGACGGCCGGGACGAATGTCATGGCCTCCTACAACAATCTCGTCGTAGCCCACCAGATCGATCTGTGAAAAGGGTTCCAGAGCGGTCACCATTCCGATCGGTTCGACTGCGTGGCGGCTGAGCGCTGACAGGCCTGTCATCACGGTGGTGCCCACGCCCCCTTTGGCGCCAATAATCCAGAGACCGATGCGTTGGGTTTGCATTGAAAAAAGTTCCGCGAGGAGACCAGCAGAATGACTGGCAAAGGCGACTAGGGCTCGATCTGGGAATTGGGATCTGTCTTGGTATCATTCTGGGCTCTGCACAAGCCGTCAAGGGAATAGGATTGATTAAGGACACGCCAGAGCATTTTGGACCGAGCATGGAGTCTTCAAATAGTCAAAAGAGCCGGCAGGTGACCGGCGTGCATCTGGCCGATCGTATGGCCCTCCTAGAGCCGTCTGCAACGCTGGCCATGGCGGCTCAGGCTGCCACCATGAAGGCCGCCGGGATCGATGTCATCGATCTGTCGGTGGGCGAGCCCGACTTCCCCACGCCGGAACACATCTGTCAGGCTGCTTTGAGGGCGATCCAAGCGGGAAAAACAAAATACACGCCTGCCGCCGGCATCCCCGAATTGCGAAAAGCCATCGCCGCCGACTATGGCCGCCGCACGGGCCTGACGGTGAGTCCGAGTCAGGTCGTTGTTTCCAATGGCGCTAAGCACGCCCTGCACAATGTCTTCACTGCTCTTCTCAACGAGGGGGACGAGGTGATTGTGCCGGCACCCTACTGGGTGAGTTACTCCGAACTGATCAAACTGGCGGGGGCCAAGCCCATACTGCTGCAGACGCACATCGCCGACGACTTTAAATTGCAACCAGAGGCTTTTCGCAACGCTCTCTCCCCACAGACGCGGATGCTGCTGTTGTGTTCTCCCAGCAATCCGACTGGTGTGGTCTATACAGCCAAAGAGATGGCGGCCTTGGCCGATATTGCCATCGAGGCCAATTTAATAGTCGTCTCCGATGAAATCTACGACCAACTCGTTTATGACGGTCGTCTATCGCTCTCGTTTCCAACCTTACGGCCTGGGCTTGAATCGCGAACGGTTGTGGTGGCTGGCGTGAGTAAGACCTATTCGATGACCGGCTGGCGAATTGGCTGGACGATCTCACCGGAGCCGCTTGCCAAGGCGATGGGCAATCTGCAAAGCCAAGAGACGAGTAATCCTTGCAGTATTAGTCAGCATGCGGCAATCGCGGCCCTGACAGGTCCCCAAGAATGTGTGACGCAGATGTGTCGGGCATTTGAACGGAGGCGAGATGTTGTTCTGGCTGCCTTGCTGGCCATACCGGGCGTCCGTCTGCCCTCCATTGGCGGCGCGTTCTACGCTTTTTTTGAAATTCAAGGAGCGCTTGAGCGGGCACACAACAAGGGTTCCGCCGCCAGTCTGCCCAGCAGTGTTCAGTGGTGCGAGGCCTTGCTCGAAAAAGAGCATGTAGCCCTCGTGGCTGGCAGTGCGTTTGGAGCGGAAGGCCATGTGCGCATGAGTTTTGCTGCTTCAGAGCAAAAACTCGTCGAGGGATTGGCCCGTATTTCACGCTTTCTTCAAAACTCCACTCCCTAAAACACAAAACTCTAGGCCTCAAGAATCGGCCTCAAAAACTAGTTGGCCAAGCTGACTGAATTTGGAGGGTAGAATAGGGGTTCAGTCTGTCGACGTGTCCCTACCTGCTCTCCCCAACCCTCTTTGAGAACCCTTTGACCCCTGCTCCAAAAAATCGCGGTGCGTTTTTGCTGGTCAGTTGCCAAGGGGGCGCTGAGGAAGCACTCTGCCAGAGGCAGCAGGCGATCCTACCCGAACTTACCAAAGGCGCATGGCGACGCGGGGCTGTCACTTTTCGGCTTCCTAGCAGAGAGGCTCTTCCAGTCAGCCCCTCTCGAAAGTCCCGCTGCGATCCACCGGATGATTTTTTTCCCGATCTTATTTTTGCCCGGGCGGTGATTCGCTCGTTCGGCCAAGTAACGGGAGCCAGCGATCAGGAACGGATTAAAAAACTTCGCGTTCTGGCCAATCACGAGGCATTTGACAACATCCATGTCTGGCAACGCGACCCCCGCACAGAGGTGTCTCCTGATTCAATTCGGAAACTCCTGCTTGAAGCATTTTGCCAATCGGTCTCGCTGGCACCCATTGCCAATCCCGGCGACCTCGTTCTGGACTGCGTCGTCGATTCAGTCGACCGCTGGTGGGTCGGTTGGCACCGGGCAAAAACGCCTGCGAGTTGCTGGCCGGGGGGCGTCTATCCACAGGCTCTGCCAGAGGACAAAGTCTCCAGAGCGTGGCTCAAGTTGGATGAAGCACTCGTAACGTTTGGCCTGACGCTCCCGCCCGGCAACCGGGCCTGCGAGTTGGGAGCCAGTCCGGGTGGTGCCTGCCAGAGGTTACTCGAAGCGGGGCTCTCGGTTGTCGGCATCGATCCCGCCTTGGTCGATCAGCGCGTTGCAGCAGAGTCGCAGTTTGAACAGTGGCGGATGCGGGCCCGCGATGTACAAATTCGCATGTTTCGCGGGTTCGACTGGATTGTGGCCGATATGAACATCGATCCCACCGGGACGCTGGAGTCGATTGAGAGAATCGTCAACGCCCCGGGCGTGCGGCCAGCGGGCATCATCGCCACACTTAAGTTGCCGGAGTGGTCGCGTGCTAGTGCTCTGCCAGAGTGGCTCAACCTGTTTCGCGCGTGGGGCTTCAATCCGCACGTCCGTCAGCTTTCCAGCGGCGGCAAAGAGGTCTGCGTCGTAGCCCTCAAAAATGCTGCTCTGAGGAAGTCGCTTGTGCGGAAAGCCATCCTGCGGCGGGCATCGCTCAGAAAAAAAACGCTTACGCGGACTCCGGATCGGGCCGCCACGCAGCGGCCGGATCGCTCAGGCTCCCGGAAGTGATCTGCATTTCGCCCGCTGCGGTGTCCAGGAGCAGCGATCCATCAGCGGCAATGCCCCGGCAGCAGCCATGCAAAAATTGTTCGCCGCGATAAATCGTCACCATCTGTCCAGAGAGATCGCACAGCGGTTGGTAACGCAGCACAAGCTGGCTGGGGTCGACTGTGATCGCTCTGAGGAATTGAAAGAATCGCGGTAAAAATTCTACCAACAGCGTTGTTCGGGACATGACTCGGCCGGTCAGATCTGGCAGCGTAATGAGCTTTGGGGCGAGTGCCGTGGGAGCTTCTTGAATGCTGCCGCTGGTGTTCACGCCGATCCCAAAGATCACTCGGCCACCGGCCACACTTTCGACGATGATACCGGCGATTTTTTTACCCTGCACATACACATCATTGGGCCAGCGCACACGGGCGGAAACCGTTGGCTCCACGGCAGTTACGGCCTCGGCCAAGGCTACCCCACAAGCCAGCGACCAGATCGGCGGCGGGCCGGCTGGAGTAAGCGAGGTCACGCCAGCGATGACACCCGGTACATCGAGCACAATGCTGACAGCCAAACTGCCAGGAGCCTGCCACCAGCGGGCACCCTGCCGACCTCGGCCCGCTGTCTGCAGATCGGCCATAACGATGGCCGGCAGCGGCACCAGACGATCGCTAGCAATCTCTCTTGCCCGCTCCATGGTCGAGCCGACTTCGGCGTAGTGCTCTAGGGTCGCCAGACCCCAGCAGGCAGCAAGGGCCACTCTATCAATAGGGGTGTCAATAGGGGTGTCACACCATTCAGCCCCGGCAGCCTTTGACGGAATCGATGAATCGCTCATAGGGTCCCACACTATCAGGATTTTGCCCTAAAAGTTCGTTCAAAAACAGAAAAGGGCTTGGAACCGTCGCAGGCTCTGACACCTGAAAGTGGGCAATTCACGCAGTCTATAGATCCTGCGTGCTCTCTCCGGCCGCCCGGTTTGGTTTTAGAGCTCTAAGACCTTGACCCTTCCCTGCTGCGCGCGGTAACCCCCACTTCCAAAATGGTGGTTCAGCAGTCAGCCGTTCCCGTTTTTCGCCTTTTATTGTGGGCGGCGTTTGTCGCACCGGAGCCACTTGTGCGCGCTCTACAATCCTTACAGCTCTTCACGTGTCAGCAGCTTCGGCATTTTGTGCCGGGGCTTCCCCTAGCTGTTGCGCTCAGCACGATCCTCGTTGCGATGCTCGCTGGAGGTGGTGCGCGATCTGCGGCCGCGCAGACTGTGCAACTGCCACCTCCCGCCATTTCGTCGCTGGACCGGATCGCACAGGCTCCTGCTGGCGTTCCGCTCTCGCCGCCCCCGGCGACATGGGATCCCTACGCGCCGCAGGCTGCACAGGTTTTTCCACCCCCAGCCAACGGCCTGCAGCCAGGCTCCATGCCTTCGATCGTCTCTCCTTCAGCTCTCGGCGGTCAGCCCGGCTATCCCGGCTACTCAACCACCGCCCCCTCGCTTGTCAACACGCAGGGCACGGCTGGCAACCAGACAATGTTTCCACCCGGTTATCCTCAACAAAATTCCACATTTCAACAGACGATGCACCTCTACCAAGGCGCTCGGGGGAGCTGGAGCTACATCGCCGGAAACGGCCAAGGCACAAATGTAGGTGTCAACGAACTCGATACATCGGCCACATTTGCCCTGCCATTTTTTCACAACTCCGCAGCCAATCTCAACCACGCGCCGCTGTTGATCACACCCGGCTTTGGCCTGCAACTCTGGGATGGCCCGGAAACCACATCGACCATGCTCGCCGATCTACCGCCGAACACGTTTGACGTCTTCATCGATACGGCGTGGAACCCACAATTCACGCCCCTGTTTGGTGCTGAACTGGGCGTGCGGGTCGGTATCTTCACCAACTGGGATGTGTTTGTTTTTCAAAGCTGGCGTTTGATGGGCCGCGCCATCGGCACGCTGCAACTCTCGCCGACAATGCAGGGCAAAGCGGGGATCGTCTACCTCGACCGTAATCAGGTGAAACTCTTGCCGGCGATCGGCGTCACATGGACGCCCGATGCCAATTCCCGCTACGACATTTTCTTTCCCACTCCAAAAGCGGCTAAACGCATCACCAATGCTGGCAAACATTCGATCTGGGGCTATCTGGCGGGCGAATACGGCGGCGGCGCTTGGACGTTCCGCCGCAGCACGGGGCAGATTTCTCCGTTTGACTACAACGACATCCGCATCTCGCTGGGCACCGAATGGGTGCCGCAAACCCCCACGGGTCTCTCCGGCAACTTTGAGATGGGCTACGTCTTCTACCGGCAACTGTTTTATGTCGATGGCCCGCCCCAAATTCAAAATCTCAACAACACATTCATGTTTCGGCTGGGGCTTGCCTACTAGGAAAACGTCTGTTGCTCTTTTTCACAGTTATCTCTGAGCGAAAGCCGATCGTGCAGGCCATTGTTACATTTTGGATTGTGGGTATTGCACTGTGCACAGTGGCACGTGCCGATGAATCCGAGACCGCACAGTCTCTGAGTGGCACCCCTGCAGCCGAGCATTCGCCCGAGAGTGGCGACACAATCATTCCGCTGCCTGCCACTAAAGAAACGATCTTTGATCGCATTCGCTTAGCGTCGCTGGGTGATCCGCAGGATCTCTCCGAACCGCTCTTAGCCGACGACCTCGCCCCGCCGGGCCAGCCCCGCCAGGAGTTTGAACCGCCAGCTGGCCGAAAATTACCCCCGGGGGCCAAGCCGGGGCTTTTGCAGCAGGCTCTCTACTCGATCACTGAGTTACCAAAACTCAATCCTGATGGCCTCGGCCTAACGACGCTTGAAAAAACGATCACCTTGGGGCTGCCAGCCCCAACAGTCAATTCTCCCATGCTCATCACGGCCGGCTTTGTCGGCACGCTCGTCGACAAGCCGGTAGGCGTTGACATGCCAGCGGAACTCTATGAGGGCTATGTGCAGGCCCGCTGGCTGCGAAAAATTGGCGATCGCTTGGGTGTCGATCTGGCGGTCTCCCCCGGATGGTACAGCGACTTCAAAAATGACACCCCGCAAGCCCTGCGCATCACAGGCCACGGCTTTGGGGCCTGGGAGGCCGGTGAAAATCTCCGCATTGTGGCCGGCTTGATCTATCTGGATCGCTACGATGTCAACATGCTGCCCGCTGGCGGCTTGGTTTGGACGCCAGCCGACGACAAACGGTTTGAGCTTATTTTCCCACGGCCGCGCCTGGCGTGGCGTGTGGCCGAGTCACAGCGGGCCGCGCAGTGGCTCTATCTGGCGGCTGAATTTGGTGGCAATCAATGGGCCACGCAGTCGAGTGCGGGCCGCGATCAGGTGATGGTGATCCGCGATTACAGGCTCTTGGCTGGCTGGGAACGGCGGCCGGCCAACTTGGGCCTCAACTGGCGAGTCGAGACCGGCTGGGTCTTTGGACGCACGGTGCAGTACTATTTTTCCACCGATGAAACCTTCAATCCCAGCAGCACATTTCTGGCCCGAGCCGGCATCTGGTACTAGGGAGTTTTAGCCTTCGACTTGAACTCCCTCTATCGGAGATTTTCACCCAATAAAATAAAATGGCTTCTTCTTTGCGTGCCAGCGGCTCTCGTGCTCAATGCCTACGAAGGCCATCCGCTGATCGTATTTGTCCTCTCGCTGACGGCCGTGCTCCCGCTGGTGGAAGTGATGGGGGATGCGATGGAGCACTTGGCTGTTCGATTTCGGAATACAATTGGCGGTTTGCTCAATTCCACACTCAGCAACGCTCCCGAACTGATCATCGGTATTGTCGCACTCACCAACGGTCTGGGGACTGTCGTCAAGGCCTCGCTGACCGGATCGATTCTGGTCAATCTGCTCTCATGAGTTTTGAAGTTGTGGCCATTGTGCTGGCTGTGGTTGTGGCCCGCGAGCTCATCGCCGACGGCCGCGTGACATGGATGGAGGGCGTGTTGCTGCTGGCGACCTACGCAATCCTCGGCTTCAGCTTTTATCATTTGCCAGATTCCTCGGCGGCAACACAGCGGCAAGTGACCGGCCGGTCAGAAGTCTCATCTGTCGGCAAGTAGCAACGAGCTTTTCAATGACAGCAGCGGTAAGACGGGTGGCATTAGGCCATCCGCCGACGATTTCGTAACCCCAGGCACGCCAGTGCCATGCCGATGCCGACGAGCACGGCCGTGGATGGCTCAGGCACCACGACCATGCCGCCATTCATACCGAGGCCGCCGGCTAGCGACGGATCGCCATTCAAACCACCGGCCTGATTACTTGCTGGCGTGTAACTCAGATACGAGCCCTGATTATAAAGGCCCGTAGAAAGAATCTGGCTTAGATCAGTGAGATTGGCGACGCCGTCGTAATTAAAATCCCCTTGAGCCCAGTTGGCAGTTGCTCCGGTGTTGTATTTTCCCGACGCCAAAATGGAGCTTAAGTCAGTGAGGTTGACGAACCCGTCGAGGTTCGTATCGCCCTGAGCGCTAAAGGCCACTGTCAACGAGCCGCTACCGTTGGCCTTATAGCCCACAGCCCGCGTGCCGCTTGCCGCCGCTGCAGCACTTGACTCAATGCCGCTAGCCCCATTCCAGGTGCCGTTATTACGGCCAGCTATCACGGCTGCCCGTAAGTCGGATTCTGTCATACCGCCAGGTTGAATTGTCAGCCGACCGGTATCCAGATCAACGTTGCCTGCCACAGAAAGCCCGGCCACAACAGCCTGCCCATTCGGAGCGAGCGCGAGCGTGGCACCAGAGCTAACGGTGACACTGCTGGTGGCAAGGGACGTGGCCAATTTGAGCGTGCCCGCCGAGACGGTTGTCGAGCCAGCGAGCGTGTTGGCCTGATCGAGCACCAGCATGCCAGAGCCTGTTTTGATAAAAGGCACCGTGCCGGTAATCGTCGGGGAACCAGCTTGAGTCTGGGTTTGAATTCCGCTGGCTACATCGATCGAAAGCGATGTCGGGCCAATAGACTCGCCGATGACAAACTGCGAGACACTGTCGTTACCGCTGTGGCTCGTCTCATACAGAGTCACTGAGTTTGTTAGCAGCGAATAGTGAACCCCGTTTACGATTTGGCTGCCGGCAGTATCCTTTATAAAGTAGTTCAGCGAGGCATCGGCGAGCAATTCCGTGAGAAGATAACCCGACTGGTTGTTGGTGAGCCAGAAACCGCCCGTAAAAGTCTGGCCCGAGGCAATCGAATCGACATTGAAATAGATGTCGATCGGATTAGAGATGAATGGCCCGTTGCCTGTGTTGAACGGGTCATCCGAGGTGAGTTTCAAGAGATCGTTGCGGCTGTTGGTGGGAGTCGTGTAGGTGGGCCCACTGAGGGAGGTAAACTCAAACGCCGCACCCAAGCCACTTGTTGCATCAAACTGGCTGGCAACGAGTATGCCGGCTGAGCTACCCAGCAGATTCGTGCCGGGATTGATCGTGCCAACGCCAGTGAGTGCCCCGGTCACCACGCCGGTTCCGCCCAGCGTGCCACCGGACAAAATCGTGGCACTTCCGCCGATCGCGCCGTTCACACAGAGCGTGCCAGCGGAGATAGTCGTGTCTCCAGAATAGGTATTTTGGTTCGAGCTCAGCGTCAGCGTGCCGGTGCCTTGCTTGGTGAGAGCGATGGCGCCGGTAATCGCTCCGGCAAAGGTCCTTGTGCCAGAGATAGTGGCCGTTAAGACTGCGGGAGAGGCACTGGTGATCGTGCCGCCATTCAAGCTCACATCGCCGCTCTGGCTGCGGCCACCCAGATTCAGCGTGCCGCCGTTGACGGTGATCGGCCCCGAGCCAAGGGCCGTATTGCTACCGATCACAAGCGTTCCGGCCGTGAGCGTGGTGCCCCCGGCGTAGGTATTGGCGCCAGACAGCGTCAGCGATCCGCCGCCAACTTTTTCAAGGCTGGCTGCTGTACCGCTGTCGCGGATCTGGCCGGAGATCGTGGCCGCGCCGGCATTCACAGCCACCACCCGGGGAGCATTGTTGAGATCAATTTTATTAGCAAGAGTGAGCGTTCCAATCGCACCTGTGTCGTTGAGCACTAGCGTCGAGGGAGCGAAAGAAGCACTGCCCCACTGGAGTTCAAGGGTTGGATCAGCGTTGACTGTGACAGTCCGTGCGCCGGTGCGAGCGCTGAATCCGCTGGTGCCTCCGGTGATTTGAAATTGATCGCCGGCAGTGCCCAGACCCCGCTGGAAGTCTTGGCTGACGCTAGAGGCAGCTAGCTCCAAGACTCCGCCGTTGAGCGTCAGATTGCTTACGCCGCCGGTGACGCCGATGCCGCCGGGAATGCCGTTGCTATCGAGCAGTTGTAGGAAGCCACCGCTGACGGTGGTGGTGCCAGTGTAGGTCGGGGCTGTCATGACCAGGCGGCCGGGGCCGGTTTTTGTCAGGCCACCGTCGCCGCTGATCGACCCGCTGAGGGTGAGCGTGACGGCCGCATTTGAAACTTGAAACCCGCCAGCTCCACCAGTGACCAGCATAACGGCTCTGTTTGTTTCGGTGCTGCTTGTGCCAATGTAGCCCAGCGTGCCGGTCTGGCCGCCTGTCTTGCCGAGGATCACGGCTGTCGAGCCAGTGCCTAGGGGACCGGCCGTTGCAAGGGCGTTGAAGGCACTGATCGCCAGCGTGCCATTTTCCACGGTCAACTGACCGGAGAATGTATTATCGCCTGAGAGCGTTTGGGTGCCGGTGCCAGCCTTAACGACATTTAAGCCGCCCTCGATTATCCCAGCAAATGACGAACTGCCCGTCATATCAATCGTCAGCGTGGGGCTGCCGGAGGTGGGCTTGATCGTACCACCCGCACCGGCAATCGGCCCGAAGGTGCCGCTGTTTCCGTTTAAGTCCAGCGTGCCGCCCGGAGCGAGCGTCAAGGCTCCGCTGCCAATGCTGCTGCCTGCACCCACGATCAGTGTGCCGGCGTTGATTGTTGTGCCACCGGAGAAAGCTGTCGACAGATCATGATTAGCCGTGTAGTCGTAAGCAATAGTAAGTGTGCCAACGCCTTCTTTGACGAGGCTTCCCGTGCCTGTGATCGGTCGGGTGATTGAGTTAGTAAAGCCTGAAGCGTTGGAGACATAGCCAACACCGTTCAGAACAACAGTCCCCAAGCCAGTAACCAGATTGCCCGTGAGGCCCGCCGTCAGGCGGCCATTATTAAAAGTGAGCGTGCTCGTGGCATTGGCGAGTTCTATGCCGGTGTGTGAATTGCCGCTTCCAATTCGGAGTAAAGCAGTATTCGAGCCACCATTTCCAAGGTTAATGGCAGAAGTGTCACCGGCCAACACCAAGGCACCGCCGTTTAATGGCACTGCCGCCCAAGTGATATTTGGAACCGCGGCCGGCAAGGCGATCAAGTTGCTCCGGTTATCCATGATCAGCGAGCCGCCGTCATGGATATTGATAGAATTCCCGGTGCCGCCGGCCACCGAGGCATTGCCACCAACTGTCAGTTCTTGATCAAAAAGAAAGTTGAGGGTTGAGCCGACACCAGTCACGAGGATCGAGTTGTTATTGGAACCAGTGGTTTTCCCGATCGCAGCATCTTTGCCGGTGCCGCTGACGAAGAGATCGACCCGAGCCCCGTTTTCGACGCGAAAAGCGTTGTTGCTGGCGTTATTGGATCCGCCGACTTGAAAATGACCGTTCGTGCCGCCGTTGAGCCGGTAATAGCTGGGGGTGCCGGTGGATGTGCCATCGCTCGTGCCGGTCACTAAAAAATAATTATTATTTGTTGAGGCTACCCCATTGCCTAACCCTACGCCCACGCGACCACTTAAAAAAAAGCCGCCTTCTTTGACAATGATCGCATTGCTGCTGCCGACACCGCCAGCCGTATTGTAGCCGCCATTACCAGACTTGACGATCATCGAACCGAGACCCTTGAGAATCAACTGATTGCCATCTGAGCCAGCAGCGTTGCCGACCGTCCACCCCGCGGACCCACCGCCAGATATTTGTTGAACAACGGCACCGTTACTGACCTCAACCAGATTGTTGGAGGAATTCATGTTCAACTGCGCACTGTTGCCGTAAAGAACCCAGGACTGGGACGCGAGACTGGTTGCTGCGTTGTAAACGCCCGGTGACGACACATAGACACTGTTGTTGTTATTACCCGCTGATCCAATATTAAAATTGCCAGTCAACATTTTTCCAGAACCGGTCACATTCACGGTATTATTGCTCGATACACTGCCAAGGTAAGGATTCCCCGCAGAACCTCTATTATTGCTGTTGTCGATCATGGTTCTGATCGTGCCTGTGACATTGAGCGTGCTGCCACCATTGACAGAGAAATAAGCACTCTTACTGCCACCGTCATTGATCACGAGCGTGGTTTGGCCGCCGAGCGCGAGCGTTCCGCCACCGGTCAACGTTAAGTAGTTTGAATCGCCAGCATTTTTAATGTCAGCGGTGATCGTACCGACTTTACCTGCTGCGACATTGAATGCCATCGTACTATTTGAGGCATATTGCAAAAAATTATTGGTGGCGTCGCCATTGTTGGAGATCGTCGTCGACTGATCAATTTGCATGCTGCCGGCATAGACTGCGCCGCTCAGCACCGCCGAGTTTGCGGGCGTGCCGAAGAGAGCCTTGTTTAGGGGCCCGTTGGTGATGTCCCACGGGGTGCCTGATACTCCCGACCAGTTGGTTGCGGTCGTGTCCCATGTTCCCGCCGTGCCTCCAGTCCAAGTGCCGTCTGTCGCAGTTGCCACTGCCGCCAGTAGAGCCAAGAGCGTGAGCCCGACCACGCCTGCCAAGGAGCGAATAATAACGCTCAGTGCCAGCGGCCGGGAGCGGCGACTGACTTGAGAAAATCCGCGGAAACTGTCGTGAGTCATGTAATATCCTTTCCGACATACACTCAATTTTTTTCCACCCGCCCACGAATTATAGCGGTTAATGCTTCTGTGTCCAGCGAGGCTGGACACTTCGAGTATCGCCACAAAAATGTGGGTTTTGGGACAGGGTCGAGGGCGTCACGCAACAGCATCTACGGCAGTTTTTGACCGACCGTGGCCTGTTTGACCACTTCCGCCTGGAGCAACGCTGGATCGAGGAACACAATCGGTTCCAGCCAGTCGAAATGGGCTCCGATGTCCAGAATATCCTCGGGCTTTCGGACAGTGTCGTTGGTTGTGTCGGCCACCAGCACCAGTCGACGGGGCTGGCCGTTGGCTGCGGGCAAAGCGATGAGTCCCGTATCCAGCGGATAGCTGCCACCCACAAAAAGCTTGCTCTGGTAGAGGGGCTTCCCCGTAAGATCGTCCATATAAACCCGTGCCGCTGCCGCACCCCGCGAGCCAGTGGTCGAGTCGATGCCAATCGACGAACGAAAACTCTGGGCACACTCAGGCAGGAGAAATGTCAGCTCATTGGGGGCGTGAACGCCAAAGCCCCAGAGAAACTCATTGCCGCCGCTGCGGAGAATGTCGCCTGTGACATTGCGGTTGAGTTTCCACTTCCAGCTATTGCCCAGGGAACTTCGCTGCACAACCGTTTGTGGCGATAGTCGCGATAGAGGTACAACGGTCGCTGCTGCTTGCCAGACCGAACGCATCGTTTGCGGCGGCAGCGTGATCGCGGTGCGACACCAAACAGGTTGGATCGAGCGACGGCCCGTCGAAATTTCGAGAGAGAACCGATTGGAAGAGGAGGTCAACCGCATGCCGTCGAGCGTCTCCACTTGAACCACGGTGCTCAAGCCAGCCGGATTCAGAGCCGCTAATTCGCGGTAGTAGGTTTCCCATGGATCAACTCCAGCCAAACAGATTTCCGCCACATCCCGCAGCGACAATCGCTCCACGCCCTCTTCTGTGAGAATACTCACGCTGTCGGCACCCCAGCGAATGCTCTGAAAAGAGACTAACCTGCCGTCGCGACAGGCAAGTGATTGAGGGGGGCAGTTGCGGGCCCGCGACTTGTCCAGAACGATCCGTCGCACCCAACTTAAATCGAGAGAAAATGTTTCCTCAGGCTTTGAGATATACATCGGCTGAGTCCGCACAATGAGTTGCGCAGCGGAAGGCTGAACGGGCTGAGATGCGGCCGTTTGGTAGTCGATGATCCGGCCTCGCAGACTGTCGCCGTTATGAAACTCAATCGCCATCTCGGCGCCACTGTCAGCCGCTTCTTGTGGCGAATCAAATTGAACACACAGGAGTTCAGAGAGCTTGGCAGGATCGGGATTGGCCACCTTGCCGGAAGCATCGCTCCACCGCCAGCCCTGCAGCGGATTTCCTTCCAGTCGAAAGCCGTTTAAAAAGCGGGCCACAAAATTGGTGGTGCCCCCCATCTGCCGCAGTCGCTGGGCGAGAGAAAATTGAGCCTCAACGCTGTCAGAAGTTTCCGCGTAGGGGCTGATAAAGACCGCCTCACAATTCTTATTACCCGGACCTACGCCCCGGATCAAAATCTCGGCTGCTCCTTTTTTAAGCGAGGGCTTACCGGCCAATCGCCAGCAGACCCCGCCCGGGCCAACGGTGTGCGTGACATCCAGTTCTGTGCCCTGAACGGACGTCTGTACGGCTGTGAAATTACCCTGTTGACCACGGGGATTTTCCATCGCGCGAACCCAGACAAAATAATCGCCATCGTGCGGAATCTCGACCGTCATTTTCATCGACTCAAGCGCGATCGGTGCCGCAGCGGCCGCGAGTCGTCCAGTGATGCCTCCAGCACTGATGGGCCACGGTCCGGTAAAATCACCAAGCGACAACAGCAAAGCGTCGGTCGGGAAGAAGGGATCGATCGCATTCAGGCCATAGCGACCGCGAAGGTAGCCGAGCAGGCTGCGTTTTTCCGGTAAGGAGAGGCTTTTATTAAAAATTAACACCTCGGCAATCTGCCCACTAAAATTTGGTTCTGCTGGACTTAGACCTCCGAGAGTAAATTCCGGCAGACACTTGAGACTGCTGGGTTTCATTTCGATTGGAGCTTGCGTGAGCAAGCCGCCGAGAAACTCCCCCGAGCCGTCGTGATGCTCGGCAGAGATTCTGTCGCTACAGTTGAGCCAGCAGATCCGCAAACGCCCTTCGCCGCCGCCGTCTCCGGGCAAGGTTTGACCGGGAATCAGGTCCTTGTTTTTAAAAGCGCGAGGCAGTCGCGGTGTTTTTCGATTGAATAATGGGTCGCCGGCCACCGGCAGAGCAACTCCTATTTCACGTTCGCCCATGGCGCTGCACATCAGCCAGCTTTGCACCGTCGGACAGGAGACGAGGGCATTGGCAGGAGGCAGATTTAAGAACTCGCGGAAGTTGCCCCCTTGGCCAACCGAGTAGACGGTGTTTCCCGAACCGGCCTGCTGCTGAAGCACGACGATTGTCGTCGATTCGGCCCGGTCGTGCATGAGGTCTTTGGCCCGAGTAAGAATCTGTCGGCCTGCAAACGAAACAACCGGCTGATTGCCAGCGGCAGCCTGTCGGGCCACAAATAATGGCGCCCGCTCTGGCTGCATGGCGGTGAGGTTGTATTTGTGGGCCGAACGATCGTCCCACTCCATGACGGAGCCAGAAAAAGCCGGGTCGTCTACACCGATCCCCTTGCCATCCTTGATACCGGAATCGGCCCGCAGCCAAAGTCGTAAGTCGGGGCTCGTGGGGTCGGGCTCACCGGTCGGCAGGAGTGTTTCTGCGCGGAGGGAATGCGCCTGCGGGCCGATGACAGGAACCATGCCGAAAACGATCAAGAAGGCCAAGGCGTACTGATACCCGGCGCGATGGCTGGCAGAGGGCTCATTCCGGCAGGCGTTCATAAGTGTTCTCTAAGCCTTTGAGGCCGAGGCTAGGGCGGTGGATGTTATAAATCGCCCGTAAAAAAAGATGTAAAAAAACGGCGTAAAAATCTCGGGAAACAGATTGAGACACAAGGCACTGCGATTACTGAGCGGCCCCAGGTACGGCCACTGCAGCAGGAATGGCAGTCTGCAATTCGTAAATACGTTTGACATTTAATGGCGGGGCTAGATCGCCCTCGATGCCCCGATTGCTCAGGCACCACAGACGATTGCCAGCAGCCACCATTGGACCCAAGACGATCGCCTCACGGGTAGTTTGCGTGAGACTCGTTTGACTTTTTATGTCGCCAGTTGCCAGATCGAGCCATGAAAACTCAATAAGCATTTTGTCTGGCAGCGTGACTTGCCGAGAGCAGAGCAGGGCGTTTTTGTCACCCGCCTTACCGTCACCACTGGCAATGGCAATCGCCGACAGCATAGCCGAGAGATCTCGCCGCCAGAGAATCTTGCCCGTGGCCGCATCAAGGGCGAGGACGCCTTGGGCCGCTTTTACGATCACGCGGTCGCCCACAACGGTAACGATGCGTTGCAAGCTGATGACGCCCCGTCTCCAGACCACCGCACCAGTCTCCGGCGCGAGACACTCCACCGCGCCGTTGCCGGGTTGCTGGAGAAAGAGGCGGCCATTGGCTGCAATCGGCGGAAAAATTTCCTGCTGATCAAAATTTGGATCGACATCCAGCGGCAGTGAGCGACTGGAGCGTTGCCATTGAATCGTGCCCTGCAGATCACAGCAGATCACGGCGCCGGAAATCGTTATCACCAAGCGATTGCCTATCCACGCCGTCAGGCATTCGTGTGGCATGTTCACCCTCTCCGACAACAGGCACAACGATCCGCTCTCCAGCAGTTCGCCCGTTTCCGGATTCAATTCCACTAGCGACAAAAGAGATGAGAAGAGCCCGCTTTGCTCAAGCGAGGCCCGCACCATCAGCGTAAAGAGTCGGCCGTGGACCAAAAAAGGATCGGCTACAACATTTTGACCGCAATCGCTCCGCCACAGTGCCCGGCCCGTTTTCAGATCAAGACAGACCACGCCGTACTTTAGCGCCGATGGAGTGCCACGGAGAAAGATCCGCCCGTTGGCAATGACCGGCCGCAGCGGGCCAGGCAGCAAGGAGTTGCCCAGTTCGCTGCTCCAACGAGGTTTTCCAGTGGCCAATTCAATGGCTGTGATTCGACGGCGGTTGGTCACGATCATCAGATCATCACTGATAACAGCCGAAGTGTTGCCCAAAGGCCAAACACGGGGCCGGAGAATTTCTGCCATGGCATTGGGTTCGGCCACGCCCTCGGAAAAATTACCCCAAGGCACGGCCCGCAGCGGTGCGGTTGCAAAGTCAGAGACGGTCAGCGATCCGGTCAGGGGTAGGGACGTAATCAAAGAGCCAGTCGACTGGGCTGCCAAATCACCAACGCGTTGCTCAAAGCGATCCGCTGGAATACTTAACGTCCCAAAGGCAACTGGCTGGGCTGGAGGCTCGCCAACCGGCTTGCCTAGAGCCGCCGAGGCCAATCGCAAGCGGGCCTTGAGGTCGGGTTGCTGGGTGGGGTTGGCTGCCGAAAGGCCTTCTTCGTACCAGTTCATGGCAGCAACAAAATCAACATTGGCCAGAGCCCGATCTCCCAGTGCCTGGCAGGCGGCGGCAGCTGTTGGAGTGCCTGTGGCTTGAATCGCCAGCCGTTCGATCGCGGCTGAATCGGTCTGTGACAGTACCTGCTCAGCATGAAGCTGCTGGGCTGGCGATAGATCCTGCTTGACGGCCTCGGCAAAATCTGGCTGACGCTGCTGGATCGACCTTAAGGCCAGCGGCAGCGACACATATAAGTGGGCGTCGCCGGGACTGGGCACAAGGGCGCTATGATCTTGCAAGCTGTTGGAGCGGAACAGGCGGACTACATCTTGATACTGCCGCTCTTGCAAGGCCGAAAGCAAGTCGATGTAAAAATTTTCTGCACTGCGACTGACGGCAACCGAGACGGGTTGTGCGATGTTGCCAGAGGCGTTTGATTGGCCGCCGGCGCGGCTCAGGGCTTGGGCATGGAAGATGTCATAGAGGGCAATGCGTCGTTCGTTGGTGAGCCATCCACGCATCAACGGCTCGCCAGAAATCCAAAAAGAAAACCAGTTGATAAAGCTATCGAGCTCAGCAGTGCGATTCTCGGCGTGCAAGAGGAGCATCACATCGCTGGCAAAGATGCGGGAGACTGGACCAGTGCGTGGCAGGGCACCAACAAGAGAGGCCTCCATATAGGCCTGCATAAAACGGGAGAGATCGGCCGAGTTGCCGTCGTAGATGACCTGGCGACCCAGCCGCTCCCAGAGATCGATCTGATGAAGGGCATCATCGGGACGATTACGATTGATGAGAGCAGCGTCATCGAGCAGTTTAATCTGCTCCGGTAGCCCCGGCAGGCTGGCTAATCGGACATCTAAAACAGCATCTAAAAGGACTTGTGAATATTCGACATTGATGGCGTTTGCCAGAGCCTGCATGACACACGCGTAGTGCCAGTCGGCCGCTTCGTAGCCAGCCGGCATGAGCTTCATGACGCGGTCCAGCCAGATCGGAGGCGTTTCGGTAGGCAGCATCGAAACGCTGCTCGCGGCGGCTTGGCTGAGCACCTTAGCGTTCACGGCACCCGTTAGGCCATCGAGTTCACGCACGATGACTTTTCCCAGACGAATCTTACGCACGGCTCCATCGGGCTTTTGTGGGTCGTTGGTTTCGCGAACAAAGAGGCCGATCGATCGCCAGTCACCGGCTTTGCCGCGAGGATCAAACACACGACCCCAGTGCAAGCCGTCGCCGCTTACCCAGTAACGGGAAGTGCCGCCGGTCACAATCAACCGCACCCACTGGCCGGGGCCAAAATAAGGCACGGGCCTGTTTTCCTCTGGCCATTGGTCGGGGTTAGGAATTTCGGCAGGCACCCCATTGCTGAAGATCAGCCTTCCCTGGCGGTTGCGAAAAAACTCGATTCCCTCCAGCGGTTCGCCCGCATCGTTGAGCAAGACAACCCCCGTGCCCGGAGTCGCCTCCTCGACCTGAAAGATTACTTCGTAAATGCCCTTGGTCTTTACGGGAAATGAGACTCGCGACACAGTCGCTGTTTTCTCGGCAGAGAGTTCGACGGCCCCGGGCAAGGTGCGGGTAAATAGACTGCCTTCCGCGAGTTCTTCCTTCCATGTAAGGTCGGCTGGCCGTGTGCCATCCAGGACGAGCCGGTGTTGAGAGATCGTTTCGGCAATCGCTGGCTGGGCAGTGACATGGGCTAAGTCTCGAACATCGACCTCGGTGGGAGCCTCGATAAAAACTGCCTGCACGGGACCGTCGAGCGGCACCGACACAATGCGAATATCTCCTCTGTAGACGACAACCGAGCCATTTTGGTAGCTGACGTGACTGGTGCCAGTGGGAAGTCGCAGGTTGCGGCCGTCGTCAGTGGCCAGGAGAGTTCCATACGGCACCGCTGGTTGTGTGGCCGACACCCCTTGGCCGGGCACATCAAAGGTTTGGTAGGCGGCTACCGTTGTGTTAAGCGGATAAAAGCGGAGAGTGACCCCTTTTTTTGCGCCCCAGAAATGAACCCTCAGATGCTCTCCCTGCTCAAAGCAGCTCAGCCGTAAGAGGGAGCTTGGCGTCCAGTCGCGAATTCTCGCCAGTCCCTGAAAGCGGGCCGGTTGGTTGACATTTGACGAAAGCATGAACGGCTTGCTGACCGGCTCAAGCAGAGGCTGGATTTCGGCCTGCGTGGGAAAGCGCAGAAAACCCGGGCCCTCAAGCAGCACCTCTGAAAAGGGCCGCAGGCCATCGTTGCCTCTGTCGGCATCAGTTTCAGCGGCCCAGCAAAAACTTGGCAGGCACACGAGGCATGTTGCGATCACCCAATTTAGTTTAAGCATGGTCGTGGTATCCCTCTGACGATCGACTGCCTTCTGCCGACCCGTTGTGAGTGCTACTAGGACTCATAGACGCTCGATTCAGTATACGCTCGACTAGCGTCCACGGTGCATCTGGCTACGCTGATTTAAATAGTCGATCAGCACTTCGGCTTTATCGCGACTTGTGTCGACGAGCACCCTTTCAATGCGATTTCGCTCGCAGAGTTCATCCAGTCGCTTGTTAAATGATTCCATGACACGCAGGTAGTTGTTGCGGATGGCTTCTGGCTGGGCCAATAATTCTCGGGAAACTTCGAGTCCCACGAATTTGGTCATCCGATCAAATGTGAAGACCAATTCGTCGTGGTGCATGGTTTGAAAGAGCACCACCTCGTGCATCCTGTAACGCATCTGCTGCAGGGCCAGTTCCAGCGACGGCAGATCAGTAAAGAAGTCGCTAAAGATCATCACGATTTCCCGCCGCTTCATTCGTCCACAAAGCTCGTTTAAGCAGTCGGCCATATGCGTCTTCTTGACAGGCTCCATGCGGTCAAGCGACTCCGACATGCGAATGATCTGGGCCATCGCGTTGCTGGGGGCCACAACATCGCGCACTTCCTCATCAAAAATAGCCAGTGAGACTTTGTCGCCTTGGCGTACGATCGTATGACCCAAGACAGCAATCATCTGTGATGCGTAGTCAAGTTTCTGTTGCTCTTCCTTGCCGTATCGCATTGAGGCACTGCAGTCGAGCAAGAAATGACAGACATAGTTTGTCTCCATTTCATACTGCTTGATCATCAACTGGTCGCGGTTAAAAAAGACGCGCCAGTCGATATGCTTGGGATCATCCCCCGGGGCGTATTCCCTGTGTCCGGTAAATTCGACGGCAAAGCCTGACAGCGGCGACTTGTGAGCGCCGGCCAAATTTCCCAACACCAGACCCCGTGGGTCGATCTGCCGACCGGTGAGTCGGTTGAGGACATCAGGATTGAGATACCGTGCAAGCGTCGATTGAGACATAAGAAATCACGTCAAGGGAACGAAGCGGAATAAAAGGAGAACAAAAAATCGGACTGAACTATTGAATGAATCAGGAAGCATGACTCGTGAGGCATGGATCACAAGGGCCATGCCTCACGTCGAGTCGGTCACTCTCAGCAAGTCGATCAGGCAGCTGGTTTCTCATATTTCTTATCGGGGGAAACATGTTTCAGCAGCAAGTCAATGATGCTGTCGCTGTTCATGCCAGAGGCCTGAGCAGCGTAGTTGGGAGCGATGCGATGCCGCAGGCTTGGCTTAATCAGCCACTGGACATCACCGATGGTGGCATGCACGCGACCGTGCAAGACGGCGCGGGCCTTAGCGCAGGTGATCAGCGTCAAAAGACCACGGGGACCAGAGCCCCATGCCACCCACTTGTTGACAAACTCAGGGGCCGCAGCGGTTTGCGGTCGCGTGGCGAGCACGGCAGCCCAAGCATAGCCCAGCACCTGATCGCTGACAGGAACGCGTTCCACAAGCTTTTGCAACTTGACAATGTCTTCTCCCGTGAGCGAGGGAGCAATCTTGCCCCGCTTGCCGGACGTGATGCGACGGGCGATTTCCCATTCTTCAGCCGGCAGTGGATAACCGACTTTAATGTAGAGCAGAAAACGATCGAGTTGGGCTTCAGGCAGCGGATAGGTGCCTTCCTGCTCCAGTGGATTCTGCGTAGCCAGCACGAAGAACGGATCGGGCAGCGGCATGATTGTGCCACCGGAGCTTATCTGTCGTTCCTGCATGGCTTCCAGCATCGCCGCCTGCGTCTTGGGTGGCGTACGATTGATTTCGTCAGCCAAGAGCATATTGGTGAAGAGCGGGCCGGGTAAGAACTGATACTGGCGGCGACGCGTCTCAGGATCTTCCTGAATGATTTGCGTGCCCGTAATATCACTGGGCATCAAGTCGGGAGTAAATTGAATCCGCTTGAAGCTCAAGTGCATCGCTTGAGCGATAGAACTGATTAAGAGCGTTTTTGCCAAGCCTGGTACGCCTTCGAGCAAGGCATGGCCTCGGGCAAAGATAGCGATCAGCACTTGCTCAATAACCTCTTCCTGTCCGACGATCACTTCGGAAAGTTCGGTGCAGATGCGGGTGTACGATTCCTTGCAGCGTGCCACGGCGGCAACGTCTTCCGGATTCGATATCGACTTGTCATCGGTCATGAAATTCCTCGATTGTCGTTAAAAAAAGGACGGGTCAATGTTTGCGAGCCACTACTCTACTAAGGAGCTACGTTCTGAAAATATTCTTGAATTCGCCGGTCGTAACCAGTCGGCGGGCTGAGTCTGGAATTGGTACGAATTGATTCACGCACATCGGACGGGAGGTCGGCAAACCAAGGTTCTTCACCAAACAGCGGCCCCTCGGCTAATACTGCATCAGGACCGTCAGCCCCGTTGGGCTGATTGGGCATTGCCTTGCCAGGCGCACCCGCTTTGGATTTGTTGTAAGCAAGGCTTTTACCCTCGGTTTGCTTCATGGCCATGCTTTCGCTCGGAGGTGCCGGTGGGCCCGGAGGCGCTGGCGGACCGGGAGGCGCTGGCGGACCCGGAGGACCTGGTGGACCGGGAGGGCCCGGCGGACCGGGAGGGCCCGGCGGACCGGGAGGGCCCGGCGGGCCTGGTGGGCCGGGAGGCGCTGGAGGACCCGGTGG
>Ga0194055_10001118_pt1 | contig 21726 bp, 24 predicted proteins | sample SepL449m_MetaG_FD_155482 | JGI IMG/M metagenome (GOLD analysis project Ga0194055, IMG submission 155482) | Anoxic zone freshwater microbial communities from boreal shield lake in IISD Experimental Lakes Area, Ontario, Canada - Sep2016-L442-9m | ecosystem: Environmental > Aquatic > Freshwater >...
CGGTCTGCAGGCCGGCGCCGACGATTACCTCGTAAAGCCGTTCGCCGTCGAAGAGCTGATCGCCCGCCTCCAGGCCCTGCTGCGCCGCGCTGGCGCAGAGCCGGAGCAGCGTGAGGAGTTTCAGGATGCGCTGACCGTCGGCGACCTTGTCGTAGACCCGGCGGCGCGCAGCGTCACGCGCGGCGGCCGCGAACTCGAATGCACCCGCCGCGAATTCGAGCTGATCGAAGTCTTTGCTCGCAACCCCGGCATCGTGCTCGAGCGCCAGCGCCTGCTGGAACTCGTCTGGGGCTACGACTGGGTTGCCGACACCAACGTCGTCGACGTCTTCGTCAGCTACCTGCGACGCAAGCTCGAAGAGAACGACGAACCACGAATGATCGAAACCGTTCGTGGCATCGGCTTTGTACTGCGCGACCCTGCCGCCGCTGGTGCCAAATGAGCCCCAAGAGCCTCACCGGACGGGTCACTTTGGCCGCCGTCGCCGCGGTCGGCGGCGCGCTGCTGGTCGCTGGCCTTGCAGTGATCCTCTTCAGCGCCCGCTCCGATCAAGCCCAGCTCGACCGCGAACTGACTCGCCTTTCTCGGCAGGTTGACCGCCGCGCCGGGCCCGTCTTCTCGCCGCCTGATCAAGCCCCGCCAGGCGGCGGTATGCAGGGCGGCGGCCCGGGCGGTCCTCGCGGAATGCAGGGCGACGGCCCCGGCGGGGTCCGGCCAGGCCGTCAGCCGCGCCAGAATGGCCCGCTCGAACCCGGCGGCGATCGCTTTACGCGTGTGGTTCTAGCCAACGGGCAGAGTTACAGCGGCGGCGCCACGGTGCCAGCGAATTTCCCGTTGACGACCGCCGGCGAGCTAGTGACAGTTACCGCAGGAGGCGAAGATTGGCGCACTCTCGTGACCGATCTGCGCGATGGTGACCGACTTCAAGTAGCAGCCCGGCTGAGCGGGATCCAGGACAGCGCCAAGCGGCTGCGGATCGTCGTCATCGCGGCGCTGCTCGGCGCGCTGCTGGCGACGGCGCTGATCACGCGCTCGCTCGCAAAGCTCGCGCTCGGCCCACTGCGGCGGCTCGCGACAACGGCCGACCAGGTTGCCGCCACAGCCGATCTTTCGGTCCGCGTTCCGGTAGGCGAAGGGCCCGAGGAGATCGACGAGCTGGCAACCGATATCAACGCGATGCTCAGCCGCCTGGAGCGCAGCGCCGGTGAGCGCGAAGCGGCCCTCGCAAGCGCACGCCGCTTTGCCGCCGACGCCGGCCATGAGCTGCGCAACCCGCTGACAAGTCTGCGAGCCAACCTTTCGCTAATTGAACGCAGCGGCAACCTTGGCGACGCCGACGTGCAGGCCGCCGTCACAGCCTGCGCCGGCGATAGCGCCCGGCTAGTGGCACTCGTCGACCAGCTCCAGCAGCTGGCGCGCGGCGAAGCTGGCCCGCCTGCAACATCCGAGCAGGTGGACCTAAGTGAGCTGGCCGATACCGCGGTCGTCGCGCTGGCCTCCCGCTTCCGTGGCGTGACGGCGAGCCTGCGCGCGCCTGAGAGCGGCCCGGTCGTCAAGGCTGAGGCCGAGAGCCTGCGGATGCTGCTCGACAATCTGCTCGACAACGCCGCGCTTCACGGTCGCCCCGACGGAACTGTCGAGGTCGTCATCGAAACACTCACAAGCGGCGAGGCCGTGATTGAGGTCAACGACGATGGCCCCGGGATTCCGGAGGATCAGCGCGCCCACGTGCTTGAGCGCTTCGTCCGCGGAGAGGGCGCGCGCGGCGCCGGCACCGGCCTCGGACTAGCGATAGCTGCCGCCCAAGCGGCCCGCTACGGCGGCAGTCTCACGCTTGCCGAGTCGCCGCTCGGCGGCCTTCAGGTCCGTGTTGTGATTCCCGCCTCGGCCGCCGGCCACTAGGCGTCAGCGTCAAGCGAGCCGAGAAAACCAAGCAGCGCCGCATCTACTTCGTCCGGGCATTCCTGCTGGACCCAGTGGCCAGCGCCCTCTATGATCACGACGTCGCGCAGGTCGGTGACTGAGCCGGTCATCGCCTCGTGCGGCATGAATGCGCGGACAGGATCGCGACTGCCTGTAATGAAGAGCGCCGGCTGGTCGATCGTGCGGCCTTCGAACTGCTCGAGGTAGGCCCAGCTGCGGTCCAAGTTGCGGTACCAGTTCAGCCCGCCGGTGAAGCCGGTGCGCGTGAACTCGTCAACGTAGAGCTGGAGGTCCTCTTCGCTCATCCATGGCGGCGTCGGCGGCTCGTCGTCACGGGCCGCCCACTCGGCGTTCCAGACCTCACGAGTCGCCAGCGTGCGGCGCACGTCGGCGCTCAGCGCAGCGTCGGCGACACCCGGCTGCTGAATCCAAACGATGTAGAAGTCCTCGCCGATGTGTTCGCGCATCAGCGAGATTGGTTCGGCCGGCGCGCGCGGCACATAAGGGACGCTGATGCCGACAACGGCGCTCACGCGATCAGGGTGGAGAAGCGCGAACTTCCACGCTAGGTCGCTGCCCCAGTCGTGACCGACGACGACGGCCTGCTCAATCTCAAGCGCGTCAAGTAGCGCCGCCAAGTCGCCGGTCAGCGCTTCGATGTCATAGGCCTCGACCGCTTCGGGCGCGCTACTGCCGCCGAAGCCACGCAGGTCTGGCGCAACCGCTCGCCGCCCCGAATCAGCGATCGCCTGCATCTGGTGGCGCCACGAATACCAAAGCTCAGGGAAGCCGTGGAGCAGCAGGACCGGCTCGCCCTCGCCGCACTGCGCAACGTGCAACTCAAGCTCGCCAAGCTGAAGCTGTTGGTGCGTGATTGCGGCCACGCGGTCAGCCTATCTAGCTCGAGCGAATTAGATTCGGTTGGCTTCGCTGGCTGAGTGGATTTGACCGCTGCCACTAACCAAACGCCCGCCTTGATGCTGGTGAAGCACGGCGACTATCTCAGCTGCAATCGAAAGAGCCATCTCGGGCGTCGAGGTGGCGCCGATGTCGAGCCCGATCGGTGCAGCCAGACGGCTCAGTACTTCCTCGCTGATGCCGCGCTCTGAGAGTCGTGCTTGCCGCTTGTGCTGCGTTCGGCGGCTTCCGAGGGCGCCAACGTAGGCCGCGGGTGAAGCTAGCGCCAACTCGAGCGCGAGGTCGTCAATCTTCTGGTCGTGAGTGAGGACGGCAACAGCCGCTGATCCGTCGATCCCTGCGGCGGAAAAGACTGCTTCGCTGGGCCAAGCGGCAACGACCTCCGCCCCCGGGAAGCGCTCTGCGGTGGCGAAGCGTCTGCGCGGATCGCAGACCGTTACACGCCAACCGAGGCCGATCGCCACCACACAGAGTGCCCGCGCAAGCTCCACTGCGCCGACAATCAGCAGCCTTGTCGCGGGTGAGTTGAGGTCAACGAACAGTCGTTGATCGCCGGCTTCGACAAGAACGCTGCCGGTACCCCATAGGTTCTGCTCGCCGGCACGTATCGCTTGTTCGAGCGCTTCGGCTCCCAGCTCTCCGCTGGAATGGGGCTTGCGGTCGGGCGAGATCAGCACTCGTCCCGTGACACTGCCACGACTGTCAATCACGCTAACTAAGGCTGCGCGCTCGCCATTTCCTGCCAGTGAAGCGAACTTGAGTTGCAACGGGTCATCGCAACGTTCGACCAGGATCTCGATCTCGCCTCCGCACGTGAGCCCTTGTTCAATCACGTCGTCAATACCGGCATCAAAGGTCAGGATCTCGGCGGGGGCACCTTCAATCACGCGCTCGGCTGTCTCAATTACCTGCCCTTCGATGCAGCCACCGGAGACAGCGCCGACGCTCGCGCCATCCGAGGCGACGGTGAGTTTGGTTCCAGCTGGGTGCGGCGCCGAACCTCGCACAGCGACGACGGTTGCTATCGCTAGATCAAGTGATTCCTTGCGGCATCGTTCTATTTCTCTTAGTATTTGGTTCAAGTGAAAAATGCGGCGAAGTTGTCCAGTGGCAGGTTGGGTTGGCCTCTTTGTCCGATAATAACGAAAGCTCAAAGAGACGAGGATTAGATGACTGCGGATCCAATCGTGACAGCGACAATCGTCCTTGCGGCAGGCGAGAGCAGTCGCTTTGGCTCGCCCAAACTGGCAGCGCCGGTAGACGGCAGGCCAATGCTGACCGGGTTGTTAGAGACTCTTGCCGACCATGCACCAAAGCCTCGAGTTGTAGTGCTTGGTGCGCATGCTGAAGTTCTCGGCGATCTAATTCCAGACGATGAGTGGAGCATCGTCTTCAACGATGACCACAGCGCTGGACTTGGCAGCTCGCTGCGCGCAGGGCTAGCTGCGGTCGAGGAGGCCGACCAAGTGCTGGTCATCCTCGGCGACCTCGCTTGGTTGCAGGGTGAAGCGATATCGAGGGTGATGGAACACGCTGGCGACTCGGACGCATATGTTGTTCGCGCCTTCGAGGGTGAAGTGCCGGGGCACCCGTTGCTCCTGCGCGGCGAAGCGCTGGAGATTGCGCGCGGCCACGCAGGGGAAGGCGGAATGCTGCCGCATCTCAGCGAGTTAAGCGTCGAGCGCGTCGAATGCGAAGGGCTTGGCGTAGCTAGCGACGTCGACAGCATCGACGATCTGGAGTCGTAGCAAGACTTGAGCCGTTGAGCTATGCGGCGGCTTCGGCCCGATCGCTGGCGTTAGCGCTACTGAGCCGAACTAGCGTTCTCGGCGGCTAAACCGGATACGAGCGAACCCGAAGCGGGGGCGCCGGTTCGTACTCTTCGACCGGGCGGGCGATTACCTGGTGGACTGAGAGGCGGCTGCGCTCGAAGCCGAGCGCGGCGCCGTAGTTGTGCAGGCGCCAGACGCGTTCACGTTCGGGGCCGATCTCGGCGATCGCTGCTTCGCGGTCGCTGTCGTGGTTGATCGCCCAGCGGCGCAGCGTCTCGGCGTAGTGGGGGCGTAGTGACTCGTCGTCAACTAGCTCGAAGCCGGCGTCCTCGATCGCGCTAATCACGATCCCTTGCGTGTGCAGCTCGCCGTCGGGGAAGACATAGCGCTGCGTGAAGCTCTTCGGCTGCATCTGGTGGTCCTCGCCGATCCGCACGATTCCGTGGTTAAGGAAGAGCCCATCCTTGGCGATTAGGCTGCGCGCCTGCTCTAGGTAGACCGGCAGGTTGTCGCGGCCGACGTGTTCAAACATGCCAACGCTGGAGATCTTGTCGTAAGGGCCGTCATTGACATCACGGTAATCCTGAAGCCGTACTTCACACTGATCCTGCATCCCAGCTTCAATGATGCGCTCACGCGCCAGCTCGGCCTGCTCCTCGGAGATCGTCACGCCGACGGCATGAACGCCGTAGTTGTGCGCCGCGTAGATCATCAGCGAGCCCCAGCCGCAACCGATGTCGAGGAGGCGGTCGCCAGGCTTCAGCTCGAGCTTCTTGCAGATCAGGTCGAGCTTGCGCGTCTGCGCTTGGTCGAGCGTGTCTTCAGGCGAACCGAAGTAGGCGCACGAATAGACCATTGTTTCGCCGAGCATGCGGCGGTAGAAGTCGTTCGAGACGTCGTAGTGGTGCGAGATCGCCTCTTGGTCGCGCTGGGCGCTGTGGAGGCGGCCCTGCAGCTTGATCTCAGCCTCCGGCGCCGGCGGCTGGCCGCGGCGCAGCAGCCCAAGTTTGCGTGCCGCCTTCAGTGCCGGAATTGCGTCGGTCGCCTTCAATGGTGCGTGGCGCCACTTCTCGGTTAGGTCGAGCGCCAGCTCAAGGTTGCCGTCCACTTCAAGCTCGCCTGAAACCCAAGCACGTGACATACCCAGCTCGTTTGGTTCGCGAACCATCCGCACCAGTGCGTCGCGCTTGGCGAAGCGGAGCGTTGGCGAGTCGGGGCGGGGGTTGGTCGGTGGCAGCTCGCTGCCGTCCCAGAAGGCCAGCGTGAAAGCGCGGCCGCCCTCGGAGCGACTGTCGAGCAGGCCGACCAGCTCAGCTAGCTCAGCTGCTACGCCGGTCGCGGCGCCGGTTGAAGTTACTTTTGGGGAACTCGATGTAGTGGCCATAGCGAAAACCTATTAGATCGCTGCCCGCTTTGCCTAGAGCAGGCCGCCGAGCGCGCGGCCGATAATGATTGCAGCGAGGCCCGCGAAGAGACTGAGGAAGATGTTGAGCGCCGCCGCCTGCGGGCGCTGCTCACGTGCGAGCCCGTCGCTGTCGGCCATCCAGGCCGAAAAGGTCGTGTAGGAGCCGAGCAGGCCGCCAGCCAGCAGCGTCAGCGCTGTGCCGGTAACTCCGGCCCCAAGCAGCAGACCAACGATCAGCGAACCGGCGAGGTTGACGGCGAGCGTGCCGGATGGGAACTGGTCGCCGCTGCGCTCAGCAACCGCAAAGACGGTCAGGTGGCGGGCGACCGCGCCGAGGCCGCCGAGCGCCGCAAGGGCAAGAACCGCCAGCGCGCTCATCGCGCGCCCTCGCCGCGCGAAGATAGCCGCACGGCAACGAGTACTGCGAGCAAACCGGCAACGACGCTGACGGCGGCGTAGCTGAGCGCCAACGCCCCGTGGCCACCGTCGATCATTTCCAAAAGTTCACGCTGCATCGTCGAGAAGGTCGTTAGGCCACCGCAGACGCCGGTCGCAAGGAAGGCGCGCAGGCGGCTCGGCCCGCTCGCCGGGTTGGGCATCCGCACGAGAATCACGCCGAGCGCTGCGGCTCCAATTACGTTCGCGATCAGCGTTGCCCAGCGCCAATCCGCCCCGCTTGAAGGGAGCGCCTCGGCGAGGCCAAAACGCGCGAGCGTGCCGAGCGCGCCGCCGGCCGCAATCGCCAGCCACAGCTCGGCGCCGCCGCGGCGCACCTGCGCCGGTAGCGCTAGCGGATCGGCGGCGCTGCTGGGCGGGGTCGCGGGCGAAGCGGACATCGGCGGCTGAGTCTACGAGTCGCTGCGGGTCAGGTGCCAATCGCCGCAGAGATCGCACTGGTAGGGGGTGAAGCGGTCACCAAACTGCGCGCGGTCAGCGGCGGCATGGGCGCGGGCCTCAGCTTCGCTGCTGAAAGAGCGCTTGTTCTGGCACTTATCGAGCCGGTTCTGCTTCGCCGCCTGCTGGCGCTCAAACCAGTCTTCAATCCCGTTACTCATCCACTCATAGTTACAAGCAGGCAGCCGCGGCAGCGATTACGATCAGTCAATGCTCACTAATCGCAGCCTCGCTATCTCGTTCTCTCTTCTCGCAGCACTGACGCTGGCAGCCTGCGGCGGAAGTGACACAGCCAGTACCAGCACGCCCTCAACTGTGACCGACAACGTCACGCGCACCGCCACGGCGACATCCGCAGCGGTCACGACCGGCGCTGAGATAAAAACCGGCAGTGCGGCATGCTCTAAGGCCGCGATCACGAAGGCAGTCAGCGATCTGAGCAGCGCCGATTACCCAAACCCGGCGCTGGCAACCGGCGGTGGACCTTCATACAAGTGCGCCAATGGGTGGGTTGTTGGCTTCGTTGATATCGGTACAGGCTCGGAGCGCTACACGACAACCGTCGTCTGGCAGGGTGAAGGCCAATTCTGGGTGCCGCAGGACCGCGGCAAGGTATGCCCCAAGCCCTCGAAGATTCCGGCCGCGATCTACGAGCTCGCCTGCAACAGCAACTAGCTGCCGCGTCGGTTCGTCGGTGATCTAGGGCAGACTGCCCCTGTGACCGATCGCAGCAAAGGCCTCACAGACGAGCAGCGCGTTGGGCGGCTCGAAGTCAGGGAGGCCGCAGGCGCTGTCATTGCAGTGATCGTGATGCAGGTCGCGCTCGCGGCCGTTTGTACCGCGTCGAATTGGCAGCTCTGGCTGCTGCCGGCCTGGGCATGGATAGCGACCGCAATCCCCGAAGCGATCCTGCTTGGCGTTTTGGTCCTCCAGCGGCACAGGCATCGCGAAGAAGTCAAAGTTGATGACGGTGAACAGACGCCGACGCGCAGGCACGCAGCGATCTGGCTCGTCGGTTTCATAACGCTCGCCAATGCGCTCGCCCTGCTCGCGCTGCTTGGGGAACTGCTCTCGGCTCAGGTTCGCACCGGCACTGAGCTGCTGTTCGAGGCGGCCGTGATCTGGGCGACGAACGTGATCGCCTTCGGGCTCCTGTACTGGGAACTTGACCGCGGTGGGCCTTGGCAGCGGGCTAAGGATGCGGCGCCGGTTGGATCGCCCGGAGCCGACTTCCAGTTCCCGCAGATGGAGAACCCGGGCCTTTCCGAGCCCACCTGGCGCCCTCTGCTTCCCGACTACATGTACGTCGCCTTCACGAACGCGACCGCTTTTAGCCCTACCGATGCGATGCCGTTGACTCGGCGGGCGAAGGCGGTCATGGCGATTGAGACGATCCTTTCGGCAACGACGGTTCTGCTCGTCGCGGCTCGCGCGGTCAACATCCTCGGCTGAGGGGCAGGGTCGTAAGGTCACCGAGCGACGCGTCCGTTTAGACTCGCCCAGATATGAGCAAGCCAGAACTAACTAGCCGCCACCGCGACACCGTTGAGGAGATCTTCGCTCACCCGACGAGCCACAACATTGAGTGGCGCCACGTGATCAAGCTGCTTGAGCACGTTGGCGAGGTGACCGAGGAGCACAACGGCAAGGTCAAAGTGACGCTTGGGCCGGAGACCGAGGTCTTCCACCGGCCGCGCGACAAGGACATTGACGTGCAGATGGTCGTTGACCTGCGCCGGATGCTGACTAACGCCGGTTACAACCCCGATGGCGCTCCCGCCGTCGAAGACGAAGAGACGCGCGACCACGGCGACGGTCGCTGGGGCGCGCCGTAAGCTGACGCACCCCAGCGCTGCGCGAGATTCGCGCCGCCTGTCGCTCTACTTGGTGGTGGTGGTGCCCGTGCCGTTAGGCGTGATCTGAACGCCGCCGGGCGGGATCATTCCCTGCCGCTGACCGGGGCCACCGACGCCGGGGCCGCCTTGGCCACGCTGACCGGGGCCGCCTTCGCCACGCGGGCCGCCTTGGCCGTCGAACTGCATCTGCTGCGCGCCGCCAAACATCCGGCCCTCGCCGTGGTTGCCACCGTGGCCGCCGCCGGCGTTGAGCGCTACGACCAGCGCGATGATGCTGAGAATCAGCGCGAGCCCACTGCCTACGGCGAGCAATACCTTCTGAACTGGATCTGACATCTGCATTCTCTGAATCCTTTCTCTGCGCCCGCAGGCGTTTGTCTTGATCACCAGTTAAGGGCCGATCTCTTAAGCAACTCTGAGGCTGCCGCCGCCCCCGCAATAGACTGGAAGGCACAGAGTTGATGCAGTCTTGAAGCGCTCCTCACGCAAAATCAGCGTCCCTTCGCTTGCCGCCTTGGCAGCCGCAAGCGCGATCCTGCTCGCCGCCTGCGGAAGCGCTGGGTCGACGACGAGCAGTGCGAAGGAGTCGGCGGGTGCGAGCACAACGGCGACGGCGACGGCGCAGCGTTCGACAACGCAGGCAAAAGCTCCGCTCGCGAGCAGTTCGAGCGGCGGCCGCTGCAGCGACTTCTCAACCCAGGCTGACGCCCAGCGCGCCGCCAACACGCGCGACGCCGATGGCGACGGCGTCTACTGCGAATCGCTTCCCTGTCCGTGCTCGAAGAAGGGAGGCTCGAAGTCAACGCCAACGGCCGCACCGAATAACCCCGAGGCCGGCTGCGCAAAGCCGTCCGGCATTCAGCAGATCGGCTTCAGCGCGACTAAGTACCCGAACATTCGCCGCCACTTCCTCGATGCAGTGCACCAAGGCTGGCCCTCAATCCTCGTGATTGACCGGACCGGTGCCAGCTCGCGCCGTGATCGCCTCTTAAGCGGGGTAGCGACCAAAGCCGGCTACGACCGCGACGAATATCCACCGGCGGTGGGCCGAGGTCGAGGCTCATCCGGGCTTACGCGCGGCGCCAACCCTGTCGGTTGGATGGCCAGCGTGAGGCTCGTCCCGAGCGGCGAAAATCGCTCGCACGGTTCGGTGATGGGCATCAAGCTACGGCGCTTCTGCAGCGGCACGCGCTTCAGTTATCGCTTCTACTAGCTGCTTGCCGCCGGCGTGATCGAGCCGAATGTAGAATCGCCAGCGATGGAACTCTTTGGCGAAATCACCGCTGACCGGCCGCTGCTGGTGGTCGCTCTGCGCGAAGAGGGAGAGCATCTCCATGAGCTAGGCCTGCCGGTGCTAGTGACCGGCGCGGGGAAGGTGCGCGCCGCCGCGGCGACGGCGCGAACGCTCGCCGACCAGCGCCCGTCGGAGGTAATCAACCTTGGCACCGCCGGCGCTCTAAAGGACGGCCTCGTAGGCATTCACGTGATCGGCCGCGCAGTTCAGCATGACTTCGACGGCGAAGCGATCTTCGAGCTGATAGGCGAGAACTTTGCCCCTCCGATTGAGCTCGGCGACGGCCCCGGCCTAGCGACCGGCGATCGCTTCGTCGCCGACCAGACGCTGCGCGAGCGGCTCGCGAAACTGGCCGATCTGGCCGACATGGAGGGCTACGCAGTGGCCGCCGTTGCGCAGGCGGTTGGCGTTCCAGTGAGGCTCGTCAAGATCGTCAGCGACGACGGCACCGAGGACGCCGCTCGCAGCTGGAGCGACTCGATGTCGGGCTGCGCTGAGCAGCTAGCTGGATGGGTTGCCCGCGAAGTTCCTTCCTAGCTCGCATCGGCGGTCGCGAAATCCCAGCTTTTAGCGCCCCGCAGGGCAAGCTATCGGGGCGCAAACCAATACTTTAAGCCAAGGAGCATCAGTGACCGAATACAAGGGAATGGCCGTCGAGCGAGACGGCGACAGCTACACGACGCGCCGCGAGAGCCGCGAAGCGCTCGTTTTGGCGACGCTTGATTTCGGCCCGCGCCGTGATCCAAAGCTCGACACAACGCTTGCCTTCTTCGATCACATGCTCGAAATGCTCGGCTGGTACGCCGACATCAACGTCGATGCCAGCTACGAAGTCCGCACCTACCGCCTGATGCACGTCGTGATGGAAGACGTCGGCCTTGCCCTCGGCGCTGCCGCCGGGCAAGCAATCAGCGACCGGATAGCCGACGGCGTGGAGTCGAGCGGCTTCTCATACGGCATGATGGACGAAGCCAGCGCGCTGGCGCAGATCTCATTCGAGGGGCGCGCCAACACGTTCGTCAAGCGCGGCGGAGCCTCATCGTTCGAGCGCGTCGAGGACGTCCTCTGCGTAGACCTCGTCGCCTTCTTTGAAGGCTTCTCACAGGGCGCGCGCTGCACGATCCAGCTCGATCTCTTTGACGACAGCAACGATCCGCACCACGCCTGGGAGGCTGGCTTCCGTGCATTCGCTCGCGCGCTGCGCGCTGCTTTCGTTGCCAACCCACGCCGCGCTGGAATGACGGCCGGCGTTAAGGGAACACTCGATTGATAATGCCGCGGCGTGTCTGACCAAGCACCGATGCGCGTCTTAGCTTGGAGCGAGCTCGATGACGGCGCCCGCGATCAGCTGCTCGGCCGCGGCGTTACGGCGATCTTCGAGCCGCATCTGCGCGACTCTGTCGCTTTGATTATCGACGACGTTCGCGAGCACGGCGACGCTGCCGTAATTCGCGCGCTGGATAAGTTCGACGGCTGCCAGATAGCCGAAGGTGGGCTGCAGGTCACCGAAGCCGAGTTTGCTGCTGCGCGCGATTCGATCCCCGCGCCCGTGCGGGAAGCGATCGCCGAGGGAATCGCAAACGTTCGCGCCTTCAACGAGGAGCTCACGCGCGAGCGCGAGTGGCGCGTTGAGATTCAGCCCGGCCTCACCGTCGGCGAGAAAACGACAGCGATCGCCAGCGCCGGGCTCTTCGTTCCGAGCGGCAAAGGCTCGTTCCCTTCTGTCCTAGTGCAGATCGGCACACCCGCCGTGGTTGCCGGCGTGCCTGAAATCGTCGTCGTTGTGCCGCCGATGCCCGGTGGAGCTGGCGAAATCGATCCCGCCGTTCTCTGCGCCGCCGACCAGCTTGGCATCAAGCAGGTGTTCCGCGTCAACGGCCCGGCCGGTGTCGCGGCGCTGGCTTTTGGCACCGAGTCGATCCCAAAGGTGCGCAAGGTTCTCGGCCCTGGCAGCCCGCCGGTGCAGGCCGCGCAGATTGCCTGCCAGCAGTACGGCTGCCACACGCAGATGCTGCTTGGCCCTTCGGAGTCGCTGATCATCGCCGACGACAGCGCCGACCCGCGCCTGCTCGCCGCAGACCTTCTCAACGAGGCCGAGCACGGCCCCGACTCAGCCTCGCTGCTCGTCACCGATAGCGAAGCGCTGGTTGAGACAACGCAGATTGAGATCGCCAGCCAGATTGCCGCGCTGCCGGAGCCGCGCCGCGCTTACGCTCACGCCGCGCTGGGCGAGAACGGCGGTGCGATTATCGTCGCCGACCTCACCGAAGCCGCGCTTGTAACCAACTGGTACGCGCCTGAGCACATGCAGATCGTCGCTCGCGACGAGGAAGCAGTGCTGGCGATGATCGATCACGCCGGCGAGGTTCTGCTTGGCCAGCAGACGCCGATCTCGCTCGCCAACTACGTGATCGGCGTTCCCGCCGCGCTGCCGACCGGTGCCTTCGCGCGCGTGACCGGCGGCGTCACGGCTGAGACGTTCCTGAAGAAGGTTTCGATCGCCAAGGCCGACGCGGGCGCGCTCGAGCGGCTCAGTCCGGCCGCTCTGGCGCTAGCCGACCACGAAGGTTTCCCCGCCCACGCAGCGGCGCTGCGGGCACGCAAGCCCAGTTCCTAGCGCCCGCGGCGTCCCTCTGTTCAGCGATTCACTCAGTCGGCGGGATCTGCACCTGCGCGCCCTGCCGCTCAGTGTCGGTGTCGTACGTCCCCGCAGCGACAACCTCATCAACCTTGCCGCGTGGCACGAAGATCAGCGAGTAGATGAAAATCAGGGCCAGGACGCCGGCCATCACGTAGAAGATCGTCTGTGTTGACTGGGCGTAGGACGTTTGAATCCCCTTGAAAATCTCAGCAGCCTGTGCGCTGCCGGCGGTCCCCGCTTGCTGCGCGCCACTGGCTATGTCGGCGGCGATCTGATCGGCCTGCGCCTTCGGTATGCCGAGTTTGCTGAGGTTATCTTCGACGTTGACCTTGTTCTGCGTTATTAGGATCGTGCCGAGGATCGCCATCCCCAGTGCGGCGCCGTAGTTCCTGACGGTCTGCGTGATTCCCGTCGCTTCGGAGTAGCTGTCGGCCGGCGCGCGGTTGATCGCATCGGTATTAGCGGGCCCGAGGATCAGCCCTACTCCGAAGCCGGCGATGATGATCGACCAGATCTGATCATTGACACTGAAGTCGGTCATCTTCGAGGCCCACATGTAGAAGCCAATCGCTCCGATGACCGAACCGACGATGATCGTCGGGCGAGCCCCAGTCCTGTCGAGAATTCGGCCACCGATCTGCGTTGCGACCGCGAAGCCGATGAAGAAATACATGATGTAAAGCCCGGCCTCCGATGAGCTCTGTCCGAGCACGAGCTGGGCGTAGGTGCTGGCAAAGAAGAAGAGCGGGATGAAGACGATCATCAGCAGGAAGAGGACGACGTTGTCGGCCGTGAAGGCCTTGTTGCTGAAGATTTTCACGCGCATCAGTGGGTCGCTCGTGCGCAGCTCATGCCTGACGAAGGCGATGATCAGCAGCGTGCCAATGATCAGCGAGCCGATCGTCTTTGGGTCGCCCCAGCCCCAGGCGCTGGATTGCTGAAAGCCGAGCACGGAGAGCGCGATGCCGCCGGTGATCAGCGCCGCGCCGCGGTAGTCGATCGGTGCCGGTGCAGGGTCGTTATCAGGCTTGGCGATGACGATCAGGACCAGTGCGATGATCGCGATCGGGATGTTGATCCAGAAGATTGCGCGCCAGTCGATCTGCACTAGGTAGCCACCGGCGATCGGGCCGACTGCGGTGAGCGCGCCTGTGATGCCGAAGAAGATCGCCAATGCGCGACCGCGTTGCTCTACCGGGTAGGCGGAGACGACTAGCGCCAAAGCCGCCGGGATCATCAGCGCGGCGCCGATTCCCTGCATCACGCGGAAGGCGATAATCCAGGCCTCGGCAAAGCTGCCTTCCGGAGTAGCACTGCAGAGCGCTGAGGCGCCGGCGAAGATGATCACGCCGAGCGTCACCATGCGCCGCTTGCCGAAGGTGTCTCCAAGCCGGCCGCCGAGCGCGAACGTGGCCGCGAGCGCCAGCAGGTAACCATTTACAACCCATTGCACGCCGGTCTCGCTGAGGTGGAGCCCCTTCTGAATGTCAGGGATCGCGATCGAGACGATCGTCATGTCGATGAAGGTCATGCCAACGGCGAAAATCATCGCCGCTAGTACCAATGGGCCAGCACTCTTTGTCGTCATTGGTTTGACACTACAGGCTGCCTAGGAGAGCGCCCCGTCGTCGTTAGCGTTTACGGGCGTTTGCTACAGGCCGCTGGCGACTTCGTCTTCTTCAGGAAGGCTGCGAGCAGCTTTGGCGAGGAGCTCATGATGCCGTCGTCGCAGCGCTCAACCATCTTCGCCCAGCTGGCAGCGGTATCTGGGTCGGGCCCGTCGAACCAGTTCTGCCAGGCGTAGCCTGCCGCGTGTGCTTTGGCGATCCAAGCCGCGTTCGATATTTCGACTCGCCCTAAACCGGGGTAGTCGTAGGTGATTGGAGGCTGAAGCGCAACCACGCCATCGCCCGGTGACCCGTTGTTGAGTAGGAACGAGACCATCCCATCTATGCCAGGCGCAACAGGAATCCGCGGTGCCAGCTTGTGGAACTCGTCAACGGCAGGCTGCTTGAACGAGACAACGATGATGTCCTTGCGCTTTACGTTCTTGAGCTCAGCCGCCAGAACTCGCGCGTTGGTCAGGTACTCCTCGCTCGCTTCCTTCGTTGTGCGGCCCTTGATTTCAAGATTGATCGGCGTCTTCGGGAAGGCCTTCAGAACTTCGGCCAGCGAGGCGACGCGGAAGTCGGAGGCCTTGTAGCCCGCTGGCGGCTTCTTCTTGCCGGTCGCGATTCCACGGAACGGGTAGGCGGAGGCTGCCTTGTCGTGGCTGTAATGGTCGGCGCCGGTTGAGAACCAGTGGGCGTTGTCGAGCTTTTGGATCTGCGCCAGCGTGTACGAAGCCACTTCGCCGGTGCCGCTGGTGCGCGAATCGACAGTCGTGTTGTGCTGGATGATGACCTTGTTGTCCTTCGTCACGCCAATGTCGAGCTCGAGCATGTTGCCGCCGACCTTCATGCAGCGCTTCAGCGCATACATCGTGTTGCCCGGAGCTTCATCCTCGCCACCTTGGTGGCAGATGTTCCACGGGTGCGACTGGCGGAAGATGTTGACGGTCGCGGCCGAAGCGGCGACGCTCGTTAGCGCGAACGCGGCGACTGTAAGGGCAACTATGGGCAGCAGTCGTTTAAGCATTCCGCGACCTTACCCAACCGGCGCGCTCGATGCGTCAGCTGCCGATGATGTTGCCAACGGTCGAGCTGAGCCCGCCGCCACCATCACCACTGCTCAGGTACGGCTGCAGCGATTCGGCCAGCGACGCCATCGAGAGGCTCTGCAGCCAAACCTTGCCGGGGCCGGTCAGCTCGGCGAAGAAGAGCCCTTGGCCAAAGAACTTGTTTTTGATCCCTTTGATCGTGACGAGGTTGAAGCTGACGCTGTCCTCGAACATCCCAAGGTGGCCGGGGTGGACGCGCAGCTTGTAACCCTCAGCCAGTTCCATCTCCTTGATCTCACCGGAGAGCTCGGCCCACCACTGGCCGTTGCCTTCGATCTTCTGCAGGATCAGGCCGGCGCCACCGAGCACTCCTGCGCCGAGCTTCTTTTGGAAGCCGGCCGAGACGCTGATCGTTGATTCACCGGCGATGAAGCCGTAGGAGTGAACCATGTGGGCTTTGCCTTCAACCGACTGCATCGGCAGGATTTCGCCGGGGATCTTCGTGCCGAAAGCGATGTGGCCGGTGCTGCCTTCGGCGCTGTATTCGCTCATGAAGATGCTGGAGCCGCCGACTGCACGCTTGGCGACGTGCATTGCGCCCTTGAGGCCGCCGCCGGCACCGCCGATACCGGTCGCTGCGGTTCTCATCATTATCGGCTCGTCAAGCCAAGCTGCCTGGCCTGCTTCGGAGATAAGCGTTTCGCCGGGCTCGAGGTAAACCTCAAGACGGGGGAGCGTGGTTCCAATGATTTCAGTGCGCATAGCTCAAGCTACCACGATCATTTCGCCCTGTAAACCAAGCGTTGCAAGCTGATAACCGGCTTTTTAAGGGCCGGCTGCCAGAGTGGCCTCGATGCGCATGAAGAAGATCCTCTTCCTGCTGCTCGCTTGCGTTGCGGTCGTGTTGCCGCTTGCGACAAGCGCGCAGGGGGCCGACACGCAGCAGCTCCAGCAGACGCTCGACGCCCAAAACGGCGTGCTCGCCGGTGCCCAAAGTTCGCTCGACAAGGTTCAAGCGAAGCTCGACGCGGCTCAGGCCGCCTACGACGCCGAGCAGGCGAAGCTGAATCAGATTCAGGCCGACATCACGGCCGCGCACAAGCGGCTCGTGGTTCTCGAGCACAAACTTGAGCTCGCCAACGCCGCGCTGACCTCAAACCTCGTCGGCCAGTACAAGGGCAACCGCCCTGACCTGATCACGGTGCTGATGAACTCGCACGGCTTCGCGGAGCTCGTTGACACCGCCAACTTCCTGCGCGACGTGCAGGATCGCAACGCGCGGATCCTCGCCTTTGCCAAGCAGATGCGGATCGAAGTGATCGCCGAGGCAACGCGGCTCGGACAGTTGCAGGTCGTAGTCGAGAAGCGCACAGCCGCGCTGCAAGCTCAGCGCAACAAGATCGACAAGATTCAGATAGAAGTGCTGCGCCGTCGCGACGCGCTGATGGCCAAGCGTGACCGCACAGCCTCGGCGCTGAAGGCGATCCATGATCAGGAAGCTGCCTTGCAGGGTCAGATCAACCAGCGCAACGCTGCTTCGGCGCCTGGCGACATCGTCAGTGGCGGTGGCTTCACATTCCCAATGTCGCGCAGCGCCGCTACAGGCCCAGGAAGATGGAGCCTCGACCAGGGCGTTGACATCACGGCGCCAGGAGGCACGGCGCTGCTCGCCGTCGGCTCCGGGACGATCGTCCTCCACGGCATCGGTGGCTTCGGTCAATGGGCGCCGGTACTTCATCTCGACAGTGGGCGCTACGTCTATTACGGCCATGCTGGCCCAGGCAACGCAGTGCCGATCGGCACGCACGTCGGGGCCGGGCAGGTAATCAGCGAAGTTGGTTCCGGCATCGTCGGTATCTCAACCGGCCCGCACCTTGAGATCGGCTTTTCCGACGCTGCCGGCACGCCGGCTGGCGGAACAGCTGGAACGATGATGTCGCTGCTGCAGGGCTCGTACGGCGGTTAAACCGGCCGCACGCTGCCGCGACGTGGGGTGCGCTCGCGCCGCCGTCGGCTTGCAAGCGCGAAGCGCTTAACCAGCTCTTCGCGCAGATCTTCCGGTTCGACGATCGCGTCGATGATTAGCTCTGAGGCGAGGTGCAGCAGGTCGATGTCGGCTGCGTACTCCTCGCGCAGCTCGGCCGTGACGCGCTCACGCTCGTCGTCGTCTTCGATTGCCTGAAGACGATTCAAGTGGACGGCGTTGACGGCCGCCTGCGGGCCCATCACGGCGATCGACGCGCCCGGCAGCGCGAGCACTCCGTCCGGCTCGAAGGCCGGGCCGGCCATCGCGTAGAGGCCTGCACCATAGGCCTTGCGCACGATCACCGAGATCTTTGGAACTGTCGCTTCACTCAAGGCGGCGATCATTTTCGCGCCGTGGCGGATGATCCCCTGCCGCTCAACGGCGGTGCCGATCATGAAGCCGGGAACGTCGGCTAGGAAGAGGATCGGTAGCCCGAATGCGTTACACAACGAGATCTGGCGCGCCGCCTTGTCAGCTGAGTCGACAAACAGCACGCCGCCCTTGACCTTCGGCTGGTTGGCGACGATCCCGATCGGCTCGCCGTTGAGGCGCGCAAAGCCGACGACCAGCTCTTTTGCCCAGCGGGCGTGGATTTCGAAGAAGCTTCCCTCGTCGATCACGCCGTCGATTACAAGGCCGATGTCGAACTGTTGGTTCTCATCGGCCGGAATCTGATCGCTCGTGAGCGCGCTTGCGGCGTCAGCAGGCGCGGCGAGCGCCGCGGGGTCGTCGCAGGAGGTGGGGAGGTAGGAGAGGTGGCGCTGCGCGGCGGCGATCCCTTCGGCGTCATCGGCGACGAGGATGTGGCCGCAGCCGGAGACGCCGGTGTGCATCTTTGCGCCGCCCATCTCTTCCAGCGTCACCTTCTCGCCGATCACCATCTCCGCCATCCGTGGCGAGCCGAGGTACATGGAGGCGTTGCCGTCACGCATGATCACGACGTCACAGAATGCGGGAATGTACGCACCGCCCGCGGCGCTCGGCCCAAACAGCACGCAGACCTGCGGCACAACGCCTGAGAGCTCAACCTGGTTGAAGAAGATCCTCCCGGCGCCGCGGCGGCCGGGGAACATCTTGACTTGGTCGGTGATCCGCGCCCCGGCAGAATCAACGAGATAGACGATTGGAATGCGGCGCTCCAAAGCGCGCTCCTGGATTCGCAAGATCTTCTCGACCGTCTTCGCGCCCCACGAGCCGGCCTTCACCGTTGGGTCGTTGGCCATCACGGCGACCGGCCGGCCGGCGACGGTGCCAACGCCGGTAACTACGCCGTCGGCGCCAAGGCCTTCTTCTTGCCAGTTGGCTAGAAGCCCTTCCTCAGCAAACGAGCCTTCGTCGAGTAGCAATGCGACTCGTTCACGGACCGGCAATCGGCCCTGCTCAAGCGCTTTATCGCGGTGGCGCTCGGTGCCGCCGGCGAGCGATCGCGCAGCGGCTTGTTCGAAAGATTCGGGGTCGCTCATCGCGTCGGAGCCTACCCTGACGTCGCTAAAAGGCAGGAATTCAGCTGGCACGGCCGAACTCCGCCGTATTCTGCCCGCAGTCGCAGTGCCCCAATTAATCCGGAGGAAGAGATGAGCTCAGTTCCTGCAGATCCACAGATGGTCGAAGCGACCACAGCTCTAGCGCTCGAAGAGAAGGGCAAGCTCGTCAAGTCGCTGAGCCGACTCGACATGACGCTTTTCACGATCTGCGCCTTCGTCGGCCTTGACACTCTCGGCCTCGTTGCGTCGAACGGGCCCCAGGGGTTCCTCTGGCTGATTCTTCTCGCCGCGCTCTTCGTCGTTCCTTATGGCCTGCTGATGTCTGAGATCGGCAGCGCATTCCCCGAAGAGGGTGGCCCTTACGAGTGGGTCAAGCTTGCCTTCGGTCGTTTCCAAGGCTCGCTTGCGGCTGTCCTCTACTGGTTCACCAACCCGCTCTGGGTTGGTGGCTCGCTGGCCTTCATCGCTACCGCTGCGTGGAGCAGCAACATCTCGGAGATTACGCCGGGCTCTGCGTGGGACTACATCTTCAAACTGATCTTCATCTGGTTCTCGATCGGTGTTGCGATCGCAGCGCTGAAGCGTGGCAAGTGGATTCCAAACGTTGGCGCGATCATGCGGATCATCGTGCTCGGCCTGTTCTCGATCACGGTGATCATCTACGGCTTCCAAGAGGGCTTCAAGGGCTCCGTCATTACCGACATCACGCCGACAATGTCGGTCTTCCTAGCACTCGTGCCGCTTCTGCTCTTCAACTACGTCGGTTTTGAGCTGCAGAACGGCGCTGCCGAGGAGATGCAGGATCCGCAGAAGGACGTTCCAATGTCGGTTCTGCGCAGCGGTGTTTCCGGCGTGCTGATGTACGCCGTGCCGATCTTCTGCATCCTGCTTGTGCTGCCGCTTGATCAGGTCACCGGCATCGGCGGCTTCCTTGACGCTGTAGGCGTGACATTCACGATCTACGGTGGCGCCGCCGACATAATTCTCAAGTTCGTTGCGCTCGGCTTCATCTTGACGCTGATCACTTCTGGCTCGGTCTGGATGATCGGCAGCGACCGCGTGCTCGCTGTTGCCGCCTATGACGGCGCTTTTGCGCCCTACTTCGGCCGCTTCAACGCTCGCCTGGGAACGCCGGTGCGTGTAAACGTGCTGTCTGGCATCGTTGCTTCGATCTTCATGATCGCTGCGGTTGCGCTCTTCAACAACGGTGAGGATTCGAAGTTCTACATCGTCCTAACGATCGCGATCTCAACGACGCTGCTCTCGTACCTCTGGGTCTTCCCAGCAGCAATTAAGTTGCGTTATAGCCACGGCCACGTCAAGCGCCCGTACCGCGTTGGCGTTAGCGGCAACGGCAAGATGCTCGTCGCCGTTGTGATGACAACATTCTGGGTCGCGCTCGGCAGCTGGGTCGCGGTATTCCCAGGGACGCTTGAGAGCCTTTTCGGAGTTGATTACAACTTCCTCGACACTTGGGGAACTGACCGCGGTACCTACGAGCTATTGACGATCGGCACGCTGGTCGTGATCGCGATCGTCGCGATGATCGGCTACGCGATGGGCGCCGGCGTCAGGCGTGATCAGGTCACGGTGCCGATCGAACCCGGCGCCGATGCTGGCTCCGGTTAGGGCTATCTCCGGCGGGACCGTTGTGGCTACCCAGCCAAGCGCTCTTGAACGGTGATCGGCGTGCCACTGCTTACTCAACTTGGTCTGATCTCGCTGGCGCTCGCTGGTATATCGGGCTGGCTGGTGCTCGCTGCAACGCGCAAGAGTGAGTGGTTCGGCGCGCACGGTGTGCCCGCGCCCAGGCGCTTCCTTCAGACCCATCTCGATTGGGTGATGATGGGGCTGATCCTGATAGCGGTTCAGCTGGCCGTGCCAAGCTCGCCGGGCTGGATTAAGGGGATGATCGCGTTCGGTGCGATCGTCAACCCGCTGCTTTTCCTCCCGCTTGCCTTCAAGCCGGACGCCGAGGACAGCCCCGCGTACATAGCTGTTGCGATCGTCTCTTTCGCTGCTCTGAGCATTGGCCTACCGGCGCTCGCGATCTGGGCGCTCTGAAAGCTAGTCGGGCTGCGCTTCCAGTTCAGGCGGGGGCTACTTCAACGCCTTTCCAGAAGGCGATCCGATCCCTGATCTGTTCGGCTTCCGGCTTGGGGTCCGGGTAGAACCAGGCGGCGTCGCGGTTGGTCTCGCCGCCGGCCTCGATCGAGTAGTAGGAAGAAGTTCCCTTCCAAGGGCAGACCGAGGTGGTCTCTGAAGGCAGCAGCGTCGCCGTCACCGAGTCGGCGGGGAAGTAATGGTTGCCTTCCACTACGACGGTCTGATCGCTCTCTGCGAGCACTTCGCCATTCCATTTAGCCTGCATCTTCTGAGCCATTTTATTCTCCCGGGGTTATCGAGTTCGGCCTTGAAACGGCCATTTCGCTTAGCCGCGAAGGCTCAGCCTAGTACGCCGCCGCAGGTCGGGCGCAGCAGGATGTAGCGAGTTCGCGTTCGCGTGAGGCCGCCTGTTGGCGTGAAGGTCGTTTTGATGCTGGCGGGGATCGGGTGCCAGCAGAGCGCGCGTCGGGCCGCTGCGTCTAGCGGGCAGTCAATATTCAATATCGAAAGTCCGCTTACCTCACGCGAGTCGGTGCAGACCTTGGCGCCGTGGTGGAAGACTCCAAATCGCACGCCCTTCTGCGTCATATGGCCGGCGTCTGGGAACCAAATCTTGCTGCGGATCGCGTTGTGGATAGCTCGCGTGGAAATGATCTTGAAGTCATTGCTCGACTCGAATACCGCCTCGACCTTGCGGTCCCTGGTGATCGCCAATTTGCAGCTTGCAGTGCCTCTGCAGTCGCCGCCC
>Ga0194055_10001119_pt1 | contig 21717 bp, 12 predicted proteins | sample SepL449m_MetaG_FD_155482 | JGI IMG/M metagenome (GOLD analysis project Ga0194055, IMG submission 155482) | Anoxic zone freshwater microbial communities from boreal shield lake in IISD Experimental Lakes Area, Ontario, Canada - Sep2016-L442-9m | ecosystem: Environmental > Aquatic > Freshwater >...
GTATCGGGCAGCACCAGTTTCTTTTCCACTTCCTTGATCACACCCGGAACGACGGCCAGGACTTCGTTTTCAATCCGTCCTTTGGCACCATACAACCCACCGGTCAGGCCGCTGACCACCGCTTCTTCTGTCATCCCGAAGCCCTGAACCGAAACCCCGGCCGGTTGCGTCACGTACCAGTTATCGTTGGGGATCTGGAACGAAGATCCGACGAGCTTCAGGCGAATCTGGCGATCAACGATGTAGGGAGAAAGTTCCAGATTCAACCAGACCGGATAACGATGTCCAATGACGATATTGATCGGACCGGCTTGAGCCGAATGACGTGCTCCTGAGATCGAAGTCCCCGCAATGTTCAGTGTCACATTGCGAATCCCCAGTTGCACCAGAATCTTGTCTTTGCCAACACCCTTGGTGGCAACGCGTTCCAGTTGACCGGAATAGGACAACCCGGAAAACCGGATGCTGAACGATCGTCCTTCGGCGACAGTGCTGTCGAACATGTCATTCAGACGGCCGGTCAGCATATCCTTGGGGACGGTTTCTGGAATCGCATAGGAAAGAGCAGCGAGTGCATCATTTCCGAGGCGAATCCCGACGGCTTGCGGGATTTCAACTGCTGGGACAAACGGAATCGTCACCGGTGGAACCGGCTTGACGAGTTTGGTCCCCAGTTCGGTCGGAGTCTTGCGAGGCTCAAGCATCCACTGAATTAGCGAGTCATTGCCATAAGTCTCGTCGCACAGGTAGTGGCCGACTTCCGGAAATTCTGTATACGTTCCCGTTCCCCCGGCCGCCTTCAGTGCTTCGATCATCTTGCGGTTTTCCTGGGGCTTGACGAGGGAATCGAGTGCACCATGGAATGCCCAGACGGGAACGTCCTTCAGTGCGGCCACTTTGCTGGGATCGCCACCACCTGCCAGTGAAACCACCGCTGACCAGCGTGACGGTTCCGCCATGGCCAGGCTCCACGACCCATAGCCCCCCATCGACCAACCTGTCAGAACGATCCGTTTGGGGTCGATATTGTATTTCTTCTGTGCTTCGTCGAGTGCCTGCAGGGCTCGACGAGCATCCGGGCTGCCCGTCTGCCACGCTTCCAGAATGCGAGCTTCCGACGATTCACATTGAGGAATCACCACCACAAACGGGAAGTTTTTGCGAGGGAGGATGTAAGGTGCCAACCCGGCAGTCAGCGTCACACGATTGTCCTTGCCCCGTTCGCCCGCCCCGTGCAGGAACAAAATCCCGGGCATCGGGGTATCTGGACGCCAGCCTGCCGGTACGTAGACGACGTACTTGTGTTCGCCGGTTTCGTCCTGAAGCGTCTGGTCGACGAACTTACCAGTCGCTTCCTGAGCAAACAGCGGCTGCATTGCTCCAAGGACGAACAGGCACGCGGCAAACAGCTTACGGTAGCTGAAGTTGTGAAAAGTCACGTTGCTATCTCCAAAAGCGCGAGTCAATCGCGCACGTTGAGCGGTTGGCCAACTTCGGCAGATTCTGCCGTCATCTTTCGTCGGCAATCTCTTCAAGTCAACCACATGGGTAATTCACAAAAACCATTACTGATCCATAAGGTCTGCTGGAAATATCGATTACGCTTGCGGTGACGGCAGGGGGCAGAGCATCGTATGATACGGTTCCGTAGACTTCGTGCGGGATTCTGGTCTCGGAATGAGTGAGAATTCTGGAAGTAGTCATCACTTACGCCGAGTCATCTGAATCGGCGTCAGATGATTCGACGTGTGTTTTCAAAGGAAGACTGGCTGGCATGGCTGCTGAAACTCGTCTTTTCAATCGCGAACTCAGTTGGCTGGAATTCAATCAGCGAGTTCTGGATGAAGCTCAGACCCCTTCGATTCCGCTGCTGGAGCGGTTGAAGTTTCTCGCGATCACAGCGTCGAACCTTGATGAGTTCACGATGGTACGCGTCGGTAGCCTGCAACTGGTCCAGGCGCAGGGGGACACCCGCACTGATCCCGCTGGCTTGACCGCGTCCGACCAATTGCTGGCGATTGGCGAACGGATGCGCGGGTTCACCGCCGAACAGTACCGTTGCTACTTGACGGAACTCGAGCCCGCACTGTCTCAGGCAGGACTGCGACGTGTTCGGCCAAACGAGTTGAATGACCGTCAGTCACAACACATTCAAACTCTCTTCGAGCAAGAGATTTTTCCGGTACTGACTCCACTGGCTATTTCACTCGCACGCGTCGCCGACGAAGCTCAGCGTCCAGCTCGCAAGAAGACAACCAAAAAGAAGACCGTCCCCGCTCAGTCTCCAGGGATCGCCGACCGGCCGGTTTTCTTTCCCGATGCAGATGTCCCGTCTTTTCCATTGCTGATTAATCAATCGCTTAATCTGTGTGTTCGATTGGCACCCGCAGCCGGTTCAGAACTCCCCCGTTTCGCCATCGTTCCGTTTGGACGAAATCGCCAGCGATTTATCACGTTGCCGTCGGAAAGCGGATTCAGTTTCATTCTGCTCGAAGAAGTGGTCGCAAGGTTCCTCGCCGATCTGTTTCCGGGTGAAACTGTTGAAGAGTGCGTCCCCTTTCGAATTACTCGCAACGCTGATATGGAACTTCAGGAGGATCAGGCATTCGACCTGTTGTCCGAGATGCAGGAAATCGTCAACGCACGGCGACAAAGTGCCTGTGTGCGACTGGAAGTCGCAGATCATGCAAGTGCGACCGTTCGCGAATTCCTTCAGACAGCCGTTGATGTTGCCGATGAATGGGTCTTTCCAAGCCCCGGTCCACTCGATCTGTCGGCATTCTTCCGCCTGACAGATTCTCAGGGTTTCGATGCGTTACGCTACGAAGCCTGGCCAGCAACCCCCTCACCACAGATCGATCCTGCCGAAAGCATTTTTGTTTCGATCGCCAAGCAGGACATCCTGCTCAATCACCCGTACGAGAGTTTTGATCCCGTCGTTCGGTTGATCGAAACCGCGGCCGACGATCCCGATGTCCTCGCTATCAAGCAGACGCTTTATCGCACCAGTGCCAAGAGCCCGATTATCGCGGCTTTGAAGCGTGCCGCTCAAAAAGGAAAATACGTTACTGCAATTGTCGAGCTGAAAGCGAGATTCGATGAACAGCGCAACATTGAATGGGCTCGCGATCTGGAACGCGCCGATGTGCAGGTGATTTACGGCGTCAAGGGCCTGAAGACACATGCAAAGGTTTGCCTGGTTGTTCGGCGCGAGCCGCAGGGGATTCAGCGCTACGTTCATTTTGGGACGGGAAACTACAACGAAATCACCTCGCGCATTTACAGCGATGTGTCGCTGATGACCTGCAACGAGGATCTCGGGGCGGATGCGACGGCGTTCTTTAATACGGTCACGGGGTATTCACAACCACAGCGGTTCCGCCAGCTTGAAATGGCCCCGATCGGCCTGCGTGACAAACTGCTGGAAATGATCGAAGCTGAAACCGATCGCAAGCGACACGGCCAGAAGGCTCAAATTCAGGCGAAGTTCAATGCCTTGGTCGATGAACAGATGATCGAGGCGCTTTATGCGGCATCACAAGTCGGAGTGAAAATCCGGCTGAATATTCGCGGCACGTGTTGCCTGCGTCCGGGCGTTCCCGGCCTGTCTGAAAATATCACGGTGACCAGTGTCATCGACCGGTTCCTGGAACACAGTCGAATTCTGTACTTCTATCATGGGGGTGACGAACGTCTGTTTATCTCCAGTGCAGACTGGATGCCACGGAATCTGGACCGCCGGGTCGAATTGCTGGTTCCTGTTGAAGATCCCGCAGCCCGAGCAAAACTGATGACCATTCTGAAGACGAGTTTTCAGGACAACGTCAAATCGCGTCGTCTTCTGCCCGATGGCCGGTATGAACCTGTGAAGCCAACTTCCAGCGGCAAGGTTCTTCGCAGCCAGGAAGAACTCTATAGACGTGCCGTGCAGGAAATCGAAGAAGCGGAACGCGCCCGGCTCTCGATGTTTGAACCCCATCGACGACCAGGTTCCGACGAGTAAAACAAACAATGAAGACTCTTTTGTTACTGCGGCACGCCAAATCGAGTTGGGAAGACGCAGCCCTGCCTGATCATGACCGTCCGCTCAAGCCGCGCGGAGTCAAAGCGGCTCGACGAATCGGACGATTGTTACGCGAGCAGAACCTGATCCCGGAACGGATTCTCTGTTCGACGGCAACGCGCGCCATAGAAACATTACGCCTGGTCGAAGAAGAATCGCAGCAGCAGGCTGCGACCGAGTTCATCGCAGCCCTGTACCATTGCTCGCCTGGCGAATTCATCACATCGATTCATGGTGTTGAAGCCGACGTCAACAGTGTGATGATTGTCGGCCATAATCCCGGCATGGAAGAGTGGCTGCAAAATCTCATTGGAAAGCCAGAAACCATGCCAACAGGATGCCTGGTTCAGATGGCACTGCCGTTAGACGATTGGTCTCAAGTGACAGAAAGCACTCGCGGAGAGCTGATCAATACCTGGAGACCGCGTGAGCTGAAGGACTGAACGCCAGATCCATCAGTGGAGAACACAAGTGTAGGGGTAGCCCGGTAGCACAGTGCCAACCAGACGTTGATTGCACAGCACCCATCAGCCGGAACGCGCTAGCGTCCGGTTCCAAATGGCGACGGGTTCTGTACATGCCCGGAAACCGGACGCTAGCGCGTTCCGGCTGATGGTGAAACATTTATCATAGGTTCACACGCCCCAGCGCTTACGAGTGTGATCGTTACGGCACAGGCCTCGGCACCGGCGTTGCCCCGGGCTGCAATAGAATGCCTCTGTGGGGCTGGAAAGCGAATTCGATCCCAATCCAACACCCGCGACCTGATCTACTGCGTTACGTCGCATGGCCCCAATGTTGAAACCATTGTTCGCAAACGCCAACGGCGTGTTCGATCGCAGCCCAGGGCAACGCCCTGGGTTTTGGCGTGTGTCGATGGCGAAGCCCTGCAAGGGCGACCTAATTTTAGAATCCGATGCCCCGGCAAATCGTTACTCGCGTTGGGTAGCACATCGAAGCCGTAAACAATTGCGAACGGATTCGCTCCCTATCCCTACTGTTCAATCCCGATCGATTTCAACAGTGGCGCGAAGCGATAGTCCATGCGAAGCGGATCCAGACGGGGATCGACGCCGACGTCTGCACGTCCGGGAGCCTTCTGGGTAAACGCTTTTTCCAGCCAGCGAATCGCTTGGTCGGAATCGCCGAGTGCCGTGTAGATGTGGGCCATTTCTACAAACAACCCCACTCGTTCAGCCTCAGGTTGAAGTATCTTCAGCAGTTCCTGGGTTGCTTCTTTCTTTCCCTGCCGAGCAAGGGCATAGGCACGTGCCGCTTTTACATCCAGGTCGTGTGATGAGATACCAATGGCACGATCGAATTCCGCCAACGCTTCGTCGATCCTGTTCAGCTCGATCAGTGTGTATCCCAGATCCATATGTCCTTTTTGGAAATCCTGATCGAGTTCCAGCGCGGCACGGTGACGTTCGACCGCAGCAGCATACTTGCGGCTGAAGTAAAGGATCTTACCGACGTTGCTCATAATGATCAGGTTGTCGGGGGCTAATTCCTGAGCCCGCTGAATCTCGACCAGGGCTTCGTCGAAATGCCGCTGCTGCAACAGGTACCAGGCGAACCAGTGATGTGCCGAAGGGAGATTGGGGGCAATCTCCAATGCCCTTCGAAATTGTCGGTCGGCTTCGTCCCAGTCGCACGTGTACGTTGCGGCAGCAAATGCCAGGTCCAGGCGACCTTCTGCGAGGTCAGGATCCAGTTCCAGTGATCGATGCGCGGCCGCAATGGCCTTCGGAAAAACAGTGGTGGCCGGTTCCCATCCATAGTCACCGCACAAGTTGTATGCTTCTGCCAGAGCAGCATAGGCTCGAGCATGCTTTGGCTGGCGTGCGATCACGTCCTGAAATTTGACGATGGCCAGCCGGACCTGGCGTTCCTGACGTTGATCCAGCAGGCTGCGTCCCTGGACGAATGCAGAATCGTCGACTGTCGGAAGACCACTCTTTCCCAAGTATTGGCGATATCCGATCGCGAGGACGATGCCGACCAGTGTGATTCCAATTGCATACAGGAATGACGGCCCCGATCGTCGAGGCGATTTCGATACGGTGACGGGTACCACTGTCGCAGGCGGTTCGGGTGTTGGCTGTGGTTGCTCGCCCTTGATGGCGTGATTCAGATCTTTGGCGAGTTCCGACGGGGTCTGGTATCGATCGGCTGGTGATTTTGCCAGCAATCGACAGATGATCGCTGCGACTGCTGGCGGAATCTCTGGATCGACAGCACGAGCATCGGGAAGCGGATGATGACGATGTGCTTCCAGCAATTCGGGAAGCGAACTTCCTGCATAGGGGGGCTTCCCGGTCAGCAGGAAAAACATCACGCATCCCAGACCGTACAGGTCGGAGCGAACGTCACTCGCCGAGGGATCGATTGCCTGTTCTGGCGACATGAATGGAACACTGCCAACAAGCATTCCAGGAACGAGCGAGGGGTCGCTGACACCAAAAGAGAGCGATGCCAACCCGAAATCGAGTAGCTTGACGGTACCGTCGTCGGCCAGCATCAGGTTGCGTGGCGACAGATCACGGTGCACCAGGCCAATCTGACGCGCGGCCTCCAGTCCCGCTGCCGCCTGTAGAATTGCATCACACGCAGCCTCCCAGGGAAGCGGACCGTTTTCGTCTACTGTGCGAGCGAGGTCCGCTCCCGAGACCGCTTCCATAACCAGGAACTGTCCCGCCTCGGACGCTTCCGCATCGTAGACGGTCACAACATTGGGATGCTGTAATCGAGCCGCCGTCCGTGCTTCGCGCAGAAATCTTTCGCGGGCAGTAACCGACGCGAGGAACTCATGACGGATCACTTTGATCGCGACATCGCGCCCCAGCACCTTATGGTGCCCGGCAAATACAGTCCCCATCCCACCCATTCCGAGCCGACCTGTTACTTCGTATCGAGGATGCGACACAAGCATTTCCGGAATCGCATCATCATTTGCGACAGGCAATGCCTGCGAACAGACCAGCCTGATAATGTCCGGGTATTCGGGAAACGCCAGGCATACGTCGGCCACAGGCGCGGACTGACCCTGGCGCTGGCGATATTCCACGTCAATCGCGAGCAGTTCGCGAAACAGCAGTGGTGCCAGGAATGGTTCTGCCCGTTCCAGAACCTGTCGAATATCGACCGGTTTCCCGGTCAGCCATGCTGTTTCGAACTGCTCGCAGATGGCGTCAATCTGCTTCAGATTTGTGGCAGTCCAGTGGACTTCATCGCGTGGATCTGAAAAACCTTTGTCTGGCGGCACGGAATTTGGCGTCGCGCTGTTCGGCGGCAAGTTCGGCAGCAGCGTCGACACGAACAACTCCTCGTTCTCTTTCCTCGTTCCCAACGTCAGCGTGCAGTTTCTCGTGACAGTGAATGAGCTTCGTCTTGTTCGACAATTTCAGCCCACACGCGCCGGATCAGTTCCAGACGCCGCTCGATCGTACGGATTCCGCATCCCAGTCTGGAAGCAGCTTCCTGATTTGTGCATCCGTCCAGTTTCAACAAGGCAACTTCGCGGGGACCGGGATCCAGTTGCGACAGCAACCAATCACAATAATCATTCATCAAAACGGCGAATTCCGGCGTCGGCTCATGACTGGCGATCCGTTCGATTTCTTCGGAGACCGACTTCCAGTCACCACCACGCTTACTTCGCCCCTCGGATCGCAACAGATCGACCGACTTACGAGCAGTCAGCACTACCAGCAGCGGCCATAAATTGTCGCGGTCGGTCAGTTGAGGAAAACGACCCTCTGCCGCTCCCTGACACAAGCTCTTAAAGGCACTCAAGGCGACATCTTCATCGTCAGCAAGACGCTGTGACGCGGTTGCCAGCTTGCGTCGTGCCAGTCCGACTAACCGCGCGAAGTAGCGATTCCACAGCGGTTCTGCAGCCGTAGCCTTGCCCGCTTTCAACCCTGCGATCCAGGCAGTCACCGACCCCGACGGCGGCATCCAGAATTCCTCAATCGGAACTTGTTTCTGTAGACAGGAACCAGTGCTTAGACACGGCGATAAATTGGGATTGGTCCATCAGGCGCTGGTCGCTACCCCACTGTTAAATGTGGACGCTGGCGCATTCGGGCTGATCGATCGACCCAAAAAGCAAGACATGACATCGCACTCGGTCAGAGAACAATCGAAAAACGATTCCTGAAAAATCGTGAATGCATTATGGCGGGTTCAAGAGTCCGTTGTCGAGTTCCTTCTGGAGACTTGTCATTGAATGCCATTCCATCACAAAACGCCCGGTTTCGAAGGCGTTCAGGGAATCACACGATGCATCTAAAGATTGAACGACGACTGGATTCGACCAACGCGTGGTCTCGCCACAAAACGTTGATCGCGCGGCTGAGCGAATTTTCCTCTGAGACGCTTCAGCAGGATCAGATACGATCGGTTTTCGAATCGCTGTCAAATTTCGACTTGCCGCCGCATCTGTCGCTGGCGACGACTGTTCGACGTCCAGACGATTTCAACGCTAGAAGCCCAAATGAGAACTGGGGGCAGATTGTGGCGCAGATCGCGACTGATCTGCAGCTTGCCGTGGGGCAGCCTCGCTTTCGTGGCTATGTTCAGCCCGTCACGAACGAAGAAATCCTGGTTGGACTGGAATGCCTGGAATTCGAAGTTGCCGCGGCAGCGCTACTGGCCGCAGTCGGAATGGTCAATGAGTTACTTGCAACAGGGACTTCTGATACCGCCTTAGCTCTGGGCAGCGTCCAGCTTGCAGACGAGAAATATTCGTTCGGAGACGCCACCGGGCCGATTGTCGCGGCTGCTCGCCATCGAGGTCTTCCCGTCCTGCGACTGGACGACGAAAGTCGGGTCCAATTTGGAGAAGGGGTCCATGCCCGTCGTATCCGCAAGGCGGCGATGGATACCACTGGCTTCCTGGCGGAACAAGCGTCCACTGACAAGGCCTTTACGAAGCAGCTCTGGTCAACACTCGGTATTCCCGTCGCCCAGGGTCGGGTTGTCACGGACCCCGACGACGCTGTGCAACTGGCGGAACAGCTCGGGTGGCCGGTCGTTGTCAAACCACTCGATTCCGACTACAGCAATGGCGTGACATTGAATGTCCGTGATCCAGCCGGTGTTCGAACTGCATATGAAACAGCTCGCATTGTGAGTGAATCGGTCATGGTCGAGCGTACCTTGCCAGGTACCGTCCATCGCTTTCTGATCGTGGCTGACCGTGTTGTTTCCGTCGTTCGTCGTGATCCGGCAGGTGTTGTCGGCGACGGGTGTCGATCGATTCGTGATCTGATCGAACTTGAAAACCGGTCACCTCGGCGTGGTCCCGATTACCGCTGGCCTCTGCACCGTCTGCACCTTGATGAGGAAGAGCTATCCTATCTGGCGGACCAGGGACTGTCCGCCGATTCGACCCCCGCGCCGGGACAGCGTATCGAAATTCGTCGCGAACCATTTATTACGTCTGGCGGCGAATCTCATGAAGTTCTTGATCAGGTCCATCCAGAAACGCTCGCCATCGTTCGCGATGCCGTGCGGGTTGTCGGTCTGGATCTGGCCGGCGTGGATCTGATCGCACGCGACATCGCGCTTCCCCTGGCTGAACAAGCGGGTGGCTTATTGGAACTGAATGCACAGCCCGCCATCTGTCTGCACCTGGCACCTTTCAATGACAAGCCGCAACCGATCGGAGAAGCGATCATCGAATCGATGTTTCCAGACTCTGCAACGGGACGCATTCCGCTGACGGTGGTTGTCGGCAACCTCACCATTGGCGAATTGCAGCAACTGGCCAGCACTTTCTCGGTTGAGAGTGATGTCAACGCGATTTCCACTTCCGCCACGACACAGATCCTCGGTCGCAATGTGATTCCTCAATCGACTCGACCCGTCGACCGATTGGCCGCGATGAATCTTCATCCACGGACGACCGGTGCCTGCCTGGCTACCACCGCAGCGGAACTTCTCGAGCAGGGACTGGGAAGTGACCATTGCCAGATGCTGATCCTGGCAGATTCTATTGGAATGACACCCGACGTCGAGTCCGAAGCGGATGGTCTCATCGCTCGACTGCTGTCGATCACGGACGTCTGTCTGGTCAATTGTGACGATCCCATTTGGGCCGAGAAAATCGCACCCGGTGAGCCATCCGTTGTACTCGCCAGTATTGTTCCTGATCAGCCACGCCTACGTCGTCATCTGGAATCTGGTGGAAGTATCATTGCTCGTGAAGGAGATGAACTGGTCCTTCGATCGGATGCCGGAGAACATGCCCGGTGTTACCTGCCGGCGTTGCCAACGGTGGGCAGCCACGAGTGGCTGATCAAAGCCGCAACACTTTTGGGTTCTCACGTCATCCCGGAGCGAACCACGACGATCTCACACCTCGCCTTGCATCGGACTGGCAACGAGACAAAGTAAACGGACGGAACAGGGCGGGAAGTCGTTGTATTCTCACGAATTCAGCGAGAATTGTTGTTACTCCGCAGATCGTGGCACGGTACGCCACCTGGCGTGCCATTCGGACGCAAAATCGGCTGATGCGACAAACTTACAAACTCCAATTGCCAGACTTTCGGTCTTCACGTAACATCCCGCCCCGCGCCGACCAGGATGGCTTGGCGAGGCTTTATTCGATGGTAATGCTGACCGAATCGGGAACTCCAGTCCTTGGAACCTGCCTGATTTTCAGTATGAAATTGATCAGCCTGGGCTTGATGTGAACCGACGGATTTCGGACGAGGACGACCCATGCGGTCAGTTCATGGAACATTTGCCACGTTGCTGTTGATGGTCCCGGTATTATCAATACCGGCCCTGGCCATTTTTGGCATCCCTCAATTCGCACCGGTGGTCGCATCCCCGCTGGATGAAGGGGCCACAAAGGCGCGCGAACGTCGCGTTGGTCAGTCCGCTCGACCAACCAATGACAACATGGAAGATCTTGAGGACGCCCCTCTGTTTGGATCAGAACCCGGTGAACCAGGTTCCGCATTACCCCCCGGCCGCGTCGGTGACTCCGTCCCAATCACGCGACCAGGTCGCTCCAATCGAGATAAAGAGAAGGTCATCGCGGATGTGAATCCGCAACCGCGTGGGAAAATGCCCCCTTCAAAAGCAGGCTGGTTGGATGAATTTGACGACGAACCTCGATCGCAACCTGAGGAACCTCGCAATCAGCCAGCACCGGGTTTCGATTTCCGCGACAATACACCTCGTGCGCAACCTGGCGATGCGATGCGGGGACCGAAAGCATTCCAGCGACGCCGCGAACAACCGCCAGAACCTGCCCCCAAAGGATCGAATCCTCTGGATATCGAACCCCTGACCTGGCAGTCGGCCGTTCGTAAATTGAATGAACTGGAGATTCGCAATTTCCGTTTGCAGCCGGGACATCGTGAAAATCAGTTCCTGTTCATCTGTTCGTATACGCCAAGCGATTCACCCCGCCTCTCCTACCGATACGAAGCCGAAGCCGACGAACCGTTGAAGGCTGTCGAAAAGGTTCTGGAACAGATTCTGGAAAGTCAGCAGCGCCGGTAACGCCAAAACGTCGGCGATGTTCGAATCGTTGCGCGTTCGTTTTGGGCTTTCGCCTCGTTTCGGGCCAGAGATAAATTCGACTCATGCAACCCAGTGCCCCCCTGTCGCTGCCTGACTTTGGCTGGAAATCGGTACCAGTCGATGGTCGCCGCTGGGAATTTTTTGCACGCGGCGATGATGGCCCCGACGTTGTCCCCATGTCGGGAGTCGATCCCGTATGTGTTCGGACCCCCAAGATGGCGCGTGCTGAAGCAGCGCTGCTCGTGTCCGATTCACCCCTGACGATCCGACGCCTGATTCAACTGGCAACCCTGGCAGATATTGCGGAGGCTCGGGAACTGATTGAGCAGTTGAATACCGCATATGACCGGGCTGGAACCGCATTCCGTATTGAGCGAGTTGCCAGCGGCTATCGCATGTTGACTCGTCCACACTTTGCATTCTGGCTTGGCAAAGTTCATCATCGGCAGGCCGAGTTAAAACTGTCGCCGACCGCTTTGGAAACATTGGCCATCGTTGCCTATCGCCAGCCAGCCACACGCGCCGAAATCGAATCCATTCGCCGTGTTCAATGTGCGGAAATGCTGAAGCAACTCATGGATCGCAGCCTGGTTCGCATCTGTGGTGAAGAGAATTCGCTCGGTCGACCATTTCTCTACGGAACGACTCGACAGTTTCTGGAAATGTTCGGGCTACGCGATCTTGATGATTTACCTAATGCCGAAACCCTGCGAAAGACCCTGGCCACACCATCTCTGTTTCCTGAAACCGAAGCGGATGACATTGGCGAGGACGTCAGCGAAGAAGACGCGGCGTAGTCAGGTCTGAACTCTGCGGGGTTCGATGGTACGCACTTGACGGTCTCCCTTCCCTTCTGGAGGATGGAGAGCATGGACGAGAACCACAATTCCATTGAGACTCAGTCAAGCTGGTTCGCCCCGTGGCGATGGCATCGCGGTCTCTGGATTGCGGCGTTGATGTCCCGTCGGGCAACTTTCCCCCCTTTCAGAACGATTTGATTTGGAGTGTCAATGGCCGAAAATGACAAATACGTGTGGGATTTTGACCGTCCGTCAATGATTGAATTCTACACGAAGTTTTCTGTTCGTATTTACCAGTGGCAGCAGAAGGCGTCCGGAAAAGGCTTGAAGAAGTCCAAGGCGATGTCGCGAGTACTGGGATATACGGCCGAGCCTGACCGAGTTTATGAGAAGGCAGCTGAGATTTGTGCTCGGTTGAATCGGGAGCGAGCTTCGATCGATAACCCGCCAAGCTGGTTACAAAAGCAATTCTCAGTGCGCAAGCCCGACGGAATGGCCGTCAAACGAACTTCAGATGACTTTACCAGTGCCCAAGTCCGCGCAATGCGATTGAAAGTGATGAAGGAGTACCTTCTGCCAGCGGGATTCATTGTCGGAAAAGATGCAACCTACCTCCGTCGTGACGGCGATCAAATCCACGCGATCAATTTTCAAGGATCGATGCACGGCCACGAGTTCACCGTCAATGTTGGCTTTCACTATGCTTTTATTCCGCCAAAGTTTTATGAGCGTTGCGTTGCACTTCCCGAGTTTTCCTTGCTTGACTGCGTCGTGCATACTCGGATCTCTTCACTTCTTTCATACAAGACGGACAAATGGTTTGAGTACGGACGTGACCGGGACTCGCTGCTTTCAAGCTTGACGCTCTGCGCAACAACGTGCCTGACAGCATTCCAACAGATTTCTGAGCGATGGCGCGACTCGGCTGCGATGTTATCGGACTTTCCTGACGATTCATTTTCAAAAGGATTGAATGGTGACTGGCGCATTCAGTCCGACAGCGGTTTAGCATGGATCGAATTGAAGGCGGGACGGCTTGAAGACGCGGAATCGAGAATGGCCGAATGGAAAAGTCGCATTGAAACACTACGTCCGCGCTACGTGTCGTTCGAGAAGATGCTCAAGCAATGTCGAAGGCAGGGGTCACGGTCAGTGCAAAGCGTTAAATGGAAGAACTGGATTGAGTAGCAACTCGTCAGAATTCGCTTTAGATCAGCTTGGCCACGGCAATACTCTCTGTGCGTTTTCTTCGGAGTAACGAACCCAGAGATCGATCGACCAGTGGCCCTCGCGTAACCGTATGCCGCACGAGCGTGAGCACCGACGACGAGGTATTCAACGCCCTCGTTGATGTGATTCGCGGCAGGCGTGATCTGGCTTGCTGCGAACTCACTCGGTTTTATCGGGGGAACTGAACCTGAATCGAGTGAAGGTTCCGCCACCACCGAAAAAGATGTACGTATTCTTGTTGTGAAGGAATGAACCAATCGCCTTGATGTCCGGGATGATTTTTTCGATGTCGTCGTCAGACGCTCCATCGTTGTCAACATCGATCGCAAACGTCACGACTTCTCCGACCTTTTCGATCGTGACACGGTGAGTCCCTTCTTTGGAAATTGCACCAACTCCTGCCAGATTGGATGCGGGAGAGTTGGCCAACGCAATGGCGCCACCATCAACATTGGGCGGATGAATCTTCAGGAAGACAGAATTCTTTGATTCATTGTAGGCCGTATTTCGATCGGCCTCTCCAAGACCAACGAACATGATTTCCTTCGCCGATGCGGAATTGAGCGTGTAGACGAGTTCAAACTTGAAGTCCTTGGACAGGTAATCTCCTTTCTTCGTGACCACATAGTTTCGCCCCGAAATGGTCATCCCATTCTTGGCAGATGACACGGCCTTGTTCAGTTGAAATAGAGCGGGGAATTTGTTCTTCCCCCCCAATTCGATCCAAGCCACCTCCTTGTGTTGGCCACTTGTCGCTGGTTGAAGCGCCGCCAGAACGGCAGGTTTGGAACGCGGTGTGCCGATCTTCGTAACCCGTGCCAATGCGCCAAAACTGCTGATGAATGTTTCTCGCTGGACAGTTCCACCAGGGGTCGCCAGATTTCCCAACTCACGTGCAAGCGCCGGATTCCTGGTCAGTGCCTGGCGGAAATCATCGGGTTGAACAGATGCTTCCGCTGCTGCCAGCGTCAGGTCAATTTCCGCTTCAAACAGCCTGGTCAATGCCATGATTGGTTCGCTGATCGAAGACGGCAGGCCTGCGGCCCTGACCGCACTACGGAACTTTTCCTCGTCACCATCGATAAGAGCTTGAAATCGTTTTGGTTCGATGTACATCGCCAAAATGCTCTCAAGTTCCTTCTTCGAAAAGGCCGTCGGATTCTTCTCGGCATGAGCCCGGATCTGATCGTCTTTGGGAATGATTCCCCGCACGTGACATGACATACAAGAAAGGCCATTTTCGACGGCGCGATCCGGCTGTTTTGGGTCACTGACAATCTCAAGCGGTCCCTTGTCAATACGTCGTCCCTGGGCATCGACCAGCAAATACCCCTGCAAACCGTTGGGCAGGCTGAAAATCAGCTCCCCTCCGTCGTGACGAAAATGTGCAGGGGTTGCACCAGGCCCCAAGGGATGTGAAAACAGATTCTGGCGATCCACGTTTTTCGCAAAATCGTAGCTCTTCCAATAATAACCGTAGCTCGTTTCATGACGTTCGATCAGTCGATTGTTGCGTGAGACCGCCGAGCCATTGAATCCCGCACGCGCGGCTTGATTGGTTCGAATGTTTTCTTCCACGTCGGCGTGCAACAAGGCCTCAAGTTGCAAGTCGGTGTCTGGCAGTTGCAAAATTGTGTGGTACAGGGGTGGACGTGAGGCCTTGGCGACAAACCAGTCCCCCCGAATATAGGGAAGTGAACTACTCGTCTGCTCGTAAAGATTTTTCGCAGCAGGCATATTCGAAAATGTCAGGGCAAAGGGTTCAGCGCTTGCAAGCGTCTCCCAAATTGCTGCCGACCATTTGTAATCGCGGATATCGATCCGCAGTATGAGCGGTAGGCCAGCAATGCGGTGCGGCGGGACGACCTTGCGGCCCCACGACAAGCTGTTGATGAGTTTACTGATTCCATGCTCGAAGCTGAGCAATTCATCGTCGGATCGGCCAGCATTGTATAAGTGGGTCAAGGTCAGGTACCGCCGAAATGGACGATCCGCTGCGTCTGCCTTTTGCACGTCGTCAAGCATCGCTTGAACCATATCAGATGCGCTGACAAATTTACTGCGAGGTTTCGGACTGTCAAAATCTGGAGCACCAGCATCATCCCATTTTGTGAGGGTGGCAATCTGCTCTTTCGTTAACTCCGTCCCTTCACCCGGCGGTGGCATTTCCTGCTTTTGAACGCGTCGTATCAGCCGCGAATTTGTCGCCGCTCCCGGCGCAATCTGCCTGCGCAACACCAACTGTTCGCGGTCAAGGATATAACTCAGCCCCCCTTCGACTGCCCCGTCCTTCCCGTGGCAGCCATAACACGACGCTTTAAGAATCGTGCGGGCTTCCGCAGCCAGTTCAGCATTTCCACCCTGCTGTGCTGCAACCGTTGACGTGACGATCAGAAGCGAAGTGACAAGAACGCTGATTTGAGAAGTGCGCATGATCACCCAGTTTCTGTGGAATTTTCGAGCCATCGATAGGAGAAAAATATCTGAATGCTAACTGGTACTTGCGAACAGCAGAATGTTGGAAACGAACATCCACGGCGTTTGTCTCAGGGAATGTCGCGGAGATCTGACCAAGAGACAGAGCCGTTCATACCTTTCGCCTCGCGGCGCTGGAGTTCGCCGAGCAATTCCTCCTCGTCGAATTCTTCCCCCTTGTCACCCAGCGTGTCCAGAACTTCAACCACGATCGCTGCTTGATCCTGACCCGAAAGTTTCTTGATTTCGTCAACCAAGTTCCTGGCAGCCTTTTCCACAGTCAGTTCTCCCAATACCCGTCGAGAGTCGTCGCATTGTTCTTGCATCAAGTCCTGTGACCAGCCGGATTCTATCACGTTCGGATCAAATCCAGCAGCTTTTCGGCAGCGGCCTGCAGTGGCGTTGCCCGAATGCGATTATACAAGGCGTCTCTCGCAGCCGGATCATCAAACGCCTTCCCTATTTGATCAATCGCTGAAATCCCGTGCTGCGGAAGCATGATGCACGTCGGCCCTGTCACCGCCGCTGCCTTCCTCCCGATCTCTTCTCCAAGTTTTCGGTTCTCTTCCACCGTCGTGCGCATCAGGGTGACTGTCGGATTGTGCTGATAAAACTTTCTATCCTTGAACTTATCCGGGACTGTTCCAATCGGCCCAAAATTCACCATGTTGGGGATGATTTAACCCACAGGCGACGAAGGGCACCAGCATATGGACTGACCACCCTTTCATTCTAACGAACCGAGTGATCGCTGCTTTCGTCAGGACTATGTTGTCAAGGAGTTAGGATCTTCGCCCACTTCTCCCTCAACTGCATGAACCAGTCCCCTTCCGCAGGAGCAGGACCTGGTGGCAACGCCCCGATGTATCGGGGAAGATCTCCGCCTGCACCCTTGGTGGCAAGTGGGCTGTCCGCTGGGATCCGCAAGTAATCCGCATCGGTCTCTGCAAGTGAGAGCAGTTTCACGAGGCCGACAACATCTCCGGAATTCGCCGAATAGATGTTTTGTTTTGGTAGGCCAAGTTCGCCACCATTAAGCTGGCGCGGAAAAGCATTGCCCGCGAACTGCCAGTTCCCGGCAGTGGCCGGCAGATCCTGCTCGATCCCTGGAGCGAGCACGACAAATCCCGGGTGAATCCGGAGGTTGTTGACGAAGATGACCTGTCCCTTGGGGAGTATCCTGGCGAACTGCAGCGGGTAACGCGACAGGGATGTATTGTTCCGAACACCGAGCCGTGGGATGCCATCCAGCTCGAAGGCGATGTCTGAGAACTTGGCCTCGCCACCCAATACATTGTTTCGAATCTCCAATTGATTGAACAAGCCACCAAACGCGAGTGACGCGGCGCCGGGGCCCGTTAGGAGATTTTGCTCCACAACGACGATCGCTTCCGGGTTGGTTGCCGTCACGATCAGCTGACCCCGGAACAGGCAGTCACGAATCCACGCGGATTGTCCTTCTGTTCTCCCCCAACCGTTCAACATGACTGTGGCAACGAACTGATTGGCAGCTGGCGCCAGCGCAGAACAGTTTTCGATGACCGCCGGGCCTTGGTATCGCACATACAGCCCGCGACCACTCTTCATGTCTGTGGGAAACATCAGAGCAAACCCGTGCAGGCGAAATGCACCGGGGCAGTGCAAGTCATGTCCCACTGGCTCTGACGATTCGGGTCGAACATCCCATTCGGTCAGTTCCAGGATTGTCTGGGCTTCGCTGATCAGCCCGCAATCATCGGGTACAGGATCGCGATTCAGGCGTTCTCGATAGGGGCCACGGTCGAGGACCTTGATCACCTGGCCCGGTTGCAGCGCATCGAGGGCCGCCTGGATCGACGTGAATTCGCCCGAACCATCCTGCGCGACCGTGCGCACGTCACGCCCCTTGAGCCATTCCGAAAGTGGCGGCGGTTCTGGAGTTTTCACGGGTACCGGAACCTGTGCCTGCTGCACCGTACGATTGCTCTGATCTGGCTTCAGTGTCTGTTTCACCGCGTCAAATGCCAGCACGACCCTGAATCCGACAAAATTACTACTGGCTGGCCCCACTTCGACGTACCGGGACGAAGCGGTTCCTCCTCGAGTGACGCTTGTCCAATGGCCACCGCGAAACAGGTGTTTGGCATTAGTCGCAGATGCCCCAAGTGGATTGATCGCGGCCTTATTCAAGAACTGATTGTAATACTTGGGCTCCCACCGGTCCTCTACTCGCTCCATGATATTGCCGTGAACATCAAACAGCCCCAGCGGATTCGCCTTCAACTCACCCACAGCGTGAGTGCGTTCGCCCGAGAATCCTCCGAACCATCCCGCAAGCCTTAATTCCTCATTTGTATCGCCCATCCAGCACTTCGTCGTCGTTCCAGCGCGGCAAGCAAACTCCCATTCGGCCTCGGTTGGCAACCGATACCCTGTCCCATCCAACGGAGTCACTGATTCATCCGCACGAAAGTAGAACGGCTTTAGCCCCTCTTTTTGACTGAGCTTGGCACAGAATTCTGCAATGTCGCCTCGGGTAACCGATTCGACCGGATGATACTCAGTATTGAGGCTCCCCACTCGGTCCTTACCTTGGCCGTCGCGTGAGAAATGCGATGGGTTTGTTCCCATGACCGTCGCGTAATCCTTCTGAGTTACCTCATGGACGCCCACGAACGTCGGTCGAGTGAGAACGACCGGATGTTGAGGAGCTTCACTCCTGATGGCCTCCTCCCAATTCTTGTCGTTGACCCCAAGCTCGCGTAGCTCTTCAAACACCTCGTCAATTTGGGCCGGCGTACTTCCCATGATGAACTCGCCCGGTGGAATCAGACGGAACTTCATCCCGATCGAATTCGTGTATTCGACCGGCACCTTCAGGTACTTGGCCCAGGCCTCCTGGTGCTGCTTGGCCTGATCAGCTCCAAAAGGTGCGATCGCCGGTTTCGGAGCATCCAGTGGCCAACCGTGCCAACCTTCCTCCGTCGTGCTGTTTTTGGATTGCGAATCTGAAGCAGGGCTTCCGTCCGATGACTGCACGCGGGCGATTTGTGATCGATCCGTGCGTTCTTTCCCCCGCGATAACAGGAATGGAATTGCGATCACGAACAGCAACACCACGATCAGGCCCAGTTGGACCCGCCGGTCCTTCCACAGCGAAACCGTATCCGTTAGCTCCTGAGTGGCTTGCGAGGCATTCGCGACAAATACCTGGCCAGATGTCAGCGATTGTGGAATTGTCGATTGCGCCAGATCCCCTGACAGGATTGTCGCATCGATGGCTGCCTCTGACTGGGCCGAGTAAGTGGCCGTGGGGAGTTGCGGGCGCGTCGCTGTGGCAGGCATCGCGTGCTCAGAAGTCAGCCCAGACCCGAATCCGCTCAGTTGGCGGTCTCCGATGGTCAGGGGCACAGTCAGTGGGGTCGCCGCAGACGAGCTCCCCTCGTGCAGTGGCCCCAGATCGCGAAGCACCTCGGTCATCGACTGGTAGCGATCCTGCGATTGCTTCGCGACCATCTTCGCAAAGACCAGATCGACGGATGTGGGAACATCTTCTCGGGCGGCACACAGCGATGGAATCGGCGAATCGCGGTGCGCCAGCAAACGCGACATCAAGGTATCGCCGGCGTAGGCACTACGACCCGTCAGCAGGTACCACAGCGTAATTCCCAGGCTGTAAATGTCGCTGCGGGCGTCGGCGTGCTTGGTGCTGAGTGCCTGCTCGGGGGCCATGTAGTCCACAGTTCCCATCACCGCCCCAGTGCTGGTCAGTTCCGCCTGCGCACCGACTTCACCCTCGATGCGTGCCAGACCCATGTCGAGGATCTTCACCGTTCCGTCATTGTCGAGCAACAGATTCGCGGGTTTGATGTCGCGATGAATCACTCCGCGCTGGTGGGCCAATTCCAGACCACGTGCCGCCTGGCTGATGCAGCGCATCGCCTGTGCGACAGACAGTGGCCCCTTTTTCTTGACCAATGCCGACAGATCCGTTCCTTCGACATACTGCATCACCAGGAAATGCGTCCCCAGCGCTTCGTCGGCATCGTACGCGGTGACGATATTCGGGTGCTCCAGCTTCGCGGCCGCTTTCACCTCACGATGGAATCGCTGCACGGCATCCGGCGATTTCATCGCGGCGAACGACATCACTTTCAACGCGACAATCCGGTCCATCCGTGTATGCCGGGCTTTGAGTACCATGCCCATGCCGCCCTGACCCAACTTGTCCAGGATGACATAGTTCCCTAGGACCAGCGATTTCCCTTTTCCCTCGGAAATCTGCTCCACTTGATACGTGGTCAGTTTGTTCTGGCGAACCAGTTCACGAGCCAACGCTTCCGCATCGGTCGGGTTCGCACGGGGTGGCAACAAATCCCTTAACTCATCGCCGACAACAAGTCCGCTCTCTTCAAGCTGTTTGACGAACTGCTCGAGCGAAACAGCCATGCTGGAAGATTCTCACGAATTGATGGAACTTGGGACAGGTACAAGGAATTCTCCCAAAGTAGCCATGCTTTTTCCAGAGATTGTGAATTCGATATCACCTCCAGCAGCCTTTCGGTTTCGTGAACCGGGTGGAATGATCACCCGTTGACCGAGTAGGCGAAGAATCGGAAAGCTAAAGTGGCAGACCTCTGCCACTCACGATAGCCCCTCAAGTAACAGCTGCTGTCGCAATCAATGCGAGCAGCTTTCGGGCAGCAGCCTCGGCAAAAGACGGGTCGTTGATGTGATTGTCGAGTTCAATCAATTCCACGGAACCTCGTGTCGCTCGAATCCCCTCGAACAAAGCTTCTCGAGCTGCGGGATCATCAAACGCCTTTCCCGTCTGATCGATGGCCGAAACTCCCTTCAGCGGGACCATGATGCACGTTGGCCCAGTCGCCGCCGCGGCCTTACAGCCGACCTCTTCACCGAGCTTTCGGTTCTCTTCAACCGTCGTTCGCATCAGCGTGACGGTGGGGTTGTGCTGGTAGAACTTGCGGTCTTTGAATCGTTCGGGCACGGTGGCCGCTGGGCCAAAATTTACCATGTCGAGAGCACCGACGGAGATGACTTGAGGGATGCCTCGTTTACCGGCAGCGGTCAGGCGGGTGGGGCCGGCACTCAGGATGCCTCCGACGAGTTCGTCGGCCAGTTCGGTGGTGGTGATGTCCAGGACTCCTGCGATCAGGCCGTCGGCGATCAGGCCTTCCATGGCTTCGCCTCCGTTGCCGGTCGCGTGAAAGACCAGGACTTCGTAACCGGCCGCTTCCAAGATCTTGCGGGCGTGTTCCACACAGGGGGTGGTCACGCCAAACATGCTCGCGGCGATCAATGGTTTGTCGTTTTGAGCCGACGGAGATTTGCTCTGCAGGGTGACCATCCCGGCCATCGCTCGGGCTGCTTCACCCAGGACCAGGCGGCTGATGCGGTTGATGCCGGCGATGTCAACCACGGCGTTCAGCATCAGGATGTCTTTACCACCGACATAGGGACGGGTCTGGCCTGACGCGAGTGTGCTGACCATCAGCTTGGGAAGACCCAGCGGCAACGATCGCATAGCCGTGGTGCCGATCGTTGTCCCGGCGGAACCTCCCATCGACAGCACCCCCGCGACTTCGCCGCGCGCGTACGGCGCCG
>Ga0194055_10001120_pt1 | contig 21717 bp, 25 predicted proteins | sample SepL449m_MetaG_FD_155482 | JGI IMG/M metagenome (GOLD analysis project Ga0194055, IMG submission 155482) | Anoxic zone freshwater microbial communities from boreal shield lake in IISD Experimental Lakes Area, Ontario, Canada - Sep2016-L442-9m | ecosystem: Environmental > Aquatic > Freshwater >...
TACGACAGGAAGGGAAACATGGAGTACGACAGGAAGGGAAACATGGAGTACGACAGGAAGGGAAACATGGAGTACGACAGGAAGGGAAACATGGAGTACGACAGGAAGGGAAACATGGAGTACGACAGGAAGGGAAACATGGAGTACGACAAGCGAGCTTCTCATGCTTCTCAATCCGGTAACTCTCATGCTTCTCAATCCGGTAACTCTCATGCTTCTCTAGCAGGTAACTCTCATGCTTCTCAATCCGGTAACTCTCATGCTTCTCAATCCGGTAACTCTCATGCTTCTCTAGCAGGTAACTCTCATGCTTCTCAATCCGGTAACTCTCATGCTTCTCTAGCAGGTAACTCTCATGCTTCTCCGAGGTTGATGGAAGAGAAGGACGGCATGATTAACCTACAAGTTCTCTTCGTCAGAGAAACAGATGTTGAGCCTCCAGGACAAAATCAGATTTTACAAAGATTGCGTCTTTTCGCTTCCAAATTGGTTTTCAGACAAATCACAGTAGTTTATAACAAGCCTCTCAATCAAATTCAGTACATAAATTACTTCGCCAAGGACGGATCAGTTTCCGTGATTACTGACGACAGAAAGTTCAACACAGAGGCCGATTCTGAGAAGAGATTTGCTTATCGAGTTGCTCACTTTTATGGTTTCGCCAAGCCGATTCCAGAGCCGACCTACGAGTCTGTGAAAACCAGGGAAACATCCATCCACTTCAGCATGAATCGCTCCAGTGAAATAGATTTTTGGGAAGGAATGGAATGGGGTAGCGTCGATAAAAGTAAGGCTTTTCGTCCTCGCAAAGGAGACATCATTTGCGGATATGCGTCGAAAGGTAGAGATCCGAATGCTCCTTCTTTCGATCGCTGGTTTGTTTGCTCACCTCAGTTCAAAACGCTTTGTTATTTGCTTTGCGTTGACGGTGCAGAAGAAATTCTAGGTTGGGATCAAGAGACCGTTTTGCAGAACCTCATCTTGCCGGAAAATCCTCTTCGCTACTATATTTCACATGAGATTCCCGTTTCTCGCTACATGTATGCTGGCATTTATTCTCTCGCTCGTTCTGACGTGATGAAGTTGCCATCAGAATGGAACTTACCTGAGCGAAAAGCGTACCAAAGTACGAGTACGGAACCTTTCGAAGTGTGGTGGCCAGCGAAAGTCTTATCGCTAAAACAATAATTACCACACGTTTAAAACGTGATGTAAGATGAACTGATTACGACATTTTCGACCAATTTACATTCTAAAGATGGAACGAAAAGCTTGCGACAATTGAGGAAACGTGAAAATACCTTGCAGTTGTAGATGTATCGCAAAGGACGTATCAAATGTTTGGAACATGAAGTTTGTGACAGTTGCGGAACACTTATGAAAGACTATAAGTCCAAAGGTGGACGCTACAGGCTGTACCGGATTTTCGGTCACGTGTTTTGTTCTTTTGAATGTCACAGACGAATCATTCCGTGCTACAAACGTCCGATATGGTGTAAGTAAAACTTGTCACTAGGTGCTTAAGCACCATGTGTCTTTTGTTCGTTTAGATATCAGCATCCTGACTGTCTTCTTCGGTGGCGGCAACATGTTCAGCCACCTCGTCCGCTTTCTCTTCTTCCTCCTTGGCCGCTGCCTCCGCCGCTGCTTTCTTTGCTGCCAGAGACTTCGCGAGAGCATCCATGTTCACCTTCTTGCTGCTGAGAACTGCCGCACCACTGGTAGAACTGCCCTTGGGAGTAACTTCATCCTCCTCTTCTTCCAGACCGAGATCTTCCGACATCTCTTTCCAGAGAACAGCGATTGCCGCCCCAGACTCGCCTCCTTGTTTCGCCATGCGAGAGAACAGATCGCAAATCCACTTGGTCTGACCATCGTCGGTACGATCAGAAGTGAGAAAGATCTCGTTCAGATAGTACAGAGCGCAATGCTCGTGAGTTTCCTGAAAGCCGTCCCCGTTTTCCAACATATCGATCTCCAACAAGAGCTCCATGATCGTATCGGTGGAGGGTATCTTGGTACCAGCCTCGAGCACTTGCGATTTCATGAGGGCAAAGAGCCACTTCGTCGCGACGCAATATGCACAATCTTCCGGGTCATCGTGAGTGTGCTCAGTTTGCCAGGCATCGTATCGCACCCACATCGTGAGAAAGTCGGCACCAGCGAATCGACCAGTAGGGGCCGAACTGGCACGAGTGCTGCTACCAGTCTTCGAATCGCCCTTCTTCGGACCGCCGTGAGAAGGACAGGCACGCTTGCCGCCCACCTCGCCGAAAGCGCGCTTCGTGCAATCGGCGCCATCCTTCTTTTTCGATTGACATTTCTCGCCATTCGGAATCTCTTTGACCTTCCTGGAATTCGCTCCGGACGCACTGTGCTCCGGCACAGTGAAAAAATGGGTGCCGCAAAGGGGCTTATGCTCGCCACAGTCGAACTGGGCCTCCTTTCCGCAAACATCTCCATCCTTCTTCGTGGCGGGACACTTGGCTCCAGTCTTCCGACGAGGGGGCTTCTCGCAAACCACATTGGCTGTCTTCTTGGTCGCGGCAGGCTGCTTGGCCGCGGCAGGCTGCTTGGCAACGATTTCCTCCTCCTCTTGCTCGTCATCGGATGCAACCTTCTTGGCACTCGGCTTGACACCCTTTTCCTTCACCTTGGACAAAAGGTATGGTCCCTCCTTGGTGATCTTGGTGGCTTCGGTAGGTGGTGCAGGAGCTCCCCCCTTGGTAACCAATCCTTTGTAATGGACGAGGCAGTAGAGATTGTTCTTTGAGGCCTCGCTGCCTTCGTAGAAAATGCTGGCAGTAAACCCGCATTTGTCTCCGTTGGCCTTCTTGCATCCGCAAGTAGTGGTAGCACTCATGTTTGTCAGTATCAAGATACCTATCTAGACGAAAGTCAAACTATATGTTTATCAAAATATTAAAACTCATTTTATGATTTAATTCTTACAATCGTTCATAATCATATGAACAAGCCATAATTCAAACAAAAAATCAAAGTGAATCCCAAAATTATTATCATCCATGGCGAAAATGGAGCTAAATGCAGGACAATCCCATGCTCTAGAACTGATCGAATCTGGCAGAAACATCTTTTTGACCGGCCAGGGTGGAGTAGGCAAAAGCGCGCTTATCAAACATGTCAAATCTCTCTGGGAAGCCAGAGGAAAGAAGATAGGAATCACGTCGTTAACAGGAGTGAGTGCCTTGGCGTTGGGAGGCAATACCATACATTCGTGGGGAGGGATTGGTCTCGGTGATTTGAACTGTGCGGATCTCCTCAAGAAAGTCAGGAAGAAGCCTCAGAAGAAGAATTGGATGGGAACCGATTTGCTCGTCATCGATGAAATCAGCATGATGTCACCAGATCTTCTCCTCAAGCTCGACTTCATTGGAAGAGCTTTGAGGAGATGTGAGAAAGCATTTGGTGGTATCCAGTTAGTTTTAAGTGGCGATTTCTGTCAACTACCACCAGTCAAAACAGATGTTTTCTGCTTCGAATGTACAACTTGGACAGCATGCAAGCTCGAAGTAGTACAACTAACTGAGAACATGAGACAAAGCGATCCGATTTTTATGAAGATCCTCGGCGAGGTTAGAATGGGAATCCTTACGCAGGAAGGCAGGCAGTTGCTCGAATCTAGAATCGGAGCGAAAGTCGGAAAGGAAGGCATTGTTCCAACCAAGTTGTTTTCTCACAGGAAAGCAGCAGATGAAGTCAATGAGAAGGGACTAGCTGCCATACCGAGAGACAATAATGTTCTACAAAGATTCGCCGCTATTGATTATATTGCTGCCAAACATGAAATCCCAGAAGATATCAAACGCTACTACATCGCTGCAATCGACAAAGCTTGCCAAGCAAGACCCGTTCTGGACTTGCTAGTGGGTGCTCAAGTGATGCTCATTCATAATCTCGATCCGAAACAAGGGCTCGTCAACGGATCGGTCGGTCATGTGATACGATTTGAGGAAATGAGACCAGTTGTTCGCTTCTCGAACGGAATCGAAACAATAATACAAGCGCATGATTGGGATTTGACAGTAGGAGAAGACATTGTTGCCAGCAGAAGACAGATTCCATTAATTCTATCTTATGCGATAACAATTCATCGCTCTCAGGGAAGTACATTGGATTATGTTGAAATCGATCTTGGTGACGATATTTTCGCAGCCGGTCAATTCTATGTCGCTCTCAGTCGTGTCCGAAGTTTGGAAGGATTGTCGATCACTAATTTTTCGAAAGGAGGACTCATATCGGATCCAAAAGTTCGCAATTTTTACGCTCAGCTTGAGGAGAAATGAAATCGAGATGTTCAAACATCAAGATTTTTTCCGTAGTCTTAAATGGGCAAAACTGATTTCATCGTTCTTTTGGTTGTTGCTATCATCGTTTTGGCCGCTATTTGGTACCACGTTCGAAAAAGCAAGAAAAGTCCTCAAGAGAAAAAACATCGCAAGAAGAAAGATTGTGATACTTGTGGACAGAATTCCTGCGTTTGTCCACAATGTGACTGTCCAGGAGAAGAAGGGCCGCCCGGACAGGAAGGCGATCCTGGTCTTCAAGGACCACCCGGAATTCAAGGACCGCAAGGATTTCAAGGGCCGGCTGGAGTGCCCGGTCCTCAGGGAGTTCAGGGTCCAGCAGGACAGAACGCAGCCATTTCTTCCATCTTTGTTTACAGTGCTGCCGCGCAGCCCAAAACAGGGACGCACAATGATTTTCAGCAAGTGGCTTTCGAACAACCAATCATTGGACCTGGCACAGATTGGACCGCTTTGAACAACTTTGAACTTCAAGGAACGAAGACAGGTTGGTATCTTGTGACGTACAAACTTGATCTTCGAACGAATAGTCCATCGAATTTCGATCATACTCGCGCGGCGGCAGCTCTCCTGATCGATAATGCTGAAGTGAAAGGTTCCGGAAGCACTGCTCAAGCACCTGACACGATCCATATGTATAGTATTTCGAATACTGTATTGGTTTACTACACGGCTGGACAAGTGTTATCCCTTCAATGGACAGCAGCGTACTACAATAATTCCGGCGTGAAGCAAGCATCGATCGCAGGACTAAGTGTGGGACCAAATACTCCTAACTTTATCAACTCTACTTTCAATCCTGTGAATGCCAGTACGTACGAAGAAGCGACAGCATCTCTTGTAATCACAAGAATTGTCAATGTTTGAATATGAAGCATTAACTTTGTTCCAACAAATGTGTAAAGCATGATCTCAACAAGATCTAGCTTATTTACGTTCTCTTGCCAAACAAACTGCCAAAGCTTTGTCATTGTCTCTTGAAGCAACCAGTGCGATCGTACCTCCCACAAACGCGAGAATCAAACCGATGACAAGCAAGTCTGTCAAAGGCCAATGAGCTGTTCTATAATAATCGGTACGACGAACGATTGGCCATATCTCCTTCTTGAGGAAAGCCTCGTCGAAGCCAAACCAGTTCTCACAATATTGATTCATTCGCTCCAACATGTCTGGAACTGGCGGTACCAAATGAGTGGAATCATGGTGGAGAACGATTTGATTTCTTTCTGATTTAGCCGGCATTCCACGAGCGCCCCAACGACCTGCCATCATTGGAATCCAAGCGTTAATAGGACTGAAGATGAAGAATTGGGCATCGGATTTCAACCACTTGCGTATCTTTGGTACCAGCTTTGGGTCAAATTCATCATCTGCATCCAGACAAACAAATGGTAACGTTTGTTCTGCGCTGATGAACCTCCATAAAGCGGCCTCGTGCCCAAGTACGCCGCCTTCAATAGTATCAGTTCCTTTGAGGATTACTAGTTCGCCACCAAGTGAAACAATCTCGCTCGCAATGTGGGGAGGAATGTCGATGGGAACATAGACCACTGGTTGCCAAGTCGGGATGAGAGAAGGTATATCAATCAATTGGCGTCTTAACGAGGGATAATAACGATTCCAATTTCCGTAAAGACTGTAAGATATGATGCCTTCTCTATCTGGACGCTCTCCTACTCTCGAATGTATGAAAAACTGTCTTTTCCCGAATGGGCATTTGTTGACATCTGAAAGTACACGACGGCTGAAGCCTCTCGTCCTAAACTTCTGCAGAAATATGAAGACTGCCACAACGATGACAATGTATATGATTACTAGGATCCAAGTAGTCTTCATTTATTGAAAACAGAAGTTTTTGACATCTACTTTCCATAAAGTTAGTCACAATGGAGGCACAGTTTGATGAAATTGTTGCCTGGATATATGATAACTTCGAGATCAAATCAGTTGGTTTCGACAATGGTGACATCAATTTCAGCGGAAAGCTTCACAAAGGAAAACTCTTGAGAACTCTCCCTGAGTTAGGCGATCCTCGTGATGCTTTGATCGTCATTTCCGATTGCCTGTCTGACAAAGTTGAGAAATACAGGTTGTGCAAACTCCGGCCACTGAAAGAAAACCGAACCGTTGTCGAATTACAATCAGAAAGTGTCAACATGAGGTTTTATTCTTTGAATGAAAAGGAGATTCCGCTTTGGTAACTTCGAGATCCAATTTGATTCAAACATCAAAGAAAGAATGTCCAGCCAGTGCAGCGAAATTCGCACTTTCATCGTCGCACACTTCGATGTCGAGAAGCTCAGACTTGATTTGCTTTGTGATCGAATCACTTTTACAGGCAAACTTAAGGATGGTAGTGAACTCGGAACTTTTATGGAAAGGGGCAGCACTAGTGACGCGATGATGAAAATGTCTGCTTACTTGAGAGGAGACTTTTCTCGCTTCGTGATGAGAAAAATCATGTCCGTACGAGAGAATCGATTAGTGGCAGAATTGCATCCTGCTGAACTTGAAATGAAGTTCTACACGATCAATCAGGAAGAGATTCCACTTTGGTAAATCAAGATTCATACAATCGAGATTGCAATTTTTCACCATTTTGAGATCAAAATGGACTTTCTTGCGTGGGAACTTGTTTGTCATCGTCTTGAAATTCGTGATATTGTCAGTTTGTTCGAAACATGCAAAATCTTGAGGTTTCTTTCGTTGAAACCAAGTTTGTGGTCATTCTTGTTGCGAAGAGATTTTCCTCACCACACTACTTGTTGGAAACGATCTGATTACATCGATTTGCATCACTTTGGGGCGTATTTTGTAGCAACAGAAAGAATCAACCTGTTTCCACAGATGACAAGGTATGGAGTTTTCACCACTTATCCAAACATTGTAACTTCTCGACATCGTCGCGATATAGATTTGAGCAGCACCTGCCTGCGTTCCGTGGGAAACATGTTAATAAATATATCTCCCTCTCGCAAGCAAGACAGTGATCGTTTGCGCTACGGACATGCTGATATCTTTTTATCTCGTGGGAACGAAGGTGGTGATTCCCACGAGATAGTGAAATGGAATACGAGCTGCTCAAACGTCTTGTCATGGATTCATGAATACTTTCTGGTCAGTTATGTTTATCTCATGGGAGGAACGATTACGTTTCACGGTCGTCTCAAACTAGGAATCAATGTTGAACATGCTGACAATCAAGAATTGGAACTCTTGAAGAATGAAGATGACTACTTCGAAATCTTCAGAAAGGGAGAATGGGACGTCCAGATGTGGACTATATTGTATTCCCAGGCTACTGGCAAAGAGTATGATGAAGTTGATGGCAAGCCGATTTCACTTTTTTGAGACGTGTCGTTCTAACGACTAGTCAAATATAAATTTACGAGATCAGAGTAGAACGGTTTCATTCGAGAGACAAGCAGGTACCACCTTTGTCGGCAGCACTTTTATGACAATCTGCCAAACTGAGAGAGTAGCGTGATTTTCCTTTCGGTTTCATCTTTTTCTTTTTCTTGCCGACATTTAAGGATTTCATTTCGTTATAAAGGATTTCCATCCTGAGATAAAATGACGGCACCGAAATGTATGATAGCGAAGCGCGTAATGCAAACATGGAAAGGACCGATAGAAACGCTGCCGGAAGCATGGAAGAGTAGTCCAGAATCAATCAAAAAGTTCATGCCCGATTGGGAGCATATTTTCATGACAGATTCTGATAATGATGCTTTCATTGCGAAACACTTTCCACAATACTTGGAGGCGTTCAGAGGATTCAAATACGGTATTCAACGAGCTGATTTCATTAGATACGCGTGGTTAGCAACTGGTGAATCTGGTTTGTATCTCGATTGTGACTACGAACTTACTCACGATTTGACAGAACTGTTTTACATAGATCGAGAATTCTACGTTTGTCCCTCGGGCAACTACAGTGATTATTACACTAATGCAATCATGGCATCGAAACCAGGGGCGGCAGTTTGGCACGAATGTATGGAACTAGCTGTGCAAGGTAGTCCGTGGTATGGAATAGGAAAACACCTCAACGTTATGTTGAGCACTGGACCACTCATGTTTACCAAAGCAGTTGCAACACAGTCTCCAGATAGATATCACATTTTGAACTCGAAGCTTCTTACACCTTGTTCCGTTTGCGATCCAAAACCATGTACCACTGAAGGAGCGTATATTAATACGCTTGAAGGTTCGAGTTGGTGTGGTTGGGACAGCTGGGCGTTTTCTACAGCGAAGTGTAATTGGCGCAAATTCGCAATTCTCTTCATGATCATTGTACTCGTGCTTTGGATCGTACTATTGATCCGTGCTTTCCGAGAACCAAGAAGTACACGCGAATGATTTTCACATAGCTTTGATAAGCTATGTGAATTAAGCTTATCATCATGACAAACGATTTTTAAACACGAAAAGAATCACACCGATGTAAAATGTCTCTCGTTACGATGCCACTGTATACAGCTTCTTCAGGTCTCACAACGATTGCTTTCGGAGCTTCTTTTGTCAGAGAGATTGGCAAAAAGAATGATCCAAATGAGAGTGATCGAATCAAGCAAATCAGACAACTCGAAAAGGCCATCTTCGGAGTAGCAACTGGAATTTACGCTTTGAACATCGGCAAGTCTGACTTCAGAGTCATTCAAAAGCTTCGCTACTTGGACTGGGCTATCACAACACCGATGTTGCTTAGAAGTTTACATCTTTTGGCGCAAGAGAAGGGCTTCGAGGGATCTTTCATACCCGCTTTGAGTTTCAATTTGGCCATGATTGCATTCGGTTATTTGAACGAGTTTGAGAAATCGAAGCAGAAGCGACAGATTTATCTGATAGTGGGCTTTATTGCTTACGCAGGTGTCCTGAAATATGTCTATGAATGGGGTAAATATCTGAAATCAACAGGATCGGATGTTGATGACCTTTTGAAATTCTTTTACATCGGCTGGACCGTTTATGGTTTGAACACTTTGACGCCGAACGAAGAAATTCGTCAAAGTGTCTTTAACATATCCGATTTGTTCAACAAAGGTATCTATTCGCTTGTTCTAGAAGATGTAATTCAGAACAAGATATAAGTTAGCTTTGTTGGTTCGCACAAGAGCACTCACATAGCTTTGACAAGCTTAGTGAACTTATTCTCCCCTGTCTGGAGAATCATCGGCAGGCGATGGTGCCCGCTCAAGATTTTCCTTGATTTCGGTCATCTTTGCTCTAATTTCTCGAATATCAAGAGGATTCATTCTGGCATTCTTAACGTCTCTCATGAAAGCATCATTCATTTCTGGACGAGAGATGAACACGTTTCCCAGAAACGAGCCTTCTCTCGATGCCTGCAGACTACGAACCTTGTGACCGTCAACAATTTTAGTCTCGGGGTCGAACTTGATGCCAGCCGCATCGAAATTCTCAATGGTCCATAAATCGAGAAACTGCTCAAGCCACGATAAGTCTCCCTCCAGAGGGAACACCATGGCTTGCCAGAAAGCAGCACCATTTTCAGACTCATCGCCGAAATGTTTGTAGAGTTTTCCGTAACTCTCTGGACTCGGATAGACGCGAGGAACGCCGTCTCCCGGATCGAAGTTCATTCCGCTTTAAACGGAGGAGTTTTTTTGATAAAATTGGAATTCGCACAGTTCGGATAGAACTTAGTGATTACTTTTTGTCATGACAGTGGAAAAATCCGCGCCTCTCAGCTTCCCTACACACGCAAGCCTTGATTCCCTCTGGATTGGGAGCAAAATGCGCTCTACCCAATGCACTATGTGCGCGACCCGGTGTGTTAATGGGAAAGGACGTCGAGCAACTCCCACCTTCAGGTCCACAGAAGTCCTCGGGAGCCAATCCTTCTCGAGTATGTTTGGCAGCATTTGAGCAACCACCTCGACCTCTTCTAGGAGACTTCTTGACTTCCGGCTCTTCCTCCTTGTAGCCATATTCTTGAGACGATTTATGTCGTCTAAGTGGTGGACTAGAGCGTGGACTAGAGACTTTCTGCTCGAAATTCCATTCGTCGCTAACTTGCTGCCACCCCAAGTTCTTTTTGGGAGTTCTAACAATCGCATCCTTGATCTCTTGTAGTTTGGCATCAATGTCTCCCTTGTTTTTCACAAGTTTGGCTCTTTCTACTACATTTCTGAATTCCTCATTGAGAGCAACCTCTGAAACAAATGCGTTTGTCAGGTAGGATTTTCCTTCTTTCCGCAAAAATGAAACCTTCACGTTATCTACTATCATTCTCTCTGGATCGAACACATGTCCCCTCGCTTTGATGGCACTAATCTGCTGAACTTTGGAAAACTTCTCGAACCATGATTGGGACCCTCTTGGCATCAGAAGTGCATACCAGAAGTTGTCGCCGTTCGTACTATCATCTCCGAAATATTTGTATAGCTTTTTGAGAGAAGCAGGATTGGGTAAAACGCGCGGAATCCCGTCTTCCAAACTGAAATTTCTAATTGAAACATCCATTTTAACAACTTTTGAAATAAAGCGAGTCAAAAATGGATGTCAAGAAGACAAAAGTTTGGATAATCGACATTCAAACAAGATGGATGGAAGGTTTGTTGTCAGGAGAAAAGAAAGTGGAAGGCAAGAGGAATTCCAAAACGTGGTATGGAATGAAAGTCGGTGACGAGATCAGTTTCCGTTGCGATGGACAAACCTTGTCGATGCGCATCGTAGCTATCAGAAAGTACAAAACTTTGAGGCGATATTTGGAAGCAGAAGGTTTGCTCAGGACGTTACCAGGAGTTTTGACCATTAAGGAAGGAATTGCGCTCTACCGTGAGTATTGGACAAAGGAAGAAATCATCCGTGATGGCATTTTGGCTATCGAAGTTGAATAACACTTTGTTACAAAAAGATTTACCATTTTTCGATCAAATAGATCGCAAAAGATGAAGAGCATTCAGTCTATGCTTTTGGTCGACTGGTATGAGCGTAAAGTGAGAAACTGGCCGCTCCACAAGTATATGGAAGTTGTTGCAATCAAAATACAGAATCTGACTTGCTTGGTCGCTGGTCGCTTTGCGATTTCGAGAAGGTTGCCTGGACTTGATGTGATCAGAGAAAGACTCATCAAGTCTTATCCTTTTGCACAATGGATTTTGACCACTTTTCGAGGCGAAGTGATTCTGGCTGGAGGTGCCATTTGTCGCATCATTCTGGAAAGCGGGAGAGGAAACTCGGATGCTGACTTCTTTTTCATCAATTGTACGAAAGAGAGAATCGATCAGATTCTGCGAGAAGTTTTCACTTACATCAAGGCGAATGGAGAGCATTTCGTTGCTCTTCGTAATCTCAAAACGACCACTTTCTGCGTGACCACAGATGATAGCTACAGAGCCAACAAAAAATCAGACTACGCGGAGACCAATTTCGACGACAAATATCAGTTCATTCATTCTCGCTCATATCCTACAGCCGCTAGCGTCATCGGTGGATTCGATCTGACTATAGCGGCATGCTTCTATGATGGTGAGAATATTTGGATGACCAATATGTGTGCTTTCTCTCTCACGAATCGCTTCAACATTGTGGATCCTGATCGTCGCTCAACAACGTATGAAAGTCGCCTCAGAAAGTATGCCAGTGCTGGAGCAACAATCGTGTTTCCTTTCACGAACCTGGAGGGAATCAAGCAGCATTATCGTCAGTTGAATCCGGAAAGACTCTTGTTGGGCAGTTCGTTGCGTCATGAAGTGGTCAAAGGATTGGAAGTCTGGATTCCTGGTGATGGTCTGATTGGTGTTAAGTCGAATCATGCCTTGCTGGTCACTAGCGAAACCAAAAATCCCTACTCCGTTGGCGATTATGGTCCCAATGCGATTGGACTGAAGAGAGTGCGATTTTTCAACGGAGTGTTGGCTAACCGAGGTGACTTGGATGGACTTACTTGGTACGGAACAAATATGACAGATGTTTTCGACCAGCCCGATATTCAGGTCGACTTTCCGCAATACTTTCAGACAGAAAAAGAGTCGGAAAACATGTCTGTGACAAATTTGATCATGTGGATCGGGAAAGAAGAAGCTCACAAGATCATCGCAAAGGTGGGAACCGGGGACGGGTCAGAAGTAACACGAGAAGCTTGGACCAAGTTCATTCCCGAGATTAAGCGAAAAGTCAAGCTTGCGATCAGAAAAGTAGAGACTGACGTTGAGGGAAACGGAGTGACCTACATTGGTCCCAGCGAGAATCCTGGCCGTCAGCACACCTCTTCGTTCAATCCAGTTTATGGAAATGTTCGTGACTACTATTCTCCCGTCGCGAGAAAACTCAGGACGGTCGGCATTAATCACGAGACTTGGTGGCTCTTGAAGCAAGCTGCTGGAAAAGGATTTCCGCGAGATGTTTTGAACTACATTTGTCGCATCACTATGGACTTGATGGTAATGCACATCAAGGAACTATTATTCAAAACAATTGGAAAACAACCTGAAGACAATGTTGTCAAAGCTGGCACTCGACAGAAGAAAAAAGCTGTCTGCAAAGCGACACCATTCGGAGAAGACGAATGGAAATAAAAACGCGGTGCTGAAAGCACCTAGTTTGATGTGACGATCATGGATCGGTCTTGGACCAAATGTTCTGGGCACGAGTTTGGTATGTGGAGCGAGCAAGTTGGATTAGGATGTCCTTTCCTACGAGTCTGGCGAGACGCGACTTTCCAATGCAACCGATGAGGCACGTGGAAGCATTGCGAGCGGCCAGAATACGGGCATAGAACTTGAGAGCGGATTCGAGCAGTACGGGATCGGAGAAAGCGAATTCTTCCGGCTTAGCTCCATGCAACATGAAAGCTTTCGCCGGTTCTTCGAGAATATGGGATGGATGGCGAATTGACGGTGCTATCGCGTCGGTACGATGGGAGGCACTTCTGCAATCGTTGGTAGTCCACATACTGCCGAGTACTTGAAGAGGCGTCATGCCTCTTGCGTTTGCCAGACGCAAGTTGGCACCTCTTTGGAGCAAGCAGTTTACCTTCGCGGCCGACGGATGCTTCATCGCAAAGTGGAGAGCGGTATTTCCGTCGTGATCGGCAGCGTTGATATCTGTGCCCCAGGCAAGCAGTTGATCGACGACTTCGATTCTCCCGAGAGACATAGAAGACCCACTTCGAACGAAGATCATCAGACCCGTTACACCCCCACGAAGATTCTCACGAGCACCGTCCTGTCCCAACAATTCGAGAAATTTTGCCTCCTGGTTGATGTCCGGATCGTTGGAGTGTCCTGAGAAAGCGTTCAGTTCCCAACAAAATTCATCACTTTGGAAGCTCCAGCCATATTCCAGACGGGGGTTACGGCGTTTGAACATGTTTTTATACCTGCTCAAGTTAACATGTTTTCAGAATTTTGAAAACTCATTTTATGATAAGTTCGCTCCATCCGTTGAAATAATAGATTTCAACGGATGGAAGAAACAAAAAGTATCCGCACAATGATAAAATGATGACTTTTATTTTCGAACAGAAATTCGAAACATGCGATCACTATATCTTTCCGATACAAGGTTGGGAAAATATCTCAACCTACCAGACAATATTGCGAATCAAACATCACATCTCTTTTTGTTCAACTATCTTTGCGCCTATCTTGCTCTTACGGAGCGACACAAAGGCGGTCACGTTTTGATCGATGATGAACTTTCAAGCTGTTTCGTTTTGACCAAAGGTGCTGTCAAAATCAGAACGGAAACTTTATCCATTCTGCTTGGTACTGTACTCAAACGCTTGAAGCAAGTTGGAAAGAAGGTTGGTAGCCTCGAGGTTGAAAAGTTGTGCTCACAAGTTTTTGAAAAGAAGACAAACTGGGGGAGTGCAATTTTGAGAGACGAATGGACTTCGCTTGGTCTCAAACCTTTGCCCATTCCTTGGGGACGAATGACGAGCAAGAATCTTTGGCAATTTCCAGCCGAAGTGAGAAAAAATGTGGTCACATTTTTGATGATCTGGAAGAGATTCGGTGGTCATCACGATTTGAAAATGCTAATAGCAAGTTATGTGGCAACTAAATGAAAGAACAAATTTGTACTTTGTTGTCTGCAAAAAGTGATTTCTAGACTACAAATCGTCTAGAAAATGTCGAGAACTGATCGCGAGGAAAAGTCTTACATTCCTTTGAACAAAGATCGTAAAAACAAAGATGGTAAGCCGAAACCAATCGCTGCTTCTTTTTGGGACTGGAGTGGCATCTCGCTGAAATGCATCGATGTAAAAACTGTACCTTACAAAGATGTGATCATCTTTGTACCGCATCGCATGAACTGTGCTCCTCCCGAATTCATTCAACTATTTGTCAGCACTTATTGTCATTTGCTTGGAACAGGTAACATGATCTGCGATCCAATATTGTGCTCAATTCTGAAATATCCTGAAGTTCCTTTGGACGAGATTCTCAGAATCATTGATGAAAAATCCAGGCATATGATCACGATTCCAAACTATGATGTCGTCACGAGCTATGTTGGGCCTGAAAATAGATTGCGAAACTGGGAAATCGGGGCGACGTCGTCTGTCCCGATAAATGTCGCGACGATGAACCCACCAATTACTACAGGAATGACCATTCCAGGTTCCCACAATGATCATACTGATTGGGATACTTTGGAGGAAATCAATCGTCTCTGCTTTGATCTTCGCGAAGCTCGGAAAGCTAGCAAAAACTACTTGCGACTACAAGTAGGCACAGAATATCGCAACGGTCAATACGAAGAGTTGAGGCGACAAGAGTTCGAAGTTAGGAAACGATGGATTCGCATGGGATTGAAAAAGATTCCAGGCATTCAGAATTGCTGGTTTGATCCAAGTTTGTGGATCTTGTATGATCAGAAAGTTCAAAACGGAGTGATCATACTGCTTGGAATCATGAGAAGAAACAAGATTTGCCGCGATATGAAGTTCCTGATTCTGCGCATGATTTGGATATCTGAATAAAACTGCTTGCCTCGCTCGAGACGTGCAACTTATTTTCTCATTAGTTTGGCGATTTGATCCGCTTGAGCGAGAGCTGGTCGAACCACACTTGTTTGAAAATGAATTTGGAACGCATAGCCAATCAAGAAACCTACGATGATTGCAATCGCCAGAGTTCTCGCAGGTGGCCATCTTCCTTCAGCAACTAGGATCGCAATCGGAGGCGAAATGATGGAAACTATCATGATACGACGCCAGTGCACGGTAATTAAATCGTAGCGTGCGGTTTTCAGTAACTTGACGAGCAATTCTGTTCGTTTGTCGCCTTTCTCTGGATGAGCATGGTAGTAGGCCTTTCCCTTGCTCGATCCGCAATCATTGCCAGAACACGAAATATCTTGTCTCTCGGACCGGACGCACCACAAAAGAATCAAAACGATGACGACATAAAGTACAATTGTTTTGACATCCATTTCCTTTCAGAGAGAAACCAAAAAGTTAAGACCTTGATGTTCGCCAAAAAGAATCAAAAAGATCGCTTTTGTGAAAGAAGATGAGTCGGCCACTGCTACTCAAGTAGAAGAATGCCCGTCCTCCGATGGTCGTGGTCCTCGGATTCCAAGGAGCTCAAGGCTTACAGGGGCCTGCGGGTGGCGTGTTGGGGAGCGCTGACTTTGTTCGTCAGATTCAATCTTCGAACAACTCTGTGCCTCCGGGACCGTCTTTCACGATCAGTCAGGTTCGATCGCACTTTACAAAGGACCTTCAACTGCCACGACTTGGATCAGCCTGACGGCCGCAGTTCCTGCGGCAGATTTCTACAATGTTCGCGCGAACATTCTTCGCGTTGCGTAAAACTCACAAGTCTCGAAATGAGACAAGTGGTTCAAAAATGTTTTATTCACATGACTTCTGTCCTGTCTGGAGGATCGCATTTCGGCGATCCAGGATCCGAGTCGAAATCGATCTTCAAACCAGCTTTCTTCGCGACTAACCTCATGTTTTGACGAATGTTGAAGTCATTGTAGATATCGCCGTGAACGTACAGAAAGTTATCAAGCATGTAGACAACGAAGAAGATCACGACTCCTGCCATTGCGATTTTCGGCGCGGAAGGCAACTTTCTCCAAACGACCAGTATGAGCATGATGGTCGTGAAGAGAGTAATCAAGAAAGCTCGCTCCCATTTCTCGGTTCGTTTCTTCAAGTATGCAGACCAGTAAGTTCGATGGAGAAGTGTCTTGAGATCATCCTTGTCGGAACCACGTCCGAAATAAAAAAGGTCACCATTTCCATCCTTGTCGAGGCGCTCTGGATCGTGCCCGTGACGCAACTGTCGCTTCTGATCTCTGCGCACATAGATGAAAACCAGGAGAACGACAAGTATCAAAATGATGTGACCTAACCATTTGTTCAAAAAGAGTCGCCAATTTTCCATTTATGTTTGAAAACAAAAAGATTACACTTGTTTTAGAACAAAATGGATGAACCCAAGGACGATCCTCTGACTATACTCTTCGATTCGGTCGGAAGGAATGGAGGAGACCAAATGAAGACGAACTTGCGTCTCTTTGCGTCTGACTTGTTGCATGGCTTCAATCGAAATCAAACTGTCTCGATTTTGAAGGGATACGTTAACAGCGGAAAGCTTGAAACACTGACCACAATAGAGATCGTCATGGAAGCAAGAAAATTGAACGATCTTTGGAACCGAAAAGTTTGGACAGAAAATATGGCAGAAAACTTCCAAATTTCCATCTTGACGCAACCAGAGTGGGAAGGAGTTTCGTATGCCTTCATGAATCATCCTGCTTACCGACATTTGGTAGGAAGTCACGACCATTCTCGTCTTGGTAGAAGTCCAGGGAGTACCAACATGCGAGAACAGTGGGAGGAAGGCAATAAGTTCACTTTGTATCGAGATGATTCACAAAGTGTCAACAACAATAACAATAACTCGACTTCAAATCGAACGAAGATTGTCTTCACAGAGGAAGAAACTCCTTTGATCAGAGATCCATACGATTTGCATGAAGAATTGGTCGAAGATTGTGAGGAAATTGAGATGCTTGTTGCTCATAGCAAGCGAGGCGTCACTTATGTCTACGGAGCAAAACTTATCGAGGGTACTAGAGAACCACTTGGATTCAAATTCGATCTTCTGAGGGCTTTCCGTTCTGATACTGATTGTGTGATCAGGATGGAATTCGGATCGTTTGAACAAGAGAAGTCGTCGAAATGGTGCAAAGATATGGACGTCTGTCAGAACATCTGGTATAACTTTGCTGAAGACTTGTTGCCCATCAATAGCGGGGAGTTGAACCTCAAAGTGTCCTTCCTTGGTGCCGAAGAGGAATCAATCAATTTGAAAATCATGGGAGTCTACATGACTGAAAGTGAGAGGGAACAACAAGAACTAAACTTGCAAAAAAATGGTTTCGATCCTTATTTGTTCGGATTTCGTCGCCAGTTCAAGCTCAAAGTTTAAATCTCGTGTGCTCTGAAGGCACTAGAGAATTGCTCAATCATCTCTTTCGTCCATCTCGATCCAACAAAGTTGGGAACCAATCAAAATCATAGCGATGGCTGTCAGAATTGTCGCATCGGTCAACTTTCCGTCCCAATAATTCCAGAGCAACAAGACTCCGATGATGATCACCACGATGCTTAAAACAATGCGGGGAGAAATTTGCCGCTTTCCCATTTTATCGCGTAGAAAAATTCTTGCTTGACAAAAAGGATCCTCTTGTTAAAGAAGATGGGTGACAAAAAGTACCTCGGAATGAACAGCCTCGTTTGGCTCGTCGTGTTCATCATCGCGATTGCGGTTGTGATCGTCCTTGTTTTGGGCCGTCGTTCAGACAATGAGAATGGCGAAGGAAGTCCTCAAGACATCAAAGATGACAACAATGAGAAGTGGTGGCTGATTGGTCTCGGAATTGCCGCAGCTGCTGTCATCGTTCTGTGGTACAGTGGCATTCTGAGTGGTGGCATGTCCGAAACTCACGAGGAGAAACGCGAGGAGCGTCGTTCTGCTTCCGTCAGAAGCGCCCAATCTGCCCGCGGACCTCGCTCTCAAAGCCCACTTTCCGCCCGCAGCCCTGCCCGCAGCCCTCGCTCTCAAAGCCCACTTTCCGCCCGCAGCCCTGCCCGCGGATCGCTACGATCTTTGTCTCCCGAAACTGGCAACGAGTGAAGGAAAAATTCTGCGCTCCGAAGAGCGTCGAATGAAATTGTTGCATCAACCTGCTTGGCCTCTGACCGTAACCAGGTGCGACAAGAAGTGTGTAGGCGATTTTGTAACCTGCTTCTCTCAACTTCACCACAACTTGTTTGATTACTCTGACACGAAACTGACTCACATCGATGCTCAAACCTGTTGTCACAAGATTTCCAGCAGTGACTTGCCAATTAGGATAAACTTGAATGGCACCAAGTTCACGAGGATAGTAGACCTGTTGGCTTCTTTTCCTTATCTAGATAAAACTCTTTGTCTCTTCAGACATTGAATTCATTGTTTACGCAGAAGATACTTCAATTTCTGGATTTCTGCCACCATTTCGCTTCGAATTCCGCTCAACTCTGATGATAAAGCGTCTCCGTGAGACTCGACTTTCGTCAAGAAATCAATCATGACATCCAAGTGAGTAATCACAGTTTCATCCGTGACGAGGTTCACTTTGAGTGATATTTGCTTCATCACTTTGAATTCTCCCAGTTCTCCCTGAGCGACTTCCATGAAGCGATCAAAGTTGTTTCCAAACGTGTCGAGATAAGTGTCAACAGCTTTGTGAGCACCATATCGCTTGGTCTGAAAGTGGAACATCTTCAAAGCGATTTGGTGGCCGAAGAAGGTCCCCATAAGATTCGAGTAATCATCCATTTAGGAAGAAAACTTTTTAGCTTTGTTGTCGAGTCTCCTGATTAAAAATCTCGTCTCCACGAAAACTCGTGTCGAAGTCATTTGTTTGGACATTTGTTGATAATAGTCGCGTACCTTCTTTTTTCCTCTTCGGGATCAAATTCGGCACAAACTTTGTATGGACGGCAAGTGATAAGTTTGACTTCACCAATGTCGGCAATCCAGTAAGGCATGACGATTTCATCAGTTCCGACCATTTTGATCGGCAAAATGCTACAACCAGTTTGAGAAGCAACATGGAAAACGCCAGTTCTCAGAGTTTCCGCCACAACGCCTGCTTTTGGATTCTTATTGCGAGTTCCCTCAGGATAAATCATGATAGAATAACCTGCTTTGACTCTTTGTACGATCTCGGGAGTTGACGGAACGCCTTTCCGAATGCCGATATAACCTGCCAACCAACAAAGTTGACCAAAGAGCGGTGCCCAACGATACTTGTAGTTATACGTGTAGGTTTTTCGGTGGTCGATCAATGCGATGAAAAGAGTGTCCACGAATGAATTATGATTTGAGGCCAGAATGAATGGACCTTTGTCTGAACTAACGTCTTCAGCTTTGATTCCACTGATTCGATACTCTGTGACTACCCAGATTTGTGGCAATGTCATCCACCAGTAAATGATGACGGCCATCACATCTTCGATCAACAAGGTGATAAAATCGTGAGTAACCATATCTCTTTTGAAGATGAAGAAAAATGCAACCAAAATCGAGGTCAAAAGAGTCCCAACTGAGATTCCTAACCAGAACCAAAGAGTGACCAAAAGACGCCTCAAGTAGATAAAGGGTTTGTCGCTTCCTACGACTCCAATCAACATCCAGCAAACTCCCAACGCGATCGATAACCGGTTCTCACCTAGCGTACTTAAGATTGTCCCGCAGAGAATACAAGCTACTCTCTTCGAATTCAACATTTTTTCCAAAAAGATCGCTTCGTTTAAATGAAGAAGGTCATTCTCTTAGTGATTTTGGTGATACTCATCGCGCTGATTTTGTGGTGGAACTCAAGGCGTCATGATGACTCGTGTCATCTCGAAACGAGCAGCCAGATTGATTTGACAGGTTTACTGCCGAAAGGAAGCTCGTTGTCGCCACTGACGAGCTCTTTCGGGCGTCGGCAAGCACGAAACTTTGCCGCTACCAGCGCTCGTCCGGGCGTCGCCAAGGCTGACCTCGTTTTGAGCGACGATGATACCTTCCTTAGCTATAGCATTTTGGTCAAACAGAACGTCAAGCCGATCGAATCGATTGACTTCACTGTCGGAAACACTGTGAAGAAAATTTCTGGTCCTCGTGCTGTCTCGAATGATGAGACAATTGTCCACGGATTGTGGCGACGAAACGATGCCGTTCCTTTCACTGCAGAATTGGCAGAAAGCATCAAGAAAGGTGACCTCAAGGTGGAAGTCAAGTTTGCCGACTGAAGTTACAAAGACTAGACTCTTGAAGAGTTGCGTCAAGATCTCACAACGATTTGAACGTATAGCTTCGTTTCGAGAGAAGGCTGAGGAAAATCATATTCTACCTTGAATTTCTTATGCATGAGTGACAAGGTACCAAAACTTTCGAACGCATCTCCAGCCAAAGTGAGAGGAAACATGAGATCAACTTGTCCATCTTGGATGCCAACGTTTTGTCCTCTACCAGTCATTCGTAAGTAAGCACTATGTTGATGTTCTGGGAGAGTCAGTTGTGCTATCATATCATTCAACTCGGGATAATAACTTGTAATGAACTTATTGTCACCGAAAATCGAAGCAGAATTGTATCGCCACTTCGTCTTCAAGACGATCGACCTGATTGATTCATGTTCATTCAACTCGAATTCAAACGTGTTGGCATAACTGTTGGGAGAAAAGTCTGGCCTTTTGCGAGGACTACTAGTTTGCCTCCCGACCCCTTCAATCGTGGGATAGTAGCATTTCTGGGTGAGATAAATATGTTCGACCTCGGGAGCTTTCAACATTATTTTCATTGTCGCGACATGATTTGTTTCTAAAATCTAATCACGTTTTTATTTCAACGAAGAGTTCCACTTCCGATATTACTTGGGTAAAATAGTATTCCAAAGTGATATTCTTGTGGAGTTTCGAGATGGATCCCAAAGTTGTGGCAGTATCGTAAGCAACCATGAGAGGCAAAATGAAGGTCGTGGTTCCTTCCTCTGATTCAGGATCGTTCATGCGACCAGTTAACTTCAAGTAAAGATCATGTTTTTGTACCGGCGACATAAATTGGGAAATCATGTCGTTAAATTCGGGGTACCAGTCTCCGATAAACTTTTCGTCTCCATAAATTCTCGCAAACTGATACCTCCACTTTGTTTTCAACCAAATCGAACGAATGGTCTCATTCTTTTCCAACACTAGTTCGAATTTGATGATGCGACTGGGTTCCTTAGTCGCGGACTTTAAGCACCTGTGGTAGACGACGAATTGTTCTTCCATTTTTCTCAATGATTGTGTCGAAATCGTGACAATCTTTTTGAGAGAAATGGAGGCCGCGAATGCTGCTTTCCGCGAACTTTGGAG
>Ga0194055_10001121_pt1 | contig 21703 bp, 15 predicted proteins | sample SepL449m_MetaG_FD_155482 | JGI IMG/M metagenome (GOLD analysis project Ga0194055, IMG submission 155482) | Anoxic zone freshwater microbial communities from boreal shield lake in IISD Experimental Lakes Area, Ontario, Canada - Sep2016-L442-9m | ecosystem: Environmental > Aquatic > Freshwater >...
GGAATGCTCAACTGGTACATCGATCCGATTTCCAGCGGCCCCCTCGAAGGAATCAACAACAAGATCGGCGCACTTCAAAGGCGTGCCTACGGATACAGAAACTATGAACATCTCAAGCAGCGTATCCCCACACTCCATCACACCAAGTTCACACTAAAAGGCTAATGTCCTCGAAAACCTCATCCCCCCAAAAAGTCGGATGAACCTGATTGTTATCATGCCACCGTATTGTTAAACCCTGCCGTCGTAAACAGCCGTTAGCCTTGATCGATCCGAATGAGTAGATCACTGACAGTTCGTACACCCGCCACGAGTCCGCCCGACCCGGTGTTCGAGTTCCGCGTGACGAAGTACGATCCGGCCCATCGCGATTGCCACGGGGTGTACACGCAGTATGAATGGACATCGGTAAGTGACGTCGGACGTGAGTTCGCGGGCGTCGTCCTAACGGAATCTGAGTACAGGCGAGTTGAAGACGCCTACATTACGACAGCGATCGCTTTCCTGGATGAATCTGGTGTGCAATCGCTGACGATTTCTGGATTGGAGTGTCACGCGGCAGTATCGCTGCCGTTTGCCGAAGGATCCCCACTCGGACTGACTGACGTCGGCGAGGTGATTCGGCAAATTCTTCGGGAAAAGTTCTGGTGCCGCTTGGAAGGAACGCAGGCTTTCGTGCATGTTGGGTACGATTACTATATGTACATTGGTGTGCCCCTGGCCTGTCCCAATGCGGCGACGTTCGCTGGGCAGTTGGGTCTGTTCGTCGAACCGTTCCGGTCGCCGTACCAAAACTGTTTCTAGCGTGGATTATTGGCGTCAGGGTTTGTTGTGAAATGGGGAAGACAGCCGACTATCATGAAAGCGCCATCGGAAATTGATGCTCTGAGCCTCGCAGGAGAAGATGCCGGAAGCGGAGGGGCTTATCCTTCACTTGGGTTTCGAGCGGTCTGGGATGCAGAACTGGGGAATGGCGACTATTTTGGGCTTTATTGGCCGTATGGTCGCGAGGATCGAGAACCGATTGTGTGTGATATGCTCCACGACGAATGGAGTCTGGTGGTTGCGTTCTCCAATGCCGGAACATTCGTCAAGTGGGTTAAGCTGAATGATGGTTGCCGGGGGGCAAGCGGCAGAAGATCCTGGATTTGTCGGTCGACGATTCCAGGACGTGAAGCCTCTCTTGCAGGCACAGCCTGAGGCGGCGATTTCAGCGTTGCAACAGATCTGTGAGGATTTTCCAGAGTCAGCGGAGTATTGGTACACTCTTGCAGGACAGTTGCGCCGGATTGGCGATCACGTCGGAGCTCATAACGCTGCAATCCGGTCATTCACATCGAATTGGGCGTTCGGAATGCCACCGAACGGCGTGTTGAAGATGGTACAAAACGCGAGCGAGAATACTGACGATCCTTTAACTGCATGCAGCAGACATCTCACGATGAAGTACGGCGGCACAAAGGAAAACACGAACTACGACGTACTGAAGCACTGCATTGCTGCCTACCTGGCTTCGCCAGCTCCCATTCCAGGACTGCTGTTGAATCAGAATTACGGCTACATGATGTTCATGGAGACAACTTCGTTTCAGGATCGATATGGCTTCGACCTTTTGGCCTGGATCCAGGAACACAGTGACTTATGCCGGCAGTACCTTGGTGATTCTCGGACACAAATTTGCTGATCCGTCGGGTATGATTCGTTTCGCGTACGCCGGAAGTCGCTTGGAAGTCGTTGCCCCCACCCGGTCAAGCCGGGTGGAGGGCCGGACGTGATGCTTGCCGAGCGACTGAGGGTAGCTGCTCAGTTGTGATCCCGCCGGGGCAACCGGCATCAGGTTTCGAATAAACGTGACTAATGCGAAATCTTCTGTTGGTCGACAGCGTCGACATCGCCCGTTGGACGACCTCAAATTACCTTATGTGCCGTTGCCACAGTCTTGACATCGCACTATCGCGAAGTATTCTCGACTATTGCTGATTTAATCTATAAAAGTTTGTTGGAAGAGGTATTTCGGGTGCAAGTGTTCTCACAAGAGGAATGGGACCGCATGAGCGCGGCATATCCCCCCGGCACATCTGTAACAGGCGAAGTGATCTCCTGCCAGATTTTCGGCGTTTTTGTCCGTCTCGACCAGTTGCCCGAAGTGACAGCGTTGCTGGAGATCATTCACTTCGACAGAATGGTCGATGCACGTGAGTATCCAGCCAACTATCCATCAGTCGGATCGGCGATCGAAGCACGAGTGCTGGCGTGGTGTGCTAATCCCAAGGACCTTCGATTGACTCAACTCGGCCACCTGAGTTGGATTCGGTGAAATGAAGCGTAGTCAGCAGATTGCGAGCAGGCGTTTGATCGTCGCAGCAAATGAAATCATCACATCCTGAAATTGACCGTCCTGCAGATGGCTCGCCAGACCCAGCCGAGTGCGGAATGAGATTCCACGAGAAATCTCGAGGTTCCTCGCATACCGGATTTCATCAAGTGAGTGTCGTGGTCGACGACGACCTTTGCCAGATAAGCCACGCTGGTTAATCGTTCCATTCCGCTTTTATCCGTGATGCTGGCTAATGGTCCGCCATGTTTCACCGTCAGTGATGATGGAGCAGTGTCGCAATGTTCGCGTGCGATTGTTTCAACCGGCGCGGAAAACGTTTCAGCAGGCAGGTGTTCGAACTTGATCTGCACCTGATGCTCCTGTCGCAAGTCATCCCGGTGAGCTTGGTCAAGATACATGACGACCTGCATTTTGTCGTCGGGTGAGATGCTCAGCAGATGAGTTCGTGGTTGAACCTGGCAACCGAGGTTGGCGGGATCGCTGATATTTCCCTGCCAGTCCGAAAGCCGATGACTTGTTGATTGCCGCGAAGCCGGGACTGGTGGTGCCGCGACGACGACCCCGGCAATCGGTGCTCGAATGGTCAGTTCAGCCAATTGCGATTCCAGCTCCTTCAAGCGACTCTCGATCGATTGCAGGCGTTCGATGGCGAGTGCATGTTCGCTGACGTTCTCCATCGCATGCAAAACGTCGATCTCGGCCAGTTGAGTCCCTCGTGAGACTCGCAGGCGGCGTAACGCATCTTCGCGCTGAAAGTCTCGCAGCCGAACCAGAACCTGACCTTGTTCGACGGTATCGCCGGGACGAACGGCGAACTCTGTCAACTCGCCACCTGCTGTTGCCAGGACATGAACAACATTGTGCGGTTCGACGATACACGGCGCTTCAATTGACCAGGGCAATGGGATCGCCAGGGCCAGTCCGATCAATACCAGCAGCGTGGCCGCGACAAGAGGAGGACGCACGGATTGCACGGGTTCGTTCCTTAACGAGATTGCCAGTCGATTAACATTGGTCAGCATTCGGCCGAGGATTCCTGCCACAGAGACAATCCCCAGCAGATATCCAATCGGTTGCAGCCCGTATGGCTTCAGCATGCTGCACAGAAAGACCAGGATTGTTCCCAGCAGGATCCAGCCGTTGACGGTTGCGGCAATGGCATACGCTGCCAGCCAGAAGGTGGAACCTTGCTGATTCATTGGGTCGCGAGGTCGGGTGACTCCCAGGGACTGTGCAATCACATCCTGCAGGACCGCGTTGGCTCGTTCCCGCAGGTTGGGAATCCCGACCAGATCACTGAGCATGTAATAGCCATCGTATTTTAAGAGTGGATTGGCGTTGAAAATCACGGTGGTAATCGTCGAGACGAAGAATGCATTCAGGCAGAGGTGATTGAGCAGCCCTGGTGTCGTAAACCACCAGCCCAGGATTGCGATGGCAGACAGAACGACCTCAACTCCCATTCCGGCTGCACCGATGCCGATGCGTTGCCACTTGTTGCGAAGCATCCACGAATCCGTGACGTCGCAGTACAGAGTCGGGCTGAAGACCAGCACCATCACCCCCATCTCGTGACACTCGCTGCCGCAATGGCGACAGGCCAAACCGTGTCCAAATTCATGCAAAACCTTGATGGCTCCCATCGTCAGCCAGAGCCACGCCAGATTGTGCCAGCCGAAGAACTGCTGAAACTCGGGAAGACGGCTGCGAAATTCGTCGACGTGAGTCAGGATCAGCAGCCATGTGGAAACCACGAACAGGCTGAAGATGACCATGCTGGCGGGATGGAAGATCCACCCCAGCCATTTGTCCATGCCCTGCAGAGTGGCGTCCGGGTCCCATCCCGAAAACCGGATCGACAGCGGATTGCGCAGCGTCTCGAGTAACTTTTTTCGTCGATGCTTCTGCCCCTGACGGAACAGCGACGCCGATTGGCCAGGCCGTTCGTTCCACAGCAGCTCGCGCTGATGCAGGCTGGTAATCATCTGCTGGACATCCGACAACTGCAGAATCGTTGCTGGAAATTCCTGGGATAAAGCGTCGCGGATCTCTTTCAGACTCCGTTCGCCGTCCAGAAGTTTCATGACAGAGAACTGTTCGGCGGTGACCCGGTGGTATTTCAGACCGATCGGGTCCTTGATGACCCACCATGTTGATTGCTGAAATTCCATTGCCTCCGCTTTCAAATCCGTGCGGCCGCGTAACGGTATCGCCCGCTGCGACGAGGGGACCGCCGCTGAGGATTTCGGTGGTGCGGGAGCGGGAGCAATCATCGTATGACCTTGTGATGCATGAGATGCGTGGTTCCGCATTCGGCTTTACCAGTGCGACTCACCGTGTGCTGGCTTGTTTTTCACCCGTAGGATGCTTCGCTGTCACCACGGTCATCGTCGCCGTCATCCCTGAAATCAGAGTTCCCGCCGAATTGTCGACATCTGCCCAAACTCGCAACTGCCGCGTGACTGGCTGGACGACGGAATCGACAAACACAATCGTTCCGGACGAAATCGACTGTGATGAAGTTTCTGAAGACAAGTCGCTTTCGACCTGGACCCGTGTCCCCGCGGCGACCCGTTCCCGATACGAGACATCGATAAAGCCTTCGACGCGCACACGTCGCGCATTCACCAGTTCCAGTACGGGCTCACCCTGTCGGACTGATTCCCCCTGCTTCTTCAGCACCTTCACAACTTTCCCATCGAACGGGGCATTCACCGAAAATGCTTTTAACTGGGCCGCCGCTTCGTGACGCTTCAGTACCGCGACCTCCTGCTGGTGCCTGGACTGTTCGATCAACAACAGGCTGCGATCATATTCCAACTTGCGAGTTCGGACTTCTGACGTCGGGATGACTCGCTTGGATGTGTTATTGAGTTCCGTCGCCTGTTCGTATTCCAGTCGAGCCACATCGCTGGAAATGACCGCATGGCGGATCTCGGCATCGTTTTCGGCCTGCTTTTCTGCGACCGCCAGTGCCGCCTTAGCGAGTTCATCATCGAGTTGAATGACGCGTTGGCCAGTCGTGACCTGATCCCCTTCCTGCGGGACCGTGGCAATTGAGCCCGACTGATTGGCTGACAACGTCACCTGCCCTGCCGGTTTGATGCGACAGTTGATCAGGCGAATGTTCGCTGCCGATGGCTCATCGCTCTGTGCGATCGAAGCGCAGACAATCATCAGCAGTCCTGGAATTGCCAATAGCATTCTTTTCCGCAGATCCCCGCATCGTTGAGCCTGATCGTTTTTCGAAGATATTCTGTTTTGCATTTTTTGTTCTCTCGATGCCGCGGTGTTTCAATCTTTCCTGTTGGTCTCAGAACCACAGGGCTCGTTGCAAGAATTCGATCAGTTCCCCGAACAAGACATAACCGACGCTGGTGCGGCCACAGTGCAGTTTGGCGCGGACTTCAGCACCGATGCGTCGCGATACAACTTCTCCGTCGGACAATCCGGCTCGCACGGGCACAACGGGTTGACCTTCTGACGAGATCACGGATCGCGTTGCGACCTGATTCAGCGTGGCGTGGTGAGTCTGTTCCGGCGCTGTCACAAGGAGAAAATCCACCGGCAACGCGGAGTCAGAATTGTGCCGAGCCCGCAGCAGATGTCCCATCCGATGTTCCGCAACATCCAGTTCCAATTCCCATGGCCCGGTGTCATCCATCACTTCCAGCAGAATATCTCCACGTCGTACAGGTCGTTGACGCAGGTTCTGTTCAACATCAAACGTGGAAACGGTCCCGCTGATGGGGGCCGTCACATTCAGAAGCTCCTCGCGTTCCTTCAGCACTACCAATTGTAAGGCCAATCCCTGGAGTTCGATTCGTGTTCTGGCCAGGTCCCCTTCGATCCGATATGTCCGTTCGCTCGACTGCTGGCGAATTGCTTCATCGCGTTCGGCCAGGAGTGCAGAGAGGAGTTTTCGCTTTTCCTGCATTTGACTTTCCGTCGTGATCAATTCCGTTCGCAGTTCGTTATTCCGCAGTCTGACGAGCAGGTCCCCCTTGACGACGTGTTGACCACTCGTCACCAGAACGTCCACAACTTCTCCGTCGAGCGGTACAAAAATCTCTCGACGGACAACAGGCATCAAACGCCCCTGCCCCTCAATGCGATGATCGACTCGAACCAGCGCCAACATCGCCAGCAAAGCCGCCAGCATTACCAGGGCCATCAGAGTCTTGATCAATTTGCGACCCTGTAACCACTCTGTCATCTGACCGAGGAACTGCCACAGTGGCAGCAGGAACAGTGATTGATGTTTACGAGCTGTATCCAGGGCGGCCGACGCATAGGCGGTGAACCAATCCACTCGTTCATTCAATAGAGCAGACGGCTCGCTCTGGGCAAAGTGCTCCAGGACGACGCAGCCGAAAACTCGACCGGGTTCCTGCGGGCGATGATTTTCAGGCGTCGTGGTTTCCAGCAGCAGAGACTGACGCAGCGGCAGGACATAGACGAGACGGGCACCGCTCTCTTGAACGAAGTCCGCCAGTCGCTCTTCCAGTTGAGGGGCCAGCAGTTCCATTGAGCCCGTATATTTGACAGGAACGCCGGACTGAATCACTTCACGCGACAGATTCACCATCGATTGCACGAGGTTCGCTCGCGGATGAACCGATTCCTGCCCACTGACGGCTTGCACGGTAATCCGTTTGCCACGCTGTATCAGCACACTGATACGGTCGCACGCGACCAGAGTGCGACCTTCGTTGGCGGCAATCGTGGCGACGGCCGTAACATCCAGGCTGCGTTGCAACTGCAGTCCAAATCGAGCCAGCGGTTCCGAAAGTCCTGCGGCGACTGCGGGGGTCGGCTTCTTACTTCGGTCGAGATACAACGATGCGTACCCCGCCATCTGTTCCACGAATTCCATGTAGCCACTGCGAGCGGCTTCAGGAACATCGGGACGCTGAAAGATTTCGATGATGGCCCGGCAGGTTCCGCTCGACTGAACCGCCGCCATGATCAACAGAAATCGTTCAGGAAACGTCAGCAAGGAATCATCGTCTGTCGGGACTGCTTTCGTCTGAATGTTGGCTGCGATGTCGGACAGCAGTTTCTTGTGAGCGGACTGGTCTGCGATCACGTTTGTCAGGCCAATTGTCTCCAGATTGACGCCACACCCTAATTGCAACTGTCCTCGTTGCAGCAGCCAGATCGCTCCAGCCGGGGCACCGACTGCGGTGACAACGCGCAGCAGGAACTGGGGCAGGAATTGGTCTGGGGCAATGCCGCTGACAGCAAGCATTTCCACTTCACGTGCCATGCGAGTCACCAGTTGTTGAGGTGATTCGGTGGGACGCGATAACGGAGGGGCTTCGTTCATGGTTAAGTCTCCGTCAGTTCGAGGCATGGATCCAATCCCATCTGGCTGTAAGCCGTAATCCGTTGAGTTTCGCGGGTCAGTAATTCACGCCGTTGCTTCGCTTGCGACGTCTCGATCTGTCGCTGAGTTCGCTGAAAGAACGGCAACCAGACTCGAGCCGAGACCTCACCAGTTTTTGCAGGTCGCGCCTGTTTTTGCCGTCTGGCGAGGACATTCGGGTCGAGAACATTCAACAGTTCATCTTCCAGCGATAGCCAGAACTGACAGGAACCGGGATCACCCTGCCGGGCTGTTCGTCCGATCAATTGTCGATCAATCCGAATCGACGAATGCATCTCTGTCGCGATGACGTGCAGGCCACCCACCGCGCGGGCTTCTTGAGCAATATGAATGTCCGTTCCGCGTCCTGCCATATTGGTGGCGATGGTGATCATTCCCAATTGCCCGGCGTGGCGGATCAGTTCCGCTTCACGCTCATGCTCATAGGCATTCAGAAGTTGAAACTTGAGGCCTCGCTGACGCATCAAGTTTCCCAGCGCAACCGAGGCCGCCACCGAAAGTGTTCCGACAAGCAGTGGTTGACCAGTGGCGTTACGTGTGACAACTTCTTCAATGACGGCCAGTCGCTTGGCCTGCATGGTTGCAAAAATCCGTGTCGGCAGGTTGCGGCGCAGGCAGGGACGATTCGTGGGGATGACGATCACTTTGCGGTTGTAAACATGTTTCAGTTCGCGGCCGGCGGGGAGTGCGGTACCCGTCATACCTGCGACATGCGTATAAAGACGGAAGAAACTTTGCATGGTGATGCGAGCGGCTTCACCCGTGGCGGGGGTAATTGGCAGGCGTTCCTTCGCTTCGACAGATTGATGAAGTCCTTGTTCCCACTTGCGACCCTCCATGATCCGGCCGGTCGATTCATCGACGATCTGCACTTCGTCCTTCACGACGACATAGTCGCGGTCTCGCAGAAATCCAAATTGAGCGGTCAGCGCGTGCTCGACAGCCTGATAGATCCGGTCCGTATTGATCGAAGCCAGCATTGTCGATTTTGACTGCAACAGAATTTTGCGGCATCCCGCTGTCGTTAGTTCTGCGTGACGATGCCGCGGCTCATAGATGAAATCGATATCACTCTGCAGGCTGCGAATGACCTGCTTGCTCCAGCGAAACAGAAAGACCTTGGCAGAATCATTGGGATCGACCAGTCCAATAATCAGCGGGGTTTTCCCTTCGTCAATCAGAATGCTGTCTGCTTCGTCAACCAGTGCAAAGTGGTGCCCTCGTTGTACGCAACCTGGGGGAAGTTCCTGACTGTGGTCAGGCATGGAACAGAATCCCGCCGGTCGCTGCAGACGATCTCGCAAGAAATCGAAGCCCATTTCCTGGGCGGTACCGTAGGTGATGTCCTGAGCATACGCGTGGCGGCGTTGATCTGGAGTCGACGTTGGCGAAACATGTCCGACAGTCAGCCCCAGTCGTTCGTAGAGTGGCCGCAGTAATTGGATGTCGCGACCAGCCAGATAGTCGTTGGATGTCACCACATGGCATCCCTTACCCGTCAGGGCATGCAGGAATGTTGGCAGGGCCGCCGTCAGTGTCTTCCCTTCGCCGGTCTGCATCTGCGCGATCTGACCGGACAGCAGGGCGATTCCACCAATGATCTGTACAGGAAAGTGACTCATTCCGAGGACTCGTCTCGATGTCTCGCGGACCAGGGAAAAGGCTTCGGGAACCAGAACGCGAAGTGGTGTTCCCGTTTGAGCTTTCCAGCGAATCTTTCGAGCGGCGATGGTCAATTCGCTGTCGGACAGTCCGACGAGAGTCTCGGACTGCGTGATAATCCGCTCCGCCATGTCTCGCAGTGTCCATAACCGGAGAGCCGGAACGGGCGAGGCGAGTGACAGCAGGAGCGATTGAAGTGACATGTTGTGGTTGATATGCGTTTTTCGGCCCAAGGGGCCATCCGTTCACCCAGCCCGGCCCTTTCGGACCGGCAATCCGTCGCGTGATAAGTCGTGTTCTGAGGCCCAACGGGCCGGTCGTTCGAGAATGTGTCACGACTTGTTGTCGGGTTCGAGCCATCAGCCGGAACGCGCCAGCGTCCGGTTTGTACCGTTGGCTAGGACGTAACGACTGATGGAACAACCTTCGCCGTGAAACCTTACTTCGCTACGATGCTGAACAGGGACTTCACAGTCAGTGAGGGAGTCGAGTTATCCGTCACTGTCAGCGTCTGTGCACCCAGGGTGCCAAACTTGTAGCTGAAGACATGAACACCCGCGTCATTCGCACTGAACGAATAGCTCGGGCTACCACCCTTTGGATCAGTGCTGGTCAGCGTCACTTTGCCACGATAGCCGGTTGCAATGTTGCCATAGGCATCATAGACCGTCACCGTGATGTTGATGCTGGATGACAGAACAGCAGTCGTCGGAGCCGAAATCACCAACTGGGTTGCTACACCAGCACTGACAACGATTCCCGACTGGGTCCCGAGCACCGTCGCCGATGCCGCGTCCTTGACCGTAATCGATTGAGTCCCCGAGGTCTTCAGCGTGGCCGTGAACGTGTGAACCCCGTTGTCCGCTGCGGTAAAGGTGTAGCTGGCAGGCAACCCGGCCTTCACGTCGCTGCTGCTGAATGTCACCGTTCCGGTATACCCCGTGACGACATTCCCCTGAGCATCCTTAGCCGTGACGACAAACGTCTTGGCAGTTCCGGCAGTCGTGGCTGTGTATCCAGTTACGCTGAACGAGGTCACCGCAGCCACGGATGGCGTTACGACGATTCCCGAGACCGTCGAGGTCATGCCTGCCGTCAGAGTATCTGTCGCCGTCAGTGACTGAGTCCCGGCCGACTTCAAGGTCACGCTGAAAGTATGAACGCCGCTGTCTTTGGCGGTGAACTTGTAGCTGGCAGGAAGAACGGCCTGGAGATCGCTGCTGCTGAGTTGCAGCGTTCCCGTGTAATTTGTCACGAGGTTGCCGTAGGCATCCGTGACAGTAACGGTCACATTCTGAGCGGTCCCCGCGGTTACAGCGGTGGCGGTACTGATCGCGAACTTGCTTGCGGCAGCAGCCTTGACGGCCGAAGTGAGGCTTGCCGTATTGGCACTGTTCACGCTGTCCGTGAATGTAATCGACTGAGAACCAGCCGTCTTGAGTGCGGTCGTAAATGTAAAGGATCCCCCTTCAGCCGCCGTAAACGTATGGCTCGCTGGCAGTGATGCCTGGGCATCCGTGCTCGAGATCCTAACTGTTCCGGTATAACCGGTGACCGCGTTTCCGTAGGCGTCTGATGCCGATACCGTGACAGTGAAGACTGCGCCGGCCGTCGTGTTGGAAGCCGACGACGACTTCGTCGTGAATGTGCTGAATTGTGCCGGGGTGATCATGACGTCACGCTGATAGTACGTCATCGTTCCGACTTGGTAGTACTGAGGAGTCACCGGGGTTGTCGTGTCAGCGACAGTGATGTCCTGTCCACCGGCCGACTTGTACGTGATCTGGAATGTATGGGTTCCAGCGTCGGCAGCCGTGAATGTGTACGTTGCAGGCAATGCCGCCTGTGTATCACTGCTGGCGAATGTGACTGTTCCGACGTAATCCGTCGCAATGTTTCCATAGATGTCACGAGCGGAAACGGTAAAGTTTTGTGTGACCCCGGCAACAGTGCTTTGCAGCGGTGTGACAGAGAGAGAAGCGACCGCAGCCGATGAGACCGTGATCCCGGTCTGAGTGAATGTCACACCTGGGTTGTAGTAATCACGGAACGTGACCGATTGTACTCCCGACGTGTACAGCGTAACCGGAATATCTTTCACGCCAGCGTCTGCAGCAGTGAAGTACACGTAGTTGACCGAACGACCATCAGACCCTGCTACGGCAACCAGGCCTGTGTAGACTGTCGAAACATTGCCATACGCATCATAAACCGTCATGTGAGCGGTCTGGGTTTGTCCTGCAACGGTGTTATTTGGAATCGGATCGACAACGAAACGAGCTCCCCAACCGGGTGTGACATTGATCGTTTCGCTGCCCAGGATTGCCCCTGTGGCGACGTCACTGGCGGTCAGTGTTTGCGCCCCGATCGTCGTTGGGGTCACGGTAAAGGTTCCCACTCCATTGACCAGTGCGGCATCAGCAGAGGTGGTCGCGCCAGCATCGGATGCGGAAAGATGGACAATTCCGTTGTAACTGGTTGCGACGTTGCCGTAGATATCACAGGCAGTAATTGTAACGGCATTCACCGAACCGACGAATCCACCGCCACCCGTGACCGACAGCGACACTGCCGCCGCAGGAGTCACGTTGATCGCTCCCGATTGACCAAGAATCCACGTCTGGGCACCGTTGACCAACGTGGTTGGAAACCATTCTTCCGCAACGACAGTCCACGGGCCAACGTGCTTCATCGCCACGGAAAACGTGTGAGTGCCAGCATCAGCGGCCGTGAAGGTGTAATCCGTTGGCACTACAGCAAAGTTCTCAGGACCGACGATGATGTGGTTGGGGCCTCCAGCCAAAAAAGTGACAGTTCCAGTGTAATTTGTGCTGGTATTCCCATAGGCATCGAGCGCTGTGACAGTGACATCAAAGGCATCACCGGCAACCGCAGTCGTTTGCAGAGAGACAACCCCAAACTTGACTGTTCCTCCGGCGACGACATCCACCGTTCCGGAGGTGTCAGGCAGGAACGGCGAATTCACCGTGTACGTTCCCTGCCCTGCAGTAAACAGCGTCGCAGCATTTGTAATGGTGTGAACACCATTATCCGCGGCGGTGAATGTGTAAGAGACGGGCTTTGTACCCGGTGCCCCCATGACGCTGACTGTTCCAAGGAACCCCGTGACGACGTTGCCATCGGCATCCAGCGCTGTGACCGTTACTGAGAACGGCGTTCCTGCGACCGCTGACCCAGAGGTTGTCACCGAGATCTGAGTTGCTCCCGCCAGGAGCTGAACATCATTGTTCGCATTCAGCGTGATATTCATTCCACCGCCGACTGTCGCAACGCCTGAAACGATGTCGAGTGACCCATCACCGTTGATATCGCCAATCGCGATGGGAGTCCCCGCGGCGGTTCCATAATTCGTCGGCGCATAGAATCCGCCATTCCCGCGACCGAGCAGAACCGTCCCATTGTTGGCAATCACATCCTGGTGGCCGTCACCATTAATGTCTCCCGTCTGAATCCGCGAAGCCCCCGACACGTTGTAGGTCGTCGGAGCGAGGAAAGTGGTTGTCCCAGTCCCCTCGAATACGGAAATCTGGTTGCCATTCACGGCGACCAGATCCAGCTTGCCGTCGCCATTATAGTCGGCCAGCTTCAGGTCTTGAGTCGACATACCAATGTTTTGAGCACCCGCCGAGACGAAGGTTCCATCGCCATGCCCCATGAGAACTGCAACGTATCCGCTACCATTCGACTGAACGAGATCGAGGTTACCGTCACCATTGACGTCGGCACCTTCCACCTGCAAACCGGTTGGACCGATCGCCAGGTTATGTGATGGCAGGAATCCACCGTTACCGTCGTTGATGAAGAGCTGCGTTGTTCCGCCGTACGAGAAGCTGGCAGTGAAGACATCGTCGAACCCGTCGTTGTTGACGTCGCCAACTCCAATGTCGTTCGGATAAGCACTCGCGTAGTAAGCAATCGGCGTCTGGAATGACCCGTCGCCATTCCCCTTGAGCAAGTCGACGTTGTAGCCCTCGACGGTCATGATGTCGAGTTTTCCATCGTGATTGAAGTCGGACACGGCGAACTTGGTACCCGTTCCGCCAGCGGCCGAATTGACTGCGGTCTGGAACGTGCCATCCGCATTCTGAAGCATTACGCTGACGGATGAAGTTCCGGAATTCAGACCAACGACATCCTTCAGTCCGTCACCGTTGACATCGGCGATCTGCACATCGGTCAGGGTCGCTCCAGGATCAACATTGGTTGGCAGAGACATCGTCAGCATCAGCCGTGGCTCAAGCATCTCGATGCAGGCCGGTGCGTGTGATCGGGGCTGCGATGAGCGCCGTTTGTTCTGGCTGATCCGTCGTGAACGCAGGGCGGTCTTGTTGTACAGATTGCGAAGCCAGTGAATGACCATGTCTCGGTGTCCAGAAATGAGGTTTGGGCCGCAGCCCGATGAGGGGAGATACAATTCGCGATGCGTAACATTCACTGGCGTAGAGGCTTAAAAATCTCTTTCGCCCGCCAGGTTTGAAATCCCGATCAACCCCGAGCAGTGAACTTCCCGCTTCAATCTCTCCATCCAGAACCGTCAGGACACAGGACACGAAATTTTGAAGAAATTGCATTTCTTCGTCAGACGGCCGTTTTTCAGCGAGTTCCGCCAAAAGTAGCCTTCACGCTCCAGAGGGTACATACGTTGGGAGGAACTCTGCTTAAGCGTCTTGTCTGTGGGCGACTGTTCACTCGCAAATTCTCTGAATCTGTCTGTTTTCGGCCCGCTTGGGCCGAAACGCGCTCCGAAAATGATCTCGAAGCGATCACAGAACCTCGGAACCAAAATTCGGAGGATGTTCCGCAGTAGCCTTCACGCTCCTGCGTGAAGAAAGCCGTTTGCGAGTCAGCGATCAATACGCATCTCGCGCTACTACCAACCAATGATATCGTGCCCAAATCGATCGCAATTTCAACTCCGGAAGCAGCTTGACAACAGTTCGTTGCGATGTAATGTCAGACGCTGTCTGTAATGAGAAATCGAACTCTGGTGCTTTGGGAAAGAACCGATGGATGGCCACTGCTGCGAAGAGATGCGCCGTCAAGTGACGCGAGTTTGTGGGCAGCATCCTGATCGTTTTGATTGCCCAGATTGCCTCGTGCATTATCGCGAGAACCGCCATGAGTATGGGTTAATCGTCCACGATGGCGGATCGTCCTTTATTGTTATCCAATACTGCCCATGGTGTGGGACCTGTTTGTCGGATGAAGGTTCTGGGAACGGGTGACTGATCTGGTCAGCGATCACACCCGAGATGCGCCGATTGAGGTCAATCGGAATGTTGCCGATTAACCAGCCGTCTGTTCACAACCAGCTGACTTAACGTGGGACAGTGCAAGCGACTTCGACTTCGCCAAGAGTCAAGGAACTTGACCGACAGTCTCTGGCGGCACAAACTACTGGCATCTTGGGATGCCCACTGACAAGGTTCGGGCTCGTTTCTATTGTCACTCGTCAACAGGGTCCATCGATGATCACAGCATCCGAACTGGCTGGCATGTTCGCAGCACACGCGATTTGGTGCGTCTCGGATGGCGATACGCTGATTCCGATGCTCGCGTACACAAACGATAACGACCAGCGTCAGATGGAACGACTCGCGCATGAGGATCTGGGAGCGGCGGTTGAGTCTGGCAAACTCAAGCTGGCAACAAATGCTATGGATGCCAACGATGCGGCACTGATTTACGATGGTCGTATTAAGGTGGGTAATGAGAAGCTCGATGCGATCATCATTGAATTGCGCGCCTACTTCTCGCCTGATTCGACCGCAATCTTCGCGGTTCCGTACACGCCCGGAGTCAGCGGCCGGTTTCGCGTACATAAGCCCAAAGTGCTGGCGTGGGAAAACTGCGATGACTTTGACTTGGGTCAGGCCATTGAATCGTTTTTTACGGGAGTCGCAGGCCACGAAAAGGGAGCCGCGATCTGGAATGAATGTCTTGACGAGTCAAAATAGGCGGTATACGGACCAGGGGTCAGGGGCAGATCACCAGTCCCTTCTTCCATAAGTGCGGTGTTGTCGACTTTTTGAGGTCTACGCCGAAAATACCAAGAAAGGTTTTCATGAGCTGGGACGTAATGGTCTTCAACTACAACGGTCTGCCTCCGAATGACTTCGCCGACCTCCCTGAAGATCACAAACCCGATCCGCTTGGCCCGGCGAGAGGCGTCCGTGAAGCGATATCGAAGTACTTACCGGGTGTCGATTGGTCAGATACTGCGTGGGGCATCTATGGCGGCAACGGATTCTCGATTGAATTCAATGCCGGCGAAAAAGATCCCATTGAATCCATCATGCTGCATGTCCGTGGCGGAGGCGATGCCATTACGGAAATGCTGCAATTCGCCACTCCAATGAAGTGGTCGCTTTTCGATTGTTCTACGGGCGAATTCCTGGATCCCACAGCTCCGTCGCAAGAAGGATGGGAAGGTTTCCAGTCTTTTCGGGACAAGGTGTTTGAGCAATACCGCGCGGAAGAAGGCGAGTAACAAGTCCATGTCTGAAACGTACCAGGACAAACTTCGTGAAATACTGGAACGCATGCCAGTGTCCGACGCACCGGCACCTTGGTCGGTGATTGGTAGTTCTGCCGTTGGTGGGCTGACTGCAGTCGGATTCGTTCCTGGCACGGACGACTTACTGGTCGTCTCCAGACAGGGACGCGGATTATTCGACACACGGACTGGCGAAAAGCTTTCTCGCGACTATGAAGAGTTCTTTGAGAATCGCGATCAATCTAACCTCACTGCTCCCGGCATTGGTCGTGCCAGCGGTTCGATCGTCCCTCTCGCTGGACTTTACGGCGGTGGTCTATCTCGCGTCACATCCGACGGGTGGACCATTGAAGTCATTCAATTACCTTGGCCTCGCCACGTTCTGTATTTGTCCTCGAACTACAAGCCCTGTTACGACAACTCTGGAAGCGCCTGGAAAATCTGTGACGACCGACCATGTGAATTCCGGAGTGCTGGATTCTCACCCTCCGGTCGAGCTTTCGTTTTCGCGACTTCTTGTGAGCTTGTCATTTACGGTAGGTAACACTCGCCGGCCATCGCACCAAAGTAGCCTTCACGCTCCTGCGTGAAGTTAGCCGATTGCAACTTGACAACTGCGTCACTCCATCGCCGCAACGACAGAATCGCCGAAGCAGATTGTTGTCGCGCAGCCAGCGTGAAAATATTCTTTTCGGAATAGGTTTCTCACGGCGCCGCAGAGATTTCACACAATGCAGTGATCGGCACAGGAACTGTCTACTTCTTTCGTTCGTACTGAAACGTCAGCGTTCCTTCTGCAATCGCAACATCCTTGATCGCTGCCAGCAGGGCTGCTCGGTTGGCTCGGTCCGGGGACAGTTTCAGTTCGGACGACAAGGCGTAGACCGTGACATGATACTTCTTCACGCCAGGACCTTTGGAACACATCGGGTCGTATTCGCGACGGTTCTTGTCGTTAAGGCCGAGTTGTCCGACGTCCTTGACGTTCTTTGGAATCTTGCTGGAACTGGCCGGAATGTTGTACAGCAGCCAATACGATTTGATGTCGTTCCCCGGAGCAAAGTGCCAGAGGTTCAGTGCGTAGAATTTGGTCTCTTTCGGTGCGCCGGTCCATTCGATCGGTGGCGAAGAGCGTTCTCCATCACACGTGTATTCCGCAGGCAGGTTGCCATCCGCTTTGATGGCGGAACTGGTAACGACCAGTTTCGGCAGTTTGCTGTCGGGAATCGCGGCAGATTCGCCTGCTGATGATGGCTCATTGCGTGGAGGACGCTGCCCGTCGCGCGGTGGTGGTTCGTCTCCGGGACGTGGCGGGCGATTCTCTCCCGGACGCGGAGGCCGGCCTTCGCCAAGTCGCCCTTCACCGGGACGCGGAGGTGGTGGAGGTGGTCGTCGATCATCTCCACCACCACCTGGTCCTCGACGTCGAGGAGTGTAAGATTCTGAGGTCGACTTACCATCTGTATCAACGAACGTAAACTTGGCCGATCCATCATCGTTCAGAATGTAGGCGACGGTCCCCTTCTTGCCGCGAACGTCGTAGGTCAGCAGATAGCTTCCCGGCTTGGTCTGCTTGAAATCCGTGATTTTGGCCCCCTGCAGTGGTCGCAGGTCGGGACGGACTGGTTCTGCTCGCGGTTGTGGATCGACCTGGCCACCTCGTTCGACCACTTCACCATAGAACCCGCCGTTCAGGTACGGATATGTCTTGGTCGCGTGATAGTGGTAGTTCCCTTTTGCATCCTTATGGCCATTCAGTGCGTCGAGGTTTTTGACCTTCGATCCATCTGGTTCTTCGTAACCGTAGATCGGATAGCCATCCAGCGCATAGGCAATCGGAAGTCCCTTGCCGACGGTCTTTTCCAGATGGACCGGGGCGATGTGATAGTGATAGTCGTCGGCTCGACCACAATGCCCGCCGAATTCGTCGAGTTCGCCAAACTGGTAAGCGTCGTCACCACGATTGTTGAGCGGGTTAAAGATCGGGATGCCGTTGGCGGCTACCGCGATGGCACCGCGTAGAAAGCGATCTTTCGTTGACGCGGGAGTCTTGGCCGGGACGGGATGCAGCGGGATCTGCCAGGCGTTGTCCCCCGTGTATTTTTGAGGGAGTGGGACCTGCTGCTGCCAGGAAGTGATCCCCACCATCATCTGATGATCGGGAATTCCATTGGATTCGACATAGAAGTACCGATCGTCCCAGCGAGTCTTGATTGCCTTCAATTTGACAAAGGCTTCAAATGCCTTGGTCATTTCAGGAGCGTTGCCCTGTCCCACCTCAGTCCCTTTCTTGATCGGATCGCGCTGAGCCAGCAGGAATTCCTGGAATTGTAATAGATCAGGGATTTGCCCTTCGTCCGCTGCTGTCGCTTCCGCGTCGGAATACAGCAGATTCCGCATTTCTGCAATGACCCGAATTTCGGCCATCCGCCGCTCGATCCATTGCTGGTCTTCCGGTTGAAGCAGTTCGATCGGGAGGGTGACGAGTGATTCATCGGCTCGCCGGATCTGCACCTGACCATCCCGTGCCATCACAAACGTACCACGTTCACGGAACGCTCCCGAGGCCGCGATCCAAGTTCGCTCCTGCGACTTCGCATCTGTCGTACGATGCGAATGGCCCGGATGGGCTTGAATTGGCAGGGGGCCAAACACTGCCGCTGCGAAGAGGGAACAGAGCGACAGTCGATACAAGGATTTCATGAGTCGAATTCCGGAAGAGATCATGGATACGCATGGAATATTGCGCGGTGTGACAGGCGTTGTGTGACATGTCAACCGGTTTGGTGTTACTTCGATCACCTATCGCTTTGGCTTCTTGGGAGGCGCATCGGGAACAACGTTGTTCAGGTTTGTGTAATCGATTCGCTCCTTGCCATCGGGGGGACTCTTGACCATGTGTCGAAAGATCACCGTGTTGTCCAATTCGATATCGTCAGACCAGATGAATTTGGCTCCTTTGAAGTCGGTTTCAAAGTACGGTTGCTTTGGGCCGACCTGCTCTTCCGTGTACTCCTTCGCATTTCCCCACTTGCTGTCGTCGAAATCGACTGCAAACCAGTTGTCGGGGATCGGCGTATTTTCGACGCGTGGATTCTTCGTGTTGCGATCAATGGGGCCTCGCGAGAACTGCTTGGCCTTCCAGTCGGCGTTGGTTACGGTTCCATCGCCAAACTTCAGAATGAAACCGCCGTCTCCGATATTCGTGTTGGCATATTCCATTCCCGTCTTGGGGTCGGCGTTGTCCTTTGCCATCACGGCGATTGTCATGGGATAGGCTGGCAGGATGTCGACCGAGATCACGTTGTGAGGGATAAACTTGATCGAATCGACCGCGACCAGTTCTCCGTTCACATACAACATGAACCAGTTGTCGGCATAGACGTTTGCCTTGATGGTGTCTGACATCTGCGGTTTTTTCGGTTTGCCGGGATTCGGCCCCGCCGGACGATCGTTTTGGCGCTGAGCCAAGGCGATGACCGAGAATGCGAGACAGACGAGTAAACCAAAAACCAGTGTCATTCGTTTCATTGATACGAGCTTTCGAATAAGGCCGAGTGCCGATTCATGTTGCAGAAAGATCTTTCCGGAACATGATTGATTTCCATTATTGTTGACCAGGACGCGCAGGTCCGTTTCGCGGTCCAGGCGGCCGGCCTCCCGAACCACCTGGCCCTCCTGGACCGGGGCGAGGTCGAACGCTGACTTGTGAAAATTCCTGCTTGATTCTGGCCAGTTCCGCTTGAAGCCGACGCGTCTGGTCGGCCTGGTCATTAACGAGATCCATTGTTTCGTGCGGATCTTTGACGATATTGAACAGCGAGACTCGACCGGCCGATGTTTCAATCAATTTCCAGTCACCATCAAACAGGGAGCAGTCACTCCCTGCGATGACAAACGGACCTCGCACCATATCTTTTCCATGGCGAATGGCGGGCCAGATGCTCTTTCCGTCAACTCGTGCCGCATCCATAGAAACGCCGACGGCCTCGGCCAGCGTTGGATAAAGATCCTGTGCTGACATCGGCTGGTCCACGATGGCTGCCGAGTGAAGCTGTTCCGGCCAGCGCATGAAGCAGGGGACACGGATTCCCCCCTCATAGACCGATCCTTTTCCTCCCCGGTAGGGTGCGTTACGCCCGGACTGATCGGCTCCATTGTCTGAGAGGAACACGACCAGCGTGTTGTTGCGAAGGCCATGTTCATCGAGTGCTTCGAGGATGCGACCGATGGAGTCATCGAGCGCATCGACGACCGCGGCTCGCAATCGTTGTGCAGAATTCAGATGAGGATATTTCGACAGAAAGCTTTCAGGAGCCGCAAGAGGAAAGTGGGGTGCATTGAAGGCCACCTGTAAGTAAAACGGCTTCGCTGCATCGCGTCGCTCAATCAGTGAAATTGCTTCATCGGCGAGCAAAAAGGTCGAGTAACCTTCTTCACGAACTGTGGCCCCGTTGCGCTGCCAGTCAACATCGCCGCGCCGGTTGGTGTGCTGGTAGTAATCTACTTCAGGCCCTTCGAATCCGTAGAAGTGATCAAAGCCACTGTGTAGCGGAGGACTCGCGGTACCGAGATGCCACTTGCCGACGAGCCACGTCTGATAACCGGCCGCACGAAGAGTTCGAGGAAGCGTTGGCAGATTCGCTGGCAGGCCAGGTTCGCGAGCTCCCAAGGCATGGGCAATTCCATAGCGGCGCGGCATCTGTCCGGTTAACAAGGCCGCTCGGGCGGGACTGCACAGGGGATAGCCGTAATAGCGCTCGAACTCGACACCCTCGCGCCCCAGACGATCGATGTTTGGTGTCCGGGCGGCACCGCCACGCGAACCCAGATCTCCGGACCCGAGGTCATCCGCGAACAAGATTAGAATGTTGGTATCAGCCCCCGGCGCAGTCCCGATCATCCCACTCAAGACGAGTGCAGCAATCGTTAGCGTCCGAATCAGGGTCTGCATTCCGTCTACCATTGTGGGTGAGCGTCGTCTGAATCAAAGGGGGCAGTGGCTGCCTGGGGGGAATAACAATTGTGAGGGAATGAAGACCGAATGTTTTTTTGAAACGTGCGAATTGCGAGTCACGGCCGAGATTTCGAGTTTGACCATCAGCCGCTGGGCGCTAGCCCATGGTTCAAACCGGACGCTAGCGCGTTCCGGCTGATTGATCGAACAAGCAATCGTTCCCAGTTAGCCGCGAAACGCGGCTAACTGGGCGATCATTCAACATTATTCGGGGCGACGTGGGCGTTCGCCTCGTTCACCCTGGCCACCGCTTGGTGGTCCCCCTGGCCCGCCAGATCCCGGACCACCTGCACCTGGTCCACCGGGACGTCCGCCGCCACCGCCGGGACCTCCACCCTGGCCACCTTGACCAGGAGGCCCTGCGTGTCGCTTGATGAAATCATCAATGAATTTCTGCAGCTCGTCTTTGCTCAATTTGCCGTCTTTGTCGGTATCGAATTCCAGAGCATGGTTCAACATCCGCTCGGGATCAGGTGCGCCGGGGCCACCTGGTCCGCCGGGACCTCCAGGCCCTCCGCCCGGCCCACCTTCTGGTCCACCAGGACCGCGACCCGGACCACCTTGGGGACCTCCCTGGCCACGTTGACCTTGACCTCGACCCTGTCCCCCGCCTGGAGGTCCACCGGGAGGACCGCCTTGTGGACCGGTTCCACTACCACCTGGTCCCCCTTGGCCACGACCCGCGGGACGGAATTCTTCTTCCGTCAGTTTGCCGTCTTTGTTCTTGTCGAGCGTCTGCAAAGCAGTGGACGCATTCTTGATTTCTTCGGCCGAGATCAC
>Ga0194055_10001122_pt1 | contig 21699 bp, 16 predicted proteins | sample SepL449m_MetaG_FD_155482 | JGI IMG/M metagenome (GOLD analysis project Ga0194055, IMG submission 155482) | Anoxic zone freshwater microbial communities from boreal shield lake in IISD Experimental Lakes Area, Ontario, Canada - Sep2016-L442-9m | ecosystem: Environmental > Aquatic > Freshwater >...
GGATTTGTCTGTAATAGGGACAATCGTCTCGTTGGCGATGGCGTTTGCGTCTTTCGATTTTTGTCACCTTGGGTCCTTCATGCGTTGTGTTTTGGTCGGACTGCAACCGGAATAGTCGCGGCGCAAGACACACTTTCTTTCCTGGGTGGGATTCGCAGAACGGCTCCCGAGCGAGGGGTTGAATGATCATGGACTCGATGCATCTTGACTGAGGCAAGCGCGAGCCATCGCCATCAGCGCCGCACGTTGGGCATCATCCAATGCCGACCAAATTTCCAGTAGTTCCGATACACTGCCCGGGATGGTTTCTGATGTGGGAACCGGCATGGGAACCGAGGGCAATTCGCTCGTTTTTCCGTGGGAAATTTCACGTTGTTCGACTCCCGTCGGGGTCACTAGGTAGGGAATCGCATACACTCCCGAGCCATCACAACCCAGCTTTTCGCTGGGTTTTTTCGTTTCTTGATCGCTCGCGATGCGTGCGGATCTCAAGGATCAACGCAATCGCAACGCATGTTGCCTTTTGGACGGGCTAACGAACACGATCCGATCTTTTTTGATCGCACCCTAGGGTCATCCACTCTGGAGCATTCCTCGTTCGAGCGATTCTTGAACGGGTGATGCAGGTACTCCGCCGTGGGCTTCACGCTCCCCACACCAGTTCATCCGTTTTGAAGTTGCGCTGTTCTGGCTTTTATCGTACTCGTACTCAATGAAATGGTACTCGTACTCGATGCCGTATCTTCGAATACGAGTACTGCTAACGCAGAGTACGAGTACGATAAAAGCCAGGGAAAACATCGATGGAAACTCCGAAACGCGCGAATAGCGCAACTTCAAAACTCATGCCAGCGCGTTACCATGGCACACTCTCTCCTTCGCCTGTTTTCACCGCGCTGGCAAATCTCATGAATCCTTCCTCGGATTGGAACGCACCCTCACCACCAAGCCGTTTTTTACCCGCGTTCTTGGTGCAACTCCTTTGCTTCGCGATTCCGGCGATCGCGCAAACCCCTTACTTTCAACCCGAACTCATTTTTCCACTTCACTCGCAACACAACCACGCACCCGGGATTGTCGAACTGGCCGATGGGGAGCTATTGGTGTCGTGGTACCGCGGCTCGGGAGAACGCAAAGCCGATGACGTGGCAGTCTACGGCGCTCGCAAGAAACCTGGCGACCAAGCTTGGGCCGAGGCGTTCCTCATGGTGGACACACCGGGCTTCCCCGACGGAAACACCTGCATGTGGGTCGATCCCTCTGGACGACTTCATCTGTTCTGGCCTTTGGTGCTCGCCAATACATGGGAGTCCTGCATCACGCAGCAACTCATCTCCGAATCCCCTGCCGGTTCAGCCTCTCCGAATTGGAATGTACGGGCCAGTTTGTGGCTCAAGCCGGACGATTTCAGCGCGACCGTCCTCCCAATGCTCGACGCGTTCGTTGAAAAACTTCCCAAACCGATCCCTGAGAAGGTGACCCAGGAAATCGCAGAAGTCCGATCGCGACTCTCCGACAAGCTCTTTCAACGACTCGGTTGGCAACCGCGATGCAAACCCACCGCACTCCCCTCCGGCAGAATCCTGCTCCCTCTCTATAGCGACACGTACTCCTTTTCCATCATGGCGATCAGCGACGATGCGGGGAGTTCGTGGCGAGCTAGCAAACCTCTCATCGGATTCGGCAACATCCAACCCAGCGTCCTGCGCCGCGACGACGGAACCCTCGTCGCCTACATGCGTGAAAACGGCTTTACGCAAAAGATCCGTGCATGCGAATCGAATGACGAAGGGGATTCGTGGGGACCCGTCGAGTCGATCGACTTGCCCAACCCTGGATCCGGTCTCGATGCCGTTCGCTTGCACAATGGACACTGGGTTTTGATTTACAATGACACCATAAAAGGTCGCAATCGGCTCGCCGTCTCCCTCTCGACCGACGAAGGCAAGACCTGGCCGATCACGCGGCATCTCGAAGATGAGCCTACCGGCTCGTATCACTACCCTGCCATCATCCAATCTCGCGACGGGCACCTTCATGCAGTCTACAGCTACTTCGTCGAAGGTGGCAAAAGCATGAAGCATGCGGAATTCGATGAAGCGTGGATACGTAGTAAAACGGATTGATTCCCAATTGGAATTGGTTTTGAAGATGCGCTATTTTGGTTTTATCTCGTACTCGTACTCGTACTCAATGCAATGGTACTCGTACTCGATGCGGTATCTTCGAGTACGAGTACCGCTAACGCTGAGTACGAGTACGAAAAACCCAATGAAATGCGCATTGAAATTCCGAGACATTCGAACCGCTAAATTTGATTGACTCCCCCGTCCGATCCAGCGAAAATCACAAGGTGATCGTCAGTGATTCGGATCTTCTCGCAAGGTTTTCGCCATGGCTTCAACGGTTCACGAAAATACTTCGCCGTATCGCACCTACGCTCCACCGCTGGAAAGTGGTGATGTGTTGAATGCGCAGGAGTATTGGCGGCGCTATTCTGCGGGGCCAAAGAAGCAGAGAGCAGAACGGATCAATGGGAAGGTCTATGTCATGAATCCCTTACGTGCAGTACAGCATGGGAACCCTCATTTATTGCTCGCCCATTGGATTGCGGCTTATGCAATGCACGACCCGACATTGATCGGTTCTGACAATGCGACCATTCGCATGAACGCCGACAATGATCCGCAACCCGATCTCTGTCTGCTCCGCGTCGATGGACAAACACGCTTCGATGAGGACGGCTACATCCTCGGTGCTCCCGAGATGATCGTCGAGATCGCTGGATCCTCGGCCAGTTATGACTTCGGCGAGAAGCGGGATGTGTACGAAGCCGCCGGTGTTGGTGAATACTTGGTATTTGAATCCATCGAAGGACAAATCCAATGGTGGCGTTTGGCGAATGGGCGGTTTGTCGAGATTCAGCCTGACGGTGGCATCTTCAAGAGCGTCTTGTTTCCTGGCTTGTGGCTCGACGCAGAAGCCCTCCGCTCCGCCAACGCACTGAAGCTCATCGATACCTTGCAACGAGGCATGGACTCGGCGTGACCGATACTCACTCTAAGCAGTTGCATATTCGTTGAGCCGACTCAACAGCTTCGGTCGATGGATGCACGCGGATTTCGATAAAGCTTGGAACCAAGGCAAACCGTAACTTATCACTGCTTATGCCAACTCCTCCTCGGTCTTTGGTCGGATCATCAGGACCAGTCCGATCGAAAGCATGGCCAGCAGGGCAAACATTCCGAAACTGACGTTTAAAGGCACTTTGGCATCCTGCAGTTTTCCAAAGCCCCAATCGGCCAACCCTCCGCAACTGATGCTGACAAAGTTCATGATGCCATAGCCAGTCGCTCGCTGCTGCGGACGAGCAATCTGCGAAAGGATCGGCATGTTGTTACTGTCAAAAAACCCCCACCCCAAACCGAACAGGATCAAGAATCCAACGGCCATCCCAATGCTAGTCGCATTCCCCACACCAAAGATAGCTGGAATGATCATGGCCATTCCCAACGCGCTGACCCAGATCCGGCCTCGCAAATGCTTGCGTACCCATCGATCGGAGATGATTCCACCCACCAGCGCACCCACAATCGCGGCGACTTGCCAATACAACGTCGCAGCCACTCCCGCAGCCCCCTCCCCCATGCTGAATTCTCGCTTCAAGATCGAGGGCATCCAGTCCCGCACCACCCATCCTGCCATGGCTGGCAGAGTGAAGTACAAAACCAGCAGCAGAAACGATGGGTTGGTGAGGAGTTGATGAAGCGAATCCCAAACTCCAACCTGTTGCCCCGCCCCGTCGATCGAGCGATTGACCGGCGCATCGCGCAAGGCGAGCAAAAGGGGAACGGTGTACAGCATGCCGATCACCCCACATACCAGAAATGCCCACCGCCATCCAAAGGCAGTCGCCGCGTAACCCCCAAATCCTCCTGCGATCACCCCCAGATAGATCGCCATCTGATGCAACCCCACGGCCCTCGATCGGGTCCCTCCCACATGATGATCGGCGATCAGAGCCAATGCGGCGGGAATGTAGAACGCTTCGCTGACCCCCATGAACGATCGAGCCCACAATAGCTCGTCATACGAAGTGACGCGTCCTGTCCACCAGGTCACGCACGACCAGACAAACAGACTGGCACCAATCGTCCAACGACGACTGAAACGATCCGCGATCACTCCCCCCAACAAACTGAATGTCGCATACACCCATTTGAACTGCCCCAACATGAATCCCCACATCGCCTGCGGATTTAGGGACTCACCAAACTCCGGGATCGACTCCATCACCGACCCCTGCATCGAGGCCATCATCTGACGATCCAGATAGTTCAGCAGCGCGACCGGCAACAGCAACACCACGCACCACCATGCCGTAGCCGCAGAATGAGCATAGGAATCGGATTTGGAATGGGACATGGCGGTCGCTCGTCAGAGAGGAAGACGAACAGTATAGCATTCCACCGAACTCGACTTTTTTGCATTCCCACCTGAGCCTGAGACGCTAGGTTTGAAGTTGTGCTTTTTTGGCTTTTTCTCGTACTCGTACTCGTACTCAATGAAATGGTACTCGTACTCGATGCGGTATCTTCGAGTACGAGTACCGCTAACGCTGAGTACGAGTACGAGTACGATCTAAGACCTAAAGATGTGGGTAAAACGAAGCGCCAAGGCATTACGGCTGACTGCCAAGTCGATCCTTGAATAACAACTGGACGCTAACGCGTTGCGGCTGATTTCCGAGACGTACCCTTTGATGCGCTTATTTCAATACCGATGCGATTGTCCGAGCAACTCGCAGAATCAAGCGTGCGTACCCTAAGCAATCTGCGTGATGACTTGCACCCAGCCGAGTTCATCCAGCAGTTCGGGAAAGTGTTTGCGGCCTTCGGTGATATGAACCGATTGCCCATGATGTTCCAAGTCTTCGCGACTGGCCCATTCTTCGACAAACGTGAAACGACTGGGGTGATCCAGGTCGACAAACAGGTCGTAACGGATACAACCTTGTTCTTTCCGCGTTGGGCCGACAAATCCTTCCAACACCGCTCGCAATTCCGCTTCTCGGCCAGGCTTGGCATGCAAATGGGCGATGACATCAACTTTCATGGTGGTCTGTAATTCACTGAGCGGATAGAAAGAGAAAAATCAAAAGCAACAACTCAACTAGGGAACCCCAGGTTCTTCTTCTTCGATCTCGATGGTATCCGTGGCTTGTGCCGCGCGATCGATGGGTTCGTCGCTCGTATCCTCCGGTATGGATGGCTTCGCGAGCGTTTGTACCTTGAACGCCATTTCCGCCCCTTTTTGGGATTGCACAGCTTTCATCGAATCGCGCAAACCGGTTGAGCGAGACTCATCCCAACGCAGCATGGCCGGTTCCTGCGCCAAAAGATCCTTGAGGACCGGCTCCGGCCCACCGACGATTTCGATCAATGCTGCGATGACCCTGGGAAGATCGGCTTGGATGCTGGGCTGAGTCAGAATAAAGCTTGCCGTAACCCGTTTGTTTTTGGCCACGAGAATCGTCATTTGCGATTGTCGATCGATTTGGTACGGGGCGGGTCCTTCACTCCCATCCAGTGACACACCCGTTGGGACACTTGCTATCAGTGTGTGCTGAATGCGTTTAAGGGTCGCGATCCCTTGTGCAGTATCCTCCGTCAAGAGAACCACGCCAGTGGTGACTCCATCCTTGCCGCGGCTTGCTGCATACCGAGTCAACATTCGGGTCAAAGCGATCGACTGACGGTTCACATCGTTCAGAAACACCACGACCAACAGTCCGTTCCCGGCTCGGTCAATGAGATCGACTTCTTTTCCAGATTGCGAACCGATGGCAAATCGCATCATCAAAGGAGCGAGTTCATCGCCGATACGAAGCCCCGCAGTGATTGGTGCTTCGACCCCCAGATCCTGGGTTGGCGGTTCTTGTCCGACAGAAGACCTGCAGGCGAGGCTCCCAAGCAATAGGCCCAACAAAGCTGGATAAACTCCGATCCGCCACATACTCCCACCCCAATGAGAACCGTTTTTTCAACGCTCCAGTCGATCTGGCTCGCTCGGTATCCAGTATATCCCGAAGGTCCATTTCTACGATGAAGAATTCGTGAGTCTGGGGAACGTAACCTTCTTCGCGATGAGAAATGTTTCGAGCGAGTTCAAAATCACACCAGGGAATCCAGTTCATTGACCAACGAACCAAACCGCTTCAAAGCAGTTTTCACTGGTTCCGGACGGGTCATATCCACCCCTGCATCGCGCAACAGGTCCAAAGGATCTTTCGAACTGCCTCCCTTCAAGAAACCGAGATACTGACCTAATTCCTTCTCCCCACCGTGCAAAACTCGTTGAGAAAGTGCAATCGCAGCCGATAATCCGGTCGCGTATTTGTACACGTAGAAGGCACGATAGAAGTGGGGAATGCGGAAACACTCCAAGTTCAGTTGGTCATCGATCTTGAATTGCGGACCAAAGTAATCACGCAGCAATTCGCCATACACGGACTTGAAGGAGGCCACCGTCAATGGTTCGCCCGCTTCTGCCATGGCATGGGTCTTCTTTTCGAACTCCGCAAACATTGTTTGTCGCACAACCGTCGCTCGGATGCTATCGATTTCGTGATTGATGATGGCCGCTCTTTGGCTTGAGGATGATGCGTTTTGAATCATCGACTCGGCTAATAATTGCTCGTTGAAAGTGCTGGCTACTTCGGCCACGAAGATGGTGTAGTTGTAGTACTGGAAGGGTTGATTCCGCGCCGAATAATAACTGTGCATGGAATGCCCTGCTTCATGCGTTAACGTAAAGACATCGTTGAGCACATCGGGCTTGTAATTCATCAGGATGTACGGGTCAGCGGCAAACGTACCGCAACTAAAGGCACCACTCTGTTTGCCTTGATTGGGATAACGATCGCACCATCGTCCCCGAAGCCCCTGGGCCAGCGTCCCGCAATACTCTTCTCCGAGTGGTCGCAATGATTCCAACACGACCTGGACCGCTTCGTCCCAGGTGTGATGAGATGGTTGATCGTTCAAAATGGGGACGTACGTGTCGTAATGATGGATATCGTCGAGCTTCATCTTGCGGCGGCGCATGTCGAAATAAGCATGGACGGCCGGCAATTGCTCGCGCACAGCTGCGATCAAATTGTCGTAGACACTGACAGGAACATTGTCGGCAAAAAGGGAAGACTCCAAAGCGCTTGGATAATTCCTGGCCCGGGCATAGTACACATCGGTGTGGATACTCCCTGCCAATGTTGCTGCTAGCGTATTTTCGTGCGCCGCGAATTGGTGGTAGTACTGATGGAAGGCGTTGCGGCGCACCTCACGATCGGGAGAAATCAGAAAGCCACTAAACGATGCATTGGTCAACTCGACGGCTTGCCCATGTTCATTGGCGACTTCACCAAACTTCAAATCGGCATCGTTGAGTTGCCGAAACGCTTTGCTCGCCGATTGTGCCATCTCCCCCTGCATGGCCAACAATCGCTCTTCGCTTTGCGACAATGTATGGGCGCGATAGCGGTTGATTCGTTCGAGGACCAATCGGTACGGGGCCAATTGGGGGGATGCAATCAATGCTTCTATGCGATCCGCAGGGATAGCAAGTATCTCCGGTCGGATAAAGCTGGCGGCTTGCCCTGCGCGCGTTGCCAGGTTTTGGTATCGGGCTGCAAAGCCCTGATAGGTACTGTTGCTTTGGTCTTCAGTGGTCTTTAGGAATGCATACGTTCCGATCCGTTCGGCCAGTCGATCCGTTCGGACATCGTGATCGAAACAAGCGGCCAATTGCTCGGGTGACTCAGAAAGCTTGCCGGCAAACACAGCGAACCCTTCGATGCACTGCTCCAATTCCTGGAGCGCGGATTGCCACGCCCCATCGTCGGGAAACAGAGAGGACAAATCCCAAGTATCGCCCTCTGGGACTTCATGGCGCTTGGGATTGCGAGGAAGTGCAGTCTTCATGTTGCAATAGACTTTTGTTGGTGAGCCAGTGAAAAAAATCCCATCGGAAAGCGCTCGGATTGTCAGTCCGTATCACTCGTCCGTGACGCAGCCCTCGCTGGCGCTTTTGACGTTTTTGATGTATTTGTAAAGCGTTCCCCGAGTCGCTTTGAGCGGAGGAGCAATCCATTCCTTTCTACGCCGAGCCAATTCTACATCGCTGACGGAGAAATCCAGTCGGTTAGCATCCGCGTCCACGGTGACATGATCGCCGTCCTGGACCAGTGCCAATGGCCCTCCCACCTGGGCCTCTGGGGTGATATGCCCGACGATGAATCCATGCGAACCGCCGGAAAAACGCCCGTCGGTCAGGAGCGCCACATCCGATCCCAACCCGGCTCCCATGATGGCCGAAGTGGGCGTGAGCATTTCCGGCATCCCTGGACCACCTTTGGGACCTTCGTACCGAATGATGATGACGTCTCCTTTTTGAATTTTCTTCTGCTCGAGAGCCAGCAGCATCTCCTCTTCACTGTCATAACAACGGGCTGGACCGGAGAATTTCAAGCCTTCTTTCCCAGTGATCTTGGCAACCGCACCGTCAGGCGCCAGATTGCCATGCAGGATCTGAATATGGCCAGTTGGTTTGATCGGATCGGAAATCGGCTGAATGATCTTTTGCCCCGGCTTGAGCCCCGGTAAGCCCGCCACGTTCTCTGCGAGCGTCTTGCCAGTGACGGTCATGCAATCGCCATTCAAATATCCTTCAGCGAGCAAGTACTTCATCACGGCCGGCGTGCCACCGATCGAATGCAAATCCTCTTGAACGAATTTGCCCGAAGGCTTCAAGTCTGCTAGATAGGGAACGCGGTTACTGACCCGTTGAAAATCGTCCAGTGACAAGGGGACATCGACGGAGCGAGCCATCGCTAATAAGTGCAACACGGCATTGGTACTCCCACCCAATGCAATCACGACGGTCATGGCATTTTCAAAGGCCTCGCGCGTCATGATATCGCGCGGCTTAAGATCCTTTTCGAGCAGATGCAAGATGGCTGCAGCGGCCCGCGCGCACTCATCTTTCTTTGCCGGGTCCTCGGCGGGAATCGATGCGGAATAGGGGAGAGCCATGCCGAGGGCTTCGATCGCAGAAGCCATCGTATTGGCCGTATACATGCCACCACATGCCCCAGCTCCTGGGCAGGAGTTACGGACGATACTTTCACGCGTTGCGTCATCGATCTGGCCAGCGATGTATTGACCATAACACTGAAACGCGGAAACGATATCGAGCGAATGACCGTTCCATTTCCCAGCCCGAATCGTCCCCCCATAGACCATGAGGGCAGGTCGATTCAAACGTCCCATGGCGATCAAACACCCCGGCATGTTCTTGTCGCATCCAGGTATCGCAATGAGCCCATCGTACCATTGACCACCCATGATGGTCTCGATCGAGTCGGCGATGAGATCGCGCGATTGGAGCGAATAGGACATTCCATCGGTACCCATGCTGATCCCATCGCTGACTCCGATGGTGTTGAATCGCATCCCGACCAAACCCTGCTCGGTAACCGCTTGTTTGACGTCACCACCCAGATTCAACAAGTGCATGTTGCAGGGGTTCCCCTCAAACCATACGCTGCAGATGCCGACCTGGGCTTTGTTCATATCCTCCGGCTTGAGCCCTGTCGCATAGAGCATCGCTTGAGATGCTCCCTGGCTCTTAGGCTGTGTGATGCGAGACGAATAGCGATTGAGTTGGCTCATGATTTGGGTAAGTAAAAAGTGAGGATTCTAAATCGAAAAAGGGATGCAATCTCTCCCACCGTCTCCGCTTGCATCCAACTCAACAACGATATCCATCGTCGGATAATACCCTTGTTTTTGGGCTGGCAAACGCCTCGCTTCCGATCCATTGCCTTCACGCCGCGCAGGACACGGATGGCACGAAAGACACCTAGGATCAATGAACCCGATGCCCTGGCTTGGCACCCGAATCGACTCCTAACAAGTAGACTTCCGTCCCCCCTGCTCCGGCTGCCGTGACCATCCCTTCGCTCAACCCAAACTTCATTTGCCGGGGTTGAAGGTTGGCAACGATGACGACCAATCGACCCTCGAGTTGCTGCGGCGTATAAGCGGCTTTGATGCCCGCAAAAACCGTTCGCGTGACATCCCCTCCGAGGCTGACGGTCAGTTTGACGAGCTTCTTGGCTTCGGGTACTTCTTCTGCCTTGATGACTTTTGCAACTCGCAAATCGATTTTTGCAAAGTCCTCGATCGTGCATGTCGGCGCGAGGGGCTCAAGCACCAAGGGTTCGAGGTTAGGATCGGCTACGCCACCTGCCGCAGCAGGGACATTGGCTGCAGCAGGGACACTGGCCGCTATGGCCGCTGGTGGAGTGGCTTGCGTTTGGTCCGCAGGTGCTTCTTTGCTCTCTTCGATCATTTGGTTGACTTTCTCTAAATCGACGCGTTGCATGAGGTGTTCGAATTTGGAAACAGCGGTACCACTCAATGGGTTTTGGCTATCCTCCCACGATTGGATCTCCCTCTGAAGGAGTTTGCCACACTGGCTGGCTAACCTGGGGAGAACAGGAGCCAAATACACACAAAGCTGACGGAACAGATTCAAAACGATCGTGCAGACTTCCTGTAGCCGTACATGTTGGTCTGGATCTTTCTTTAACGTCCAGGGAGCGGTGTTTTCGACAAAGGCGTTGGCGGCATCGGCAAGCTCCATGATCAGTCGCATGGCTCGCGAATAATCGCACTGCTGATAGGCTTCGGCGATCTTGCTACCTGCAGCGGCACCTGCCGCAAACAGTCCTCCATCATGGGGATACTCGCCGGACAAACCTGTTTTCTCGACAAACCGCGCCGTGCGACTGGCCAGATTGATGACCTTGCCAACCAAATCCGAATCGATCTTGGCCGCAAACTCCGTCAAGTTGAGATCGATGTCGTCCAACCGCGGTCCCAGCTTGCTGGCGTAGTAGTATCGCAAATACGAAGGGTCGAGATGCTCAAGGTATTTGCTGGCGCGGACCTGCGTCCCTTTGCTTTTGGACATCTTCTCACGATCGACCGTGAGAAACCCGTGGATATGCACGAAGGTAGGGAGAGAAAAACCAGCGGCATGCAACACACCTGGCCAAAACAGCGTATGGAAGTAGGCGATGTCTTTGCCGATGAAGTGATGAATCTCTGTCTCTGGATTCTTCCACCAATCTTCGAGTTGTTCGTCATGCTTCTTGCACCATGCGTGTGTCGAAGCGATGTACCCAATGGGCGCATCAAACCACACGTACCAATAATTGCCGGGACTGTCGGGAATCGGGAATCCGAAGTACGGCTCAGGACGAGACACATCCCAATCGCGCAGCGGCTTACCTAGAAAATGGCCTTTGAGATAGTTCGCCACTTCGGACTGCAAATGGTCTCCGGACTGTGTCCAAACATCAAGAAATGCGTGCAGCTTTTCCAGTTGCACAAACAGATGCTTGGCCGATCGCTGAACCGGAGTCGCGCCGCTGAGCGTACTGACAGGATCGATAAGGTCTGTCGGGGAATAGGTAGCTCCACACTTGCTGCAGTTGTCTCCGTATTCACCAGCCGACTTGCAATTCGGACACGTTCCCTTGACAAACCGGTCGGCCAAAAAGGTGCCTGCTTCGGGGTCGTAGAGTTGCTCGACGTCGGCTTCGCGAATCAAGTCGGCTTCGCGCAAACGGCCCCAAATCTCACCGCACAGCGCTGCGTTCTCGGGAGAATTCGTGCTGCCATAATGATCAAAGGCAATGTCGAAACCTGCAAAGTCACGCTCGTGAGCTGCCTGCATATCACGGATCAGCTCGGTCTCGGGACGGCCCTCTTGGCGAGCCCGAATCATGATCGCCGTACCGTGCGTGTCATCGGCACAGATGAAAATGCAGCGCCTGCCCATGAGTTTTTGAAAACGAACCCATATGTCGGTCTGGATATACTCGACCAAATGCCCCATATGGATGTGGCCATTAGCGTAGGGCAATGCAGCCGTGACAAGGATTCGCGTGGGGCTCATGAAGGACTCAAGGGATTTTCGCAACGGGACGCTCAGAACACAAGCGTCGGACACCAACCGCTCGAAGTGGGGCCGTTCGCAATGGGGCTGGGGAGGTGTTCAAGTGTATTCCAATGCGTTTTTCCTGGTAGCCCATTCCCGAACCACGGCGCTTCGGTTTTAGCCCTCAATCGCTTGAAATAAGACAACTCAGCAAAGATTGGGTTCACGCAAAGATCCGATCCAAAGAATCATCTGCACTGGATCACATGCTCCGCAAATCGCTCCATTTCTTCCAACTGCGGGCTGCATTGCAACAGCAGCAAATCGACCCCAGCCTCTGCAAAAGCCGCAACTCGGTCGATGACTTGCTGAGGTGTTCCAACCAGTCCCGATTGCAAGCCGCGGTTGCTCACCGAATAATCCTCAAGGCTGATTTTTCGCTCAAGCTGCGTTCCGGCGATCCATTGCTGGTAATTTTGGTAGCCCAATGCGGATTGCTTGACATCGGTGATGCGAGCGACTTCGGCCCGCGCTTCCCCTTCGGTGGGACGCACGACCGAGTATGCGGCAACGCCGAATTGCATCGGGGGTAGACCTATCTTTTCACGGCGCGCACGCATGTCGTCGATCTTGACGGCGACTCGCTCAGGTGGATCACCATGCATCACATACGCGTCGCATTTTCGGGCAATCAGATCTTTTGCAGCTTCGGATTCCCCTCCCGCATAAATCGTTGGACGGGGACGACTCAACGGCTTCGGCTGCATGATGGAATCCCGAACGCGATAGAACTCCCCCTCATAGTTGGCACCATCCCGCGTCCATAAGGTATCGACCACATCCAGCCACTCCGCCGTCCGATCGTAGCGACGATCGTGCTTCTCAAAAACGACTCCGTACCGCTCTGCTTCGTCTTGCCACCAACTCGAAACCACATTGAGCGACAGCCTCCCTCCCCCACCGATATGGTCGATATTGGCGGCTTGCTTCGCGAGCAAGGCGGGGTTGTGAAACGTGGGACGGACAGCGACCATCCACTCCATCCGTTCGGTGACTGCCATAAGTGCGGCTGCCGTCGACCACGCATCGAGAGAGGGCGCGCTTTCCCCCTTGATGTCGTTCAAATTGAGTTCGGCGATCAAGCTCAGGTCGAATCCGATCTCCTCGCTGCGCTGAGCAAGACGCTTGACGTAAGACCACGACGCTTCCATCCCCTCGTCTTCCACATTGCGCAGCCATCCACCGAAGATCGGTAGCCAGTAACCATATCGCATCAGAACAGGACCTTTCGCGTCAATGAACCCGAATTGGAATGGCCAGTATCCCAAACGTGTTGTCGCAACGGATTCTTTAGGATCGTAATTTAGAGGGGGACGGCTACGGCCCGTTGCAATCCCGCTCGGGCTTCCAAATAATCGACCAGTTTGACAAAGGGATCAAAGCCGACCACGTTGACACCATCTGCCACAAAATTCGAAAGGGCATTGATATCGTAAAACAAAGTCGATCCATCCCGATCGTCGATCATGTACTCGATCCCACCCACATCAATCCCCGCGGTTTGCATGATCGACTCACAAGCTTGGACGATGGCGGGCGATGGCTGAAAGGCTTCGACTTTGAGCCCCGTTTTCGGAGCATCGATCGGACATGCCGAGCGAACCAACTCGATCCCGTCCGCCCGTTGACAAATGTCTGCAGGGCAGAGATTGAACGTCTCCCCGGTGATGAAAACTTTGATCGCGTACAGAAACTTGCCCCCCAGCAATTCCACGCGCACGATGTGACTCCCTCGGGCGGAAACATATTCTTGAAGAAGCGCCGTATGATCGATTCCAAAATCCAGTTCGTTCTGCTCGACGGCTTGCAAAAGTCGTTCGCGTGACTCCAAACGTACGATCCCCGCGCCACTCCCGCCGATGTTGGCCTTGACCACGACCGGGAATCGCAACCCTTCGCTGGCGGCCTGGATCTGCGACGGATGATTCAACACACGGGCTCGCGGATACGACAGCCCCAACTCCTCGAGCAGGACCAACTGCCGCGCTTTGCTCGTTTCGGTCGTAAAGGCGGATAGCCCGTTGACGACGGGCACCCCTAGTCGGCGCAAATGATCGAGCCAACTCAGTGTGTAAAACGTCCCCTGCAGCCCACCCCGCAAATACGCGGATGGACTCATTCGGTTGAATACCAGCGAGTAGGGCGAATCGGTTTCCGCGGGATCGAAGCAATGTGATCGCGGGTCCAGTCGCACATACTGGATGGAACGCTTTTCAAGCTCCGCGAACAAGGGCTTGAACCAATGTTCGTGTTCGTGGTAGATCGCAAAGGGCTTGTTCACAACGCTCGACATGACGTAAGGATGGGTAGTGGAAATGGAATTCAGGAACGGAGCCGTGCTCCGCAATCCTACCATGCACAGGCTGTTGCGAAACGGAGTCGCCGATGTTCCATCAGCTCGACTTCGATGGCTCTGGGATGATAGTGAACGTGGCAAGAGGCACACGGGTCATCCAGGCAATTGTGGCCATGATGCCGGCCAGGACCGAAGTACTCAAAAAGACTTGTGCGTAGGATCCCGTATACGATTCGGAAACCGCCACGATCACTGGCCCCAATGCGGACGCGAGAACGGTAGGAATTTGAGCAGCCGCCTGAATGCTTCCCAAGTGCTTGGGCCCGAAGGCATGTCTCCAAATCGAAAAATAGACCACCGTCAGCACACCCCCGGCGGCCCCAAACACGACGGCATACAGCATGACATGCCACGGCTGTTGGACCCACGGAAACATCCCCAAAGCCAGGGCTAACAACAACAAACCCAACGCGAGCAATCGTTCGTAACGCACTTTTCCAAGTAGCCATCCCGCGAGCAAATTGCAGACCATCCCGCTCAATAGGCTGACGATGACCGTCGTCTGAAATACGTTCTCTCCGAACCCGCGTTCTTCGAGAACAAATTGGCTGAAAAGGGTAAACCCGGAACTGACCAGTCCAAAGAAAGAAATACTCAGCGCAAAGACCCAAAAGCAGGACGTCCGGATCGCCTCTTGCCACGTGGACGAACGCGAACCTTTTGCCCCGTTCTGATCCTCATCGACCGACTCATCCCATCCATCATGCCCACGATCCCCTAACAACCACAACGGAATGAGTACGACGAGCAATCCGATCGCTTGCAAACTCCAAGCGGTTCGCCAACCGAGTGTGATCACACCGCTGGCCAGCATTCCCGTCGCGATCGCCATCATGAAACTCATCAGGATCGCAAAGGCACCCATGGCGCCACCCACGTTGCGACCAAACCATTTCCCGATCAGCGTCAAACTGATGATCGATAGCATGCTTTGACCGAATCCTCGCGTCAGAATCAAACCGATCGTAAACGTCGCCGTGTCGGTTGCCCAACTCATGCAGCACAGACTCAACGCCAATAGGATCAAAACGACACTGGTTACGATCGCGTGCCCAAAGCGATCCAGAAGCCGACCACACGGCCAGCAGAACAAGGCTCCGAGAATCGTGGCCCAGAAATTCAACTGGGCAAACGCGACCGTGTCGATCGAAAGATCTTCGATCACTCGCTTGGTAATCAAACCCAAGCCATGCGTTCTCCCCGGCAGCGTGGCTGTCATCAGCATCGCGCCGACTACGATGGCCAAGCCATTTTGTAGCCGTCTAGGAGTCGATTCCGCACGAGAAATGGACGATGGGCTAGATGTCGTCGTTGGTGACATAGACGGGCTAGAAGGGAAACGTAGGAGGTACTAATTCATGTCAGCCGATCGTTCTCGGCAATCAGCAGGAACGCGTCAGCGTCCGGTTTCCACACAACGACAAACAACAACCGGGTGCTAACGCACTGCGGCTAATGGATTTGCTCAATTCGCACCGTCCACGTCGACAACGATTTCCGCTTGATTTCGAGTCGACAGCGCTCTCCACGTCCCAAGCTCGATATTGCTATTTAAAAACGTCGTCGATCCATCCCCCTTGAGAACCATCACGCCACCGGTGTGCCTCGAACGGGCCGCTCTCCAACCATACGGCGTGTACTGAACTTCAGGACCACCCGACATTTGCACTCCGATGCAATCGTGAGTGGTTGCATTCGGGGTCATGTAATGATTGTACAACGCACAACGATACTCTCCGTTCACCCAAGAGAACCCACGCGGATCCGCATAGTTCCAAGCGACGGAGATTCTGCATCCGAATTCGGTGAGAGGTGTCGAAAACGTAAAGCGATACGCATTGACCGGGTCGGTCTTGGTGCTGCCACGTGCACCCAAAATGCTTTCGGAAACCGCGATGGTGTTCGAAAGCCCATCGATGACATCGCGTGTCCTCGTTCGCGAATTCACATAGAACATGCCATCCGTCTCGGCAGGCGAACCTCCGTTGGTTCCGCTCCCTGTACACATCGCATAGTTGGTCGGTCCAAAACTCGCATGCAACCGGCGAGTCTCATCGCTCGGACACGCAAAGGTCGGCACCATAATTTGAGAACCAGCAATATTTTCCGCCGTGATTCCAAAGGTCGCCGTGTAGAGAGGCTTGGACAAATCCAAAGCGTTGTACGCGGCCGTGTTCTCTAGATAGGGAGACAGCATCGCCAACGCGGACCAACGGTAGAACGTCCAGGGCGTGTAGGGTACATCTTTGTACTGTTTCGCCACCGCTCCAGCCGGAAAATGTTTGAGGGCCGATTCGTGATTGTGCGACGCCAATCCAATCTGGCGCACATTGTTGCTGCATGCCATGCGTCGAGCCGCTTCGCGGGCCGCTTGCACGGCCGGCAAAAGCAACCCAATCAATATCCCAATAATCGCGATCACGACAAGCAGTTCTACCAACGTAAAAGCGTGCCGTCGAATCGGCAAGGCACGCTTGAGTTGAAAATCGTTGAGTGTTCGCTGCAGGTCAATCAATGGTGAACTCACTCAGAGGGATCAGTAGATGCGTTCCCGGTCGAAGCAGACCGACGTCGTCGACGCAACCAAGCCAACGAAGCCAACCCGACGCTGGCCGCCATGAAGGAGGTAGGTTCGGGTACTGCTGTGAAAGCAAGGGCAGTACTGTAAGGAGTCACATTCGTGGCTGAACGGATGAACGTTCCGCTTGAGTCAAACAAGAAGACACCACCGTTTTCTTGGAAATTATCGTCTATATCGGTTGGATTGGTTCGTCCGAGCGCGGCCACAACCACATTCCCATTTGCAAGCACAGCCACTCCGGATGGACTCGTGAAATCGGGGCTGGCGAAGGATTGGCTCGGCGGAGGAAGCAATGCCGCAGTGATGTCGATTGATCCCGATGCAGCGCCGGCCGAAGTGAACTTGGCAACGCTATTCGAAAAGGCGGCCCCGCCCACATACACGGTCCCCGCACCATCAATCGCTACCTGGCCATTAGCGACCGGGTTGCTGTTGAAACTGGAGAACGAATTTGCAGCCGTGTCGTACTTGAACACTCCGACACCACCAAAGGTGGAGATGATCATGTTGCCTTGGCTGTCAAAGGCCAGCCCGCTGACCTGATTGTTGGCAACACCAAAATTCGGCACTGTCAACGTACTCTGCTCTACGAAGCTCGAGTTGAACTTGGTAATCGTGTTGCCGGAATTGTTGGCGACGTACACGAAGCCTGAGCCATCCACGGCGACGCTGGCAGGGCTAGATCCATCCGCCAATTGTTTAAAACCAGTTACTGCACCGGTGTTCCCATCCAAACTGTAGATACGGTTGGAGACACGAGCCGATGCATAGATCTGATTCGTGAACGGGTTGTACGCCAAACCCGAAATTCCGGGAAACGGGTCGGCTGCCGAAGCAATCGCGGAGAAGTTCGTGGTCGTCCCAGTCGACGTATTGAACTGGTCCACCGAACCACTAAAGAAACCACCCACCAAAACGATTTCGCCGAAGGTAGGTACTGCGGTGCATACCCACAGCGCGGCGAAGAGAGAGGCTCGTGCGAACCTTGCAATGCTTCTGATCATGAAATTCGTCCCGATGCTAAACATGTTGTAAAAATCAGCCGCGATGGTTTTTCTCCCACCCGCGAGACCGTGGATTATCCTTACTTCCCCCCCGCGCGTCAAACGATCCTCGTCTGTATTGTTCCCTCTGGAACGAACCAATTCCAACCCGCGTGACCGCTCCGACCAGCCCGATTTCCAATAAGAAACGGCCTGCAATTCGCATGGCCGTACTTAGTCATCGACAAATCTTGTCCATCCGGTAACGCTTCATTGACCAGGCGTTCGAGGATGTGAGAACGTCACCCTATCGCATCAGACATTTTTCCATTGACGCTCTTTGGCACTCGAGAGAACCGCATCGCACACACGCTGGGTCTCAAGCGCATCTCGGAAGGTGGGATGAGCCGCTTCGCCTGTCTCAAGCCCCTTCAAGAAATCGGCCACTTGATGCGTGAAGGAATGCTCGTATCCGATTTGCAATCCAGGCACCCACCAATTCCCCATGTATGGCTGATTTCCATCGGAAACGTGAATGCTGCGCCAGCCCCGAACGATGGAGTCGTCGGCGTAGTCAAAGTACTTCAGGCGATGCAGATCGTGCAAATCCCAAGCCAAGCTCGCGTTCTCGCCGTTGATCTCCAAGGTGTACAGCGCCTTGTGACCGCGCGCATAGCGGGTCGACTCGAACAGTCCGAGCGATCCATTTTCAAAATGGCAAAAGAAGGAACAAGCATCGTCAATACCGACCGGTGCTATGTTGCCCGTCTCCGCATGCACTCGCTCCTTGACAAACGTCTCGGTGACCGCAGAAACATCATGGATCGAACCATTGATCCACAACGCGGTATCGATGCAGTGGGCAAGCAAATCCCCTGTCACACCGCTCCCTGCGGCTTCCACATCCAATCGCCACGTAGCCGCACCCCCTTGGGGAACATCGGCGTTGATCGTCCAGTCTTGGAGAAAATTGGCGCGGTAATGGAAGATCCGTCCCAGCTTCCCCGAGTCGACGATTTGCTTCGCCAACGTCACGGCTGGGATACGACGGTAGTTGTACCAAACCATGTTTGGCACCCCGGCCTTTTCAACGGCCGCGACCATTTCCAAACCTTCTGCGGTGTTCATCGCCAATGGCTTTTCACACAGGATCATCTTGCCCGCTTTGGCTGCGGCAATCGCGATCTCTTTATGAAGGTTGTTCGGAGTGCAGATATCGACGGCATCGATATCGGATCGCTTGAGCAATGCCTTCCAATCGGTTTCGATCGATTCGTAACCCCAGTTGTCAGCAAAGGATTTGGCCTTGTCCGCGTTCCGAGCGCACAGCGCTTTGAGTACGGGCTTGTACTCGCTCTTAAAAAAACGCCCGGCTTGCAAATAGGCATTCGAGTGGGCCTTGCCCATGAAGCCGTATCCGATCATTCCAATGCGCAATTCTTTCATGATGTTCCTTGAGGGTGGGAAGAGTGATAGGGTATTGGCACTAGGCTCTCGAGGCCGTGTTCCATCCATGGGCTTCGCGAACAGCGATCATCGTGGCCAGGATGGTGTTCCATGTCTTCGGATTTTCCAACGTTGCATTCGGGAACATGCAGCCATCCCAGCAGATGTGTTGAATCCCGCGCGCGGCAGCATCCTTGAGCCAATATCCGGAGCATTTGACGATATCGAGTTTGCCATTCGGATCATCGGCCGGGCAGTGCTTGCCCGTCTTGTCGTGCGAGCCCGCACCATGCACATGACCGTCGTTCTGCGCGACGTGGAAGTCGATGGTCCACGGACGAAGTTTGTCGGTCATCTTCTGATACGCTTCATAGAACTCCTCGGTCGAGTAGGTCGAACCGATCACAGCATATTCCGGTGCGTTGTAACCGAGCAGATAGAGATAGGTATGAGCCAGGTCGGCTTGGAACCCAAACGTTTCCGGCATGCCGACCCCTTCCAACACATCGAGCATGTCACGCCACGAGTGCATGCCAGCCCAGCAGATTTCTCCTTCGGCGGCCAAGCGTTGACCATGGTCCTTGGCGATCGTGGCCGCTTCCTTAAACGTCTCCACGATACGAGCCGTATTGGCTTTCGCATCCGAACGCCACTTTTCAACCCCAAACTCGGCGCTATCGACACGAATCACGCCGTACTTGCGAATCCCCTGCTTCTCAAATACCTGAGCAATGCGACAAGCCAACTTCACGGCCGACAAGAATTTCTCTCGCGAGGCTGCATCTCCCATAGCGGAATCGCCGACCGTCCCCGGCCAAACGGGAGCCACTAGCGACCCGACCGAAAACCCATAACTGGCGATCTGATCGGCAATCCGTAGCAGTTCGGCATCGCTGGCGTTTGGATCGGTATGAGGGAAGAACAGAAAGTAGTCGATCCCATCGAACTTCTGGCCATTGACGTTGGCCGCAGCCGTGAGCTGAAGCATGCGTTCCAGGGAAATCGGTGGCTCTTGTCCAGGACCATCCCCTTTGCCCACCAAGCCGGGCCACATGGCATTGTGCAATTTTGGTAATTGATTCATGTTTCGATCGGTGCTCGGAGGCAACCAATGAGAGGGAAGGAATCCGTGCAGGAAACGGGTCAAAGAGATCTCTTCAACCCGCGCAATCCAGTTGCTTTGCAAGCGCGAACATTGAACTAGGCCGGCTGACGCCAGGCCCCGTTTTTGGGCAAGTCGGAATGGGCATCGGGCCCGAAGTATCGCAGACCCACCAACGGCTCACTGCCGGTGTTCTCGATCTCGACCCCGCGCGACGAGGCATCATGACTGATGAAGACTTCGTCCTCCGTGTTCTGGCCAAAACGGATCATGGCGGGCGTTTGCAAAGCCAACTTGCCGATCCGACCTTTGCCTTGAACGGTGGTCCATCCACTCGCGGCATGATCCTTCAGAACGCACTTGGCTCCGGGCTCGATCGTTAGCTCCTTGGCACTGAACAGTTGCTGGCCGTCGATCGTGCCGTACACAATCCACTTGTCGGTGTAGCCCGTGCCACTCTTGGCCTTGTCCACGATCGGCTCGATGTAGTTGGCATCCTTGAAGTGCGTATCGACGTTCTTGTCCCAATCAAGCTGCCCGATGATGAAGTCGAGGTCCTGATGTTTGTCCTTGGGCATGTCTTTGACCAGCAAGGACCACGGCACATAACGCCCCTCAACAATCGATTGGAACATGCCGAAGACGTCGCTACCCCATTGAGGCTCATACGTGCACAACGAACCGGGAGCATGCAACACTCCGGGTGGGATCAACCAACCCGTTCCACGCTTGAGGCGATACGCCCGCGACAAATCGAGAATGCCGTTGTCCCCTTTGTTCCAGTTCTCAAGGCACTTTCGGAGCTTCTCTTTCGATGTCCCTGGTTCCAGACCCATGAAGGTATAGGAAAAGTTATTATCGACGTTGTTGTACTGGGGTGGGAAGTAATAGCTCTCAGGCTTTCCTTCTTGACCGACCAAGGCGGCATCTTCAGCCGATTGGTGCATGTGGTGAGGGATCGGTCCCATGTTGTCAAAGAACTTGGAATAGACGGGCCATCGCTTGTACTTGCCAAACGTCGCCGGGCCAACCAGTTTGTTCCCTTGCTCGGCGATGGCGTCCTTGAGAAGGAATTTTTTCCCTTCGAAAAGACAGAAGCTCAACCCCTCGTGCCAAACGCGCCCTTCGTTCGCGGCCTCGGTCGTGCTCGCGAACCACCTCTCAT
>Ga0194055_10001123_pt1 | contig 21690 bp, 20 predicted proteins | sample SepL449m_MetaG_FD_155482 | JGI IMG/M metagenome (GOLD analysis project Ga0194055, IMG submission 155482) | Anoxic zone freshwater microbial communities from boreal shield lake in IISD Experimental Lakes Area, Ontario, Canada - Sep2016-L442-9m | ecosystem: Environmental > Aquatic > Freshwater >...
AAAAGTAACTTTTACACTATCTACTGGATCTTTAATCCTAATAGAACAATAGATATTACTCCTCAAGCTGTTTATAACTATTTTCAAGCGCAATATAGAAAAACATTAGGGTTTAATAACTTAGAAGTTCATGTTCAAGAACAGATAATCTATCGCAGTAAGATATCTGCATGTGCTAGTTTAGAACATTGTAGTTTTTGTGGTTGTCCAATGGAAGAATTAATCTATGGAAATGACTCTTGTAAAAATACTCCACCATGCTTTCCTAAGATGATGGATAAAGAAGAATGGCTAGAATTTACAAAAACTAATAACTTATGAAGTTGATTTGTACAAACAATAATCAAGATATAGGTACTATAAAAAGGAATGATATTAAAACCTTTACATTTGATATCTATAACAATTCTGATAGAATCATTAAACCTGATTTATATCCAGGATGTGGTTGTACTGGGGTTAAATTAATAGATCCTATTTTACAACCTTTCTCTCATTCATTGTTAGAAGTATCAATGGATGCCAATAAAAGTGCATTGGGTACTTGGGAAAAATCAATAGTAGTATCTTATTTAGATGCTACTGATTTAGAACAGAAAAACTTACAAATATTATTTACTGTAACAATAACAGAATAGTTATGAATGATTTGTTTTACGATGAAGATATTGAATTACCTGTTATATTTACATTGGTTAAATATAAGATAAATAGACGTACAAAAGATCCTGTCTTAGATAAAGAAGGACAACCTATTATAATATCTACAAAAGAACAGATTGTAAAGCATTCCTTTAAAAAGGAGAATATAACAATTGTAGCTCAGGCATTTAATGATTCAAAGCTAGATAAAACATTAACTGAAGTATTTGATAAGTCTTCTGGTAAATCTTTTACAGTAAAAGTACCATATAATAAAGTATTGGATATGGTAAAGTTAGAAGATCCTATTGTAAATAAAATAGGGTTCAGATATAAAAATAGAAAGTAATACTCTCCTTTCGTCTAATTGGCAGGACATGACTTTTTGGCAGTTATAATTGTGGTTCGAATCCATGAGGGAGAACAAAAACAAAAATATGAGAATAAAGTTCACTGAAGAAGACCATAAATATACAGCAGATGATGGAACTAATTACACTTCTGTATCTGAAGTAGTTCATTCACTTGAATTAAAAAAGGATTGGGATGCTATTAGAAAGAAATATGCTAAAAAACATGGAGGTACTGCTACAGAATGGAAAGATAAATGGGAACTAAAAGCCAAATTATCTACACAGGCAGGTACTTCTTTACATGAAGAATTAGAAGATGAATTGCTATCCAAAGGAACTTTTACTATTGATAACAAAGAATGCACTGTAATATCTACAGGTAAGAAATCAGAAGCTAAATATTCTTTTCCTCTTACTGAATTACAGGATAACACCGTATATCCTGAGTTAATGATTTATGACCACACATATAAAGTATGTGGTCAATCTGATCTGGTTACCATAGCTAATGGAACCATACACATATTAGATTATAAAACTGATAAAGCCATTAAAAGAAAGGCTTTTTCTACAGACTTTGTAGATCCTGAAAAGTTATTATCCCCTGTATCACATCTTGATAATTGCAACTTTAATGTTTATTCATTAAAGATGTCATTATATATGTATATGGTATGGAAACAAAATACTCATTTAAAGTGTGGTAATATCATTCTAATACATAAGGAGATAGAAAGAGATGTTGATGAAGTACCTGTACTATATGATGGTAAACCTAAAGTATTAAAAACTACAGAGATACAACTACCTTTCTTAAGAAAAGAAGTAAAAGAAATTTTAAAATCTTACAAGAAATAATGCAAATAAAACTATTTGATATTAACCATTCTAATAAAGGAGTAGTAATACCTACTGAGCACTGCTATACTATATCTCAATTAAAAGCTATTATTGATATGTATGGGGATAATGCAGGAAGAGTACTAGCATATCTTTATTACTTATACGAGTTAGATCCTTTATTAAATCCCTATGCCAATATGGCTGAGGATTTAAAAGAAGAGCATATTATTAGAGAAGTACTTTCTGGAGTAAATGTTATTGATGTCTATGAAATAGATGCAGCTAAAGACACTGTGAATAGATTATTTAACTCTATTCCAGGTTATAGAATGTACTTAGCATATAAAGTAATGTGGGATAAAATGGCTGAAGCATTAGAAAGAGAATATCCTGACTTTTCTAAAGATGGTAATATGAACAATATTAAGGCTCACTATGCTTCATATAAACAAATGAAAGATTCTTTAGATATGGCTTTAAAAGATTACCAAGCAGAAGTAAATGCTGGTAAAGTTTCTAAAAGAGGTGGAGGAGAAATGTCCTATGATTTAGATGACCACGAAGATCTTGACTAATGAAAATACCTATTAAGAATATACCAACTTACGATAATCAGACTGATACATGGTCTACTACTTCTTTTGAAACACAACAAGAGTATGTAGATTTTCTATGGTCTTGCTTTAAAGACTGTGGAGAATATGAGTTTGATAGTTCTACTTTAAAGTGGAATATGTTAGCTAAAAAGTTTACAGAAACAGGATTTTATACAGATTTACCAAAGGGTACTCAATCTCGTAAAGCCTTTTGGAATACAGAGAAATTAAAAAGTAGATTAGGAGTTATATGGAAGAACGGTGATAAAACTTGGTATCTTACTAGGGATTTTTACTTCTTTCTTAACTTCTGTCCAATTACAAATAAAGAACAAGGATTTGCAGAAACCTTTGTATCCATACGTGATCCACAATATCATATGGCTTTATATGAGAAATTAGCTGAGGCTTCTCACTTACATTCTTGTATATTAAAAAGAAGACAGATGGCTTATTCTTTTTATCACGCTGCTAAAATGATTAACACTATCTTCTTTGAAAAGAAAGCTATCTGTAAATTATTTGCATCAGATGATGACTTTATTACAGGTGAGAATGGTACATGGAAATTTATAGAATCTTACAGAAACTTTTTAAATAAATACACTGATTGGAAAAGAGAGTTTACAGGGGGAGCACAATCATGGATCCAAAAAGAAAGAGTAAAAACAAATGGTCAATGGGAAGATAAAGGATTAGAGAGTACATTAATCGCTCTTACTTTAAAGAAAGATCCTAAAAAGGGTGTGGGTGGTCCTCTATACTATGGATGGTATGAGGAGGGTGGTATTGCTCCTACAGCAGATGTTACTTTAGGATACTTGAATCCAGCCTTGGAGTCAGGTGGTCAATTAGTAGGATCATTTATATTTGGAGGTTCTGTGGGTGATTTATCAGAATGTAAACCACTAGAAAAGTTTATGAGAGATCCTGAGCTTTATAGATTCCTTAAAGTAAAGAATAAATGGTATGATGAAACAGAAGGAGAGGGTTACTCAGGTTTATTTATTCCAGCACAGTATGGAGAACCTCACTGTGTTGATGAATTTGGAAATACAGATGTTAGAAAAGCATTAGCTTATTTAAATAAAGCTGAATATGAAGGATTTTCAAAAGGAGAATTTGGAAGATTAGCTAGTGAGAAACCTTGGAAAGATCTAACAAATGAAGAATATACTCTGAAGAAATCTCAGAATCCAAAGTACATGTCTGAGGCTTTTGCATATAGAAAAGAATCATTATACCCTGTAGAGCTTATAAAAAAGCAACAGGACAGAATTAAAATGGATGATTCTATTAGAAAGAATATTAGAAATATTGCATTCTACGAAAAAGAAGATGGCTCAGTAAAATGGAAATTTGAAGAAGATATAAAACCAATTGTAGAATATCCTTATAAAGGATCTGATAAAAGAGGTTGTGTGCAAATGATTGAGGATAGAATTAATGAGAATCCTGATAAATTTACGTACTTTGCAGGAGTGGATCCTGTAGCTACAGATAAGTCTACTACTTCAGATTCTTTATTTGCAGTATATATTGTAAAGGGAATGATTGAAAAAAAGAAAAGACTTCCTGATGGTATAATAGAAGTATCATATGAGGGAATGACTCCAGTGTGTTGGTATGTAGGAAGATATGATGATATGAAAGAACATCATCTTATAGCAGAATATATGATCCGTTATTACAATGCTCATACATTAGTGGAGAATAACGTATCTGCATTTATTGATTATATGAAACAGCGTAACCTCAGACAGTATTTAGTTACTAAAAATGAGTTACGCTGGGCTGCAGATCTTGGTATAAATAATTCATCGTCAAGAGAATATGGAGTATATATGTCAATGAATGGTCAAGAATCTCGTCTTAGGGTGGAGTTAATAAATCACTCTAAAAACTATTTGAATGAAGAATTGGATAGAGTATATAAAGATATTAAAGAAAGTGAAAATGACTCTAGAGAACTAATAAGAATAGTAAGAGGGGTAGAAAGAATATGTGATATTGGATTGTTAGAAGAGTTTAAACAATATAGGGATAAAGGTAACTACGATAGATGGTTTGCATTTAACTATGCTTTGAAGATGGCTTCTTTTTATTTTTCAGAGGGTGCTTATGTAAGAACTAATATTATAGAGGATGATGATGCTGCCCCTGCACCTACAATATTTAAACAACCACGAGGGTTTTTCAAAAGCCATAATCCAACTCCATTAGGATTAGGGGATGGTAAATACGCAGTACCTTCTAGAGGATTCTTTAAAACAAAATAATATTAAAAATTATTCTTTAGTAATAAATAAAATTAGTAAATTGCATTGTAATACAATCTCTTAAAATGGCTAAAAAAGGTAAAATAAAATCTTCACTAGTACTAACTGCACGAGATCTTTTAAAAGGATATATCGCAGGTAGTAACTCTCCATATCAATTGTGGAATATTACTCCTTTGCAGTTTGTTGAAGAGGCAGAAAAAGATAGTGACTGGATAAAATGGAACATGGACTTTTTAGAAAGAGTTGCATTAAGACAGTTATTAGATGTTGGTCCAAGAATATTGAAGAATTACAATATGGCCAATGGTGTATTAGATCTTACTGATTTTGGAATGAATCCTGAAACAAATGACCATGCAGGTGATGCTCAAACATTAGGTGCACAGTCATTAGAAAAAACAAATATCCCTTTAAGATTTTACCCAATTATTCCAAATATTATTAATGTATTGGTTGGAGAATTTACTAAACGTGATAATAAAGTTATACCTGTTGCAACTGATGAGTTTTCAAAGAACGAAGTATATGAAAAGAAGTATCAGGATATTATGACTATTTTAGCAGATGATGCTAAATCCAAAATTGAGAAACAATACCAACAACAAGGAATAGATATTAATAATACTCCACCAGAACAACAACAGCAAATTAAACAACAGATAGATGCTGCAAGTCAATTAGCACAAGTTGAAACTAAATATAAAACATACAGAGGAATAGGTGAACAGTGGGCTTCTCACATGATAGAATATGATAATGATCGTTTTAGAATGTATGAGTTAGAGGTTCATGGGTTTAGAGATATGTTAGTATCAGATAGAGAATTCTGGCATATACGTGTGATGGAAGATGATATTAAAGTAGAGTTATGGAATCCTAGATTTACTTTTTATCATAAATCACCAGACGTATATTGGATCTCTGAAGGTAATTATGTTGGTCAACAGAAATATATGACTGCTTCTGATATCATCAATATATATGGTGATAAGATGGATGATGATGATATTGAGAAACTTAAAAACTTTGCAGTAACTAATGGATTTGGATCCAATTATATTCCTGCTTCTGTAGCAGATCAAAGTCATTGGTATAACGATTATAATAAACCTTATCCTGAATCACAAAAGAACGTAACTTGGGAGTCATGGTGGCAAGATAAAGAAAGTAATATGTCTCCTGCATTCACTATGTATGACATGCAATACCGTAATAACTTTACGTATATGTCACCTGTGGATTCACCTTTCTTATTACGTGTAACAGAAGCTTATTGGATTTCTCAACGTAAAGTAGGACACCTTGTAGTAAAAGATGATACTGGTGCTATAGCATTTGAAGATATTGTAGATGAAAACTTTAAGGTTACTAATAAACCAGTATATGATAAATCTCTTCAAAAGAAAGAGACAACAGATAACCTTATCAAAGGTGAACATATTGAATGGGTTTGGATTAATGAATTACGTCATGGAACTAAAATTGGTTCTAATAGAACGGGATACTATTATACAAATCCTTCTGAATTCCAACCTATCTATTTAGATGGTGAGAGATGCAAGTTTGAATTTAAAGGTAAGAATAAACTTTATGGAACTAAACTACCTGTAGAAGGGAAGGTTTTCTCCGATCGTAATTCTATTTCTCAATCATTAGTAGATAGAATGAAAGGATTTCAAATTAATTATAACATTGTAAATAATCAGATTGTAGAATTATTAGCTGACTCTGTAGGGAAAGTAATGGTAATCGATCAAAATATGATTCCAAAAAAGTCAATGGATGAATCTTGGGGTAATCAGAACTTTACTAAGTTCTTTCAGATTATGCAAGATTATAAAATTGCTCCTGTAGACACCTCTTTAGCTAATACATTAACAGCGACAAATTTCCAGCATTTCCAAGTGATGGATTTGTCTAACACTGATTTTATTTTAGCTAAACTAAATTTAGCTACTTATTTTAAGAATGAAGCATTTGCTACTGTTGGTATTACCCCACAACGCCTTGGTGGAGTAGCTGCTCAAGAAACTGCTACAGGTGTTCAACAGGCAGTAAATGCTTCTTATTCTCAAACAGAATGGTACTTTGAGCAGCACATGAATCACTTAATGCCAAGAGTTAGACAGATGATGTTAGAGGCAGAACAATTCTTATGTGCAGAAAAACCTTGGGTATCTATTAAATATTTAAACTCCAATGAAGAAAACGCTTTCTTTAAAATGGAGGGATGGCGTAATTTATTAACTGACTTAAATGTAGTTTGTAAATCAACAGCTAATATCAAAGCAACCATGCAGTTCTTAAAAGAAGAGTTAATAAGAAACAATACTGCGGGTGGTTCATTATATGATTTAGCTCAAGTAGGATTATCAAACTCTCCTGCTGAATTAATTTCTAAATTAAAGAAAGCTGATGATGACAGAAAACAAGCAGAACAAAGCAAACAAGATCATGAAAAAGAAATGCAACAACAACAGCAACAGTTCATTGAAAAAGAACGAATGGCTCAAGAAAAACGTGATGACTATTGGAAACAAAGACAAATGGATCTTGAATTACAGCTTACTGAGATTAAGAGTGCAGGATATTCTACAGAAGATCTCAATTCTAATCAGCAGTCTGATGCCATAGATTTTATAAAAGAACAGAATAAATCAATTGCTCAAGGAAATGCTTTAACTTTTGAACAAAGAAAGCATGAAGATAAAATGACTTTAGAGAAACAAAAGATGGATATAGCAAGACAAAAGATTTTATCTGATCAAATGATACAAGATAAAGAAGCCCAAGATGTTAGAATATTAAAAGGATATCAAATAAAAAATCAGGGAAAGAAAAAGTAGTTAGTATTATAATAGCTTAAAAAAAGTAAAACTTAAAAAATAAATTAATCTTAGATGTAATTGAAATAAAATTTTTATTAAATTATCTTATAAGAAGAACATAAACCAAAACAAAATAATTCTTATGGCATTTAAAAATGACGATTCTCCAATTATTGGAGGTGACCAAGCAGACAGTTTATTCAATGATGATGTTTCAGTATCTTTATTTACAGAATTAAATAAAGAAAATAAAGTAGAAAGTTCTGAAAAAGAACCAACTCTTATTCCTGAAACTATTAGTACTAGTAACGGAGATCCTGATGATGATGATACTAATGATAACATTATTACTCCGCCAGCTACTAGATCTAGTTCTTCAGATAACTCTTTAGAATTACCTTCAGAATGGCGTGATGCTTTAGAAAAGGAATTCAGTTCAGAAAATCCATCTTTAATTGGATGGGAAGGAGAAGATGGTAAATTTGTAATACCTAAAACATTTGATGAGTTAAAAGACCTCATTGATCAAAATAAAAAATACGAAGTAGAGGAAAATAAAAAGAAATGGGAAACAGAAACAGTTGATGGTTTAAGTCCTCAAGTTAAATCAATCATGGAGTATGCTAAAGCAGGTGGAAAAGATGTTACTCCTTTATTAGAATCATGGGCTACTGTAGAAAGTATTTCTCAATTAGATCCTAATAACATTAATGATGCTGAAGAATTAGTTCGCTATGATTTAGAATCTAAAGGTTTAGATGATGAGGATATTGAAGAACAGGTTGAATTTTTTAAAAATACAAATAAGATTTTTTCAAAAGCTCATTCTATAAAACCTAAGTTAGAACAACAAGAAGTAGAGAAAATTGCTAATATGCAACAAATGCAAATGCATAGATCTCAAGAGTTACAAGCAAAGCGTGTTGAGTATCAGACAAATATGTCAAAAGCAATTGAAAAGACATTTACTGATTCTAGTGTATCAAAAAACATAAAGCATAGTATTTTTGAACCAGTATATGAATCATCTTTTAGACCAGGTTTAAAGATTACAGGATTTCAAAAGTCATTAGAAGATTTACAGTTGGATCCTACTAAGAATGAACATTTTGCAGAACTAGCATTATTAGCTTCAGATAGAGATAAGTTTTTTGAAGTATATGGTAGTAAAATTAAAAGAGAAGTTACTGCTGATACAGTTAAAAAATTGAAATTCTCCAAAAACAATAATGCAAGTATGGAGGACGAAGCTGATGGAAAACTAAATGCTCCTACAAAATTAAGAGGCTTCAGACCTACTTGGAAAGATTAACAAATAAAAAAATAATTAAACAAAAAATAAAATTTAGATATGTCTACAAATCTTTATCCTACATTAAATAAAAGTGGTATTTTTTACCAGCAAGCACAATATAACGCTCAGTCACACATCTCAAAAAGATATATGCCTGCTGTTATGAATATGCCTGACTCAGTAAAAGATTTAGGTCCAGTTGAATATTGGGCACAATCACGTAAAGCAGAAACTCCGCTTTATAAAATGTCTAACTTCGGTGGACAGAATGTGATTGAACACTTTTCCCCTTACTACAAATTCACAGTACCTACTGCAATTGATGAAGTAGCAGAAATCATTCAAGATATCACTACTACTGATAAACCAGGTTTAGATGGTCAACCATTTGAAATTATGGTTTCTCAACCATTATTTGGTAAAGGTGATGAATTGAAAACTTCTCAATGGTCTCCATATACAATGGTAGTTCACCCTTCTTACCCTATTCGTGTAAAAGGTGATGCTACAGTGTATACAGTTGTTTTAAAAGACAACGGTCAAAAGTTCATGGACAAAAAATTATTATCTCCTGGTAATAAAATTGGTAAATTTGGTTCTTTAATCGGACCTGAATTCGGTCAAGAATATAGCCAATGGTTAAAGCGTTCAGTTTCTGAAAGAGAATATATCCTTTACATTGGTAATGCTTCTGTAAATACTTCATATTGGATTTCTAACGAAGCTAATAAATATGGTACTACTTTAGCTAACTACATGGATAAAGTTATTGAATACTACCAAATTGACGGTTTTGGAGATCCTACCGTTACTAACTTACCTAAGTTCATGGCTTCTAAAAACTTGTCTAAAGATGAGATTATGAAGAAAGTTTCTGGGTATGCATTTGCAACTAAAATGGATGATATCTCTATGCGTATGTTGTGGATTGATTATCAAAACCAATTGATGTGGGGAACAGGTGGTAAAGTAATGTTAGATGGTCAAGAAGACATCGTAACTCCAGTAGGTTTGTGGCAACAATTGAACTCTGGTTACGTTTACACATATAACTACGGTTCTTTTGGAATGGATTTGTTCAAACAAATGTTCTATAACTACTACATTGGTAAGAAAGATTTCTCAATGAACGGTACTGAACCTATTGTTGAAGTTGAAACTGGTTTCGCTGGTATGCAATTGATCAACGATGGTATCAAAAAAGAAGTATCTAATTCTACTTTAGGTATGATCATTAACGCTCAAGAGATTGGTGCTTTAACTGGTGATGCAATGAACTTAGGATGGGGATATGCTTTCAACAGAATTACTTTCCGTGGAGTTGTTACTATCAAATTTGTTTACAACCCTGCTTATGATAACATTAACCAAGCAAACGAAATTGAAAACCCAATGGTTAACGGTTACCGTTTGAGCTCTTACTCTTTCATTATGTATGATGTTGATGATAACAAAAACAACATCTTCTTATTGAAGAACCAAGCTTCTCAAGTTAAAATGAGAATTGAAAATGGTCGCTCTGCTCACCCTATGACTGAATTGAATGGTATGGCTGGTGTATCTGCTTTCCAATCTACCTCTCGTAAATCAGGATTTGGTGTTACATTTGAAAAACCTTGTGATGCTATCTGGGTAAAAGATCCTACTCGTGTATTGAAACTTGTTATGATTAACCCTATTACTGGTTTACCTTTCGGTGGATTGATCTAATAAAAAACTATAAGATATGGAGGATTGATTTCCTCAGTCCTCCAGACTCTTAATTTAAAGGCATTTAAACCAAAACAAAATTAAAACATATGTCAAATCAATTAAAAACTAAAGGTAAAGTGGCGGAAATCCGTTATCTACCTTCACAAGAAGAATTAAATAATCAACCTGCTCCAATTGGTAGAGCTTTAATTCCAGGACACAATATTTCTTTCCCTATAGGATGTTTAGAAAAAGGAACAGATCAAGATGGTAACCCTAGATATAAATATACTTTAGGATTAGATGATACAAAAAATGAAGAGATTAAGTTAGCTGTAGAACTTATTTCAGAAGCATTAGGAGTTGAGAAATTAGATTTTTATAGTAAGGCTTGGTCAAAATATAGAATGACATTAAAGCAAAAAACCAATCTTCTTAATTTAGATGGTGATAACATTGAACATTTAATTCTATATTACGCTATTAAAGGAGGAGGAATTCCTTCAATTGCACCTAGTTACGACATAGCAGTAAATGCACCAACTCCTCCAAGATGGTACATGATTGCTCCAGAAGAACAACTTAAAATTGATATTGCTCCAGAAAAAGCTAAAAATAAAGCAATCTATACTTTAGAAGGATTGTTTGAAAAAGGTAAAACAGAAGATCTATTCTTACTTCATAAAGCATTAGTAGCCTCTGATAGAGGTGTTACAAAAGAAACAGGTAAAGATATGTTATACTCTGACTTAAATAAATTCATCAACGGTGAATTTGTTAAAACAGATAGACGCAGAACTCCAGTTGACTTTGTAGAATGGGCTGAAGTCTTGAAGAAAGATAAAAACTTTGTAATAGCTTACGCACATTTAAAAGATGGATTATACTATAACATGTTATTTGAAAAAGAATTTTCAATCTATAACAGACAAACAAATGGTAAATATCCAGGAGATTTAAAGAAAGCAGCAGAATTTTTAATTTCTCCTACAAATATAGATGAATTAACAAATCTGAAAAATCAGATGAAATATAAATGGCTTGAAATTGATAATTAACCATGGACGTAAATACTACAATACTAAAAATTAAACAACGGTTAAATAAATTAGATAGTAGTGACTATGATAATATTCAATGCTGGCAGATTAAAGAAGCGGTAAATAAAGCTCAATTAGAATGGATAAGAAGACAAGTGCACGGAACTAATATTCATAAAGAAGGAGATGAAGAAACAAGAATGAGAGTGGATGATTTACAACCTTTGCTTATACAGACTACTTTAAGTGGTACAAATACTGCAGATGGTTATTATGAAACTCAATTGTTTCCAACAGATTATCTCTATCAAAAGAAGTTAAGACCATATGCATCTTCACCTACTTGCACTGAATTTGAGTTTAATGGATTATATCCTATAGAAGAAGCTAACGTGAATGACTGGTATACTGATACTAATAAAGAACCTAATGAAGAGTGGGCAGAAACATTCTACACATTCATGGGAAATAGAATTAGAATATATACTAAAAATAAATTTAGTATTTCTCGTGCAGATTTTGTATATTATAGAAAGCCTTCTATATTTGATATCTTAGGATGTGATAATGTAGATGGAACTGCAGGGATAGATTCTCCATTAGAATTCAAAGATGACGTTGCTGAATTAATAGTTGACCAAGCTGCTAGTATTTTAGCTGGAGACATTGAATCAATAAATCAAGAACAACTTTTACAAAATAAAATAGAACAAAATAATTAAAATTAAAAACAAATAAATAATATGTTTTCACAAGAATACAATCACCCACCTTTTTTGGTGAAATCTGTAGCGACAAGCGGTATAACTACCTCTCAGATTCCTTTTGCTCAAGTAGGATTGTTTGCTCAATCTACTTACACTCCTGTAAATGCTAATACTTTAGCTGCTGAAGACTTTGTTTTCTTTGCTACTGGTAGTTTCCATACTACAGATTCATTAGGTGCTTACAACCAAGGTTTAAAGCAATCTATGAAATCTATTTTCTTCCGTCCAATTGACGTATTAGAAATTAGAAAATCAGCTCCTATTGCTGCTGTAAATGAAACTATGATCCTTGGTTGGGATGGTATTAGTGGTAGTACATGTCAATCTCTTTCTTTTGCTGCTGGTAGTACTTACCGTTTTCAAGTGCGTGCTTGGGGAGAAGATGTTTACTCAACTTATTTACACCCTGTAGTTCGTACATTTACATTGATTACAGAATGTGATCCTTCACCTAACTGTTCAACTGGTTGTGTAGGTACTGCTTTACCTGTTGATGTGTACACCAAGAAAATGGTTAACTTAATCAATAATGATCCAGAATTACAAAAATTTGTTTATGCTGAAGCTATCTTTAACAACGTAGCTGCTTCATCTGCAACTTTCACTTCTTGGACTTTAACATTAGCTGATAATGGTGACCAATTAGCTTTAGCTGCTGTACAAGCATTCTACGCTGTTTCTGGATACACAGTTAGTCAAGCTTCTTATAACAGTCCTTATAGCACTTACACAATTACAATTGCTGCTGCTACTACTCCGACTGCTTATACTGCTACTTCTTCTGTGAATTTAGCTAACTGTAATGGTACTTGTCCTAGTGGTTATACTTTAACTAATGCTTTGGATGTTTACTACATTCACCGTCCATTATCTGCTTCAGATAACTTATCTACTGTTTCTGCACGTACAGCTTATGCTTCTGGAGTAAATGCTCAATATGATGCCATTACTGGTGTTAGTGGTGTAGGTTATGCTTTCCAAAGTTATAATACTGCTGAAGCAATAGTTATGATTACTATCTCTGCTGGTACTTCTTTTGCACCTTTAAGTGCTGATACAGTTCAGTTTATCTCTACTCGTCCAGCTACTTGTACATCTCCTGCTTCTACTTCAGTTGCTTGGACATCAGGTGTTAGCTACTACCAAGCTTCACGTACTTTATGTTTGACTTTACCTAAACCTTGTGGTACTGGTACTTCTAACTTAAGCACTTTAAAAGCTTACTACGCTAACAATACTACTATCTCTGCTGCTAGCATAGCTGTTAGTGCTACTTCTAGCTGTTCTGAACAGTTCTACATTAGTCAACGTAGTAATTTTATAGCTAACGGTTGTGATACTACTGCTTCTGCTACTTTTGAAGAATTACCTCCTTACCAAGCTATTCGTTGGACTGCTTGCCCTTGTACAACTGATAGTTCAATCAATACTTCTGGTGCTACTTTAGCTGGTATTAAAATTACCACTGCTTATCAAACTCCAGAATTTGGACCTTCTTTCTTACCTACGGATTACTACAACGTAAAACCTTTCCACATTGATGTTCAACAAATTGATGATACTGGAAATGCTTGTCAATCTTTCTGGGCTAACAAAACCTTGAACAAAGGTATCATGGCTACTCAAACAGGTCACTATGTGGCTCGTGAATATGCTCAAGCTATGGCTTACCAAGCTTACAGCGATATCTTCCAAGAAGTACGTATGCAAGAAGTTTTAGATCAATTATGGTTTAAAACAGCAATTGATAAAACTGCTAGCTATACTATCTACTATATCAAGTTACGTCAATACAGAGATATGACTAACAGCGTTAGAGATTACTCTCCTGAAATTTTCGAATATCCATTCATTATCAAAAATGGTGATGACACTGCAGCTTTTGAAAATTATATCATGGGTATCTTCTCTAAATTTGGAAAGAATCTTTTGATTAAGTAATTGAAATCTTACATATAAAAGGGAAGTAGGGCAGGTCTCTGCTTCCCTTTTTTTATAAAAAACCACATGAGTCAACATATTCTCTTATTAGATATTCCAACTACAACTAATCCTAAAACATTTAGAATTAATGATAGTTCTGAGTATATATCTAACATTCCTGTAACTAATGGATCTGTTCAGATATTACCTCCAGGAGCTACTACTGCTAGAGAATATTCAGTACAACCTGGTTTTTCAATAATTGTTAATGCTTCCAATCTTCGTATCATAAGAGCAAAAAAGGCTTCTGACTTAACAGATTTACCTGATGGATTATATACTATAAAATATAGTGTAAATCCGAATGCTAAGAATTATGTAGAATATTATTACTTACATAATGCTGGCCAATATCAAAGGTATATAGCTTTAATATGCGATCTCTACTCAAAAAAAGATGTACTTCCTTATAAGGAATTTGCTTCTAGAAGAGAGGAGTTATGGAAGATAGGAAGAATAATTAAAGACGCTAAAGCACTTGTAGAAGAATGTGGTAAGAACAGTGATGGATTAAAATTGTATAGAGAATGTACAGAACTTTTAGATAGCTATCAATCCAATTGCAATGGTTGTTAATAACAAAATTATACAAAATCTATATTCTAATTTACTCCTTGATTCAAGTGAAAAAAGCATTGAATTCGTAAATAACCTATTTTATGGAACTAATTGTAATGGAGGTAAAAACGAATTATTTTTAAATGATCATGACTATGATTTATTAATTGACCTTGTAGAATATTATAAAAATGGAGGTTGCATCCATTGTGATATATCTACTGTATTTGAAATAATATGATACCTAATACAGATATAAATTGTAGTAAATGTGCTACTCCAATGTACTCAGACTGTGTAATGTGGTCTGGAGGGGATTTAAGTTGTTTAGTTTTAACTAAAGACTGTTGTGATACTTCTATTACTGATGTTATCAATAAATTAGGAGCTTACATTTGTAACTTTTCTAATGTAACGGATTACATGTTTCCTTTTTGTTTTGAGTCTTATAGTATTTCAGATTTTCATGGAATGCAACAAGCCATGTTAACACAGATCTGTGTATTACAATCTGAGATAGATACATTAGAAGCTAAAGTAGGACCTTTAGATTTTAACTGGGGATGCTATAGTTCAGGAGTTACTTCTAGTGTTACTTCAGCTATCCAACGTTTAATAACTGAAACTTGTACTAAAACATCATTGAATTTAACTTGGGGATGTATTACTTCAGGAACTACAAATTCAATTAATGATAGTTTACAAGCTATTATAAATGCTGAAAGTGCTCAACAAATAAGTTATAACTCTTCTCAGTTTGTAGTTACTGGTGAAACAGGTGCTTGTAATAAAGGTTTATCTTTAAAACAAGGAGAATGGACTGCTTTTGATTTACCTACAGCACCTGCAAATGGATGGGTTTTAGGTACTTCTGGTATATCCCCTCAAGTGGGTGGTGTAAATAAAATGTGGTACTTTAAAGATAGTTTAGGAAACGTAACTGTAAAAGGAACTTTTACTAATACTGGGATTACATCTCATTATAAATCAACAGGAGTTTTAGGTACATATGGAGGAGGTATTTCTCAAAGTCAATCAAATAGTTTTGTTTATATGACTTTTATTACTCTTCCTTTATTTTTAGCTCCTGCTTCAACATCTCAAGGTATGATAGATAATATGTCATATGTTCAAAATTTAAAGTCTGCTTATTATGTAAGTACTGCAACTGCACCAGCAAAACCTATATCTTCTAAATCAGTTTGTACATTTCCTATAATAGCTGCTGTACAAACAACTACAAGTCCAGCAGGTACTTTTTTTAATGTAGTAAATTTATGTATGTGGGATGAAGATACAGAAGTACCAATGACATTATATTTTACTATGAAATATAATATTAACTAATTAAACTTTTTAAAAATATGTCTTGCTCTAACGGCTGTGGAAATACAGCACCTACTATAACTTGTTTACCTAATCCTGGAACTACAGGGTGTTTAGATTATATTTCTACAGACTGTGTACAGTTTTTAGGAGCATCTAACACTATAGGATTTGGTATTTTACAAAATGATAATTTAACAACAATTATAACTAAGATATCTGGAGCTACAGTTGCTCCTAATGTTTGGGTTAATGTTACTCTTAGTAGTCCTTCTGCAACTACTGCTTCAGGATTTACTGCACAAGTTACAAAAGATTATAAAGGAATTGTAAGATTTGCAGGTATAGTACAAGTTTCTGCTTCTACATCTGTTTTAACAATTTCAAATCCTTTTGTTAGTTCACTTACTTATTTTCCACTTACTCCTAAAGCATTTACAGTAACTTATTCTAGTATTCCTTATTTAGTTACTATAAATACGGGAGCTATTACAATTCAAGTTTTAACAGGTCTCACTATTGGAGTTATGCTAATTGACTTTAGCAAATTCTGGTATGATTCAACGATATAGCGTTTGTTTTGGTTTCGCTAGTATAATAAGCCCCTGCTATTGAAGTATGGGGCTTTATTATTTTTAAAAATAATTGTAAAAAAGCTTGCATTTTGTAAAATGTTGTTATATATTTGCAAGGTACAGGTTGAGTAATTAGGGAGAAATCGCAAAACCAAACACAAAAATATTAGTAGAAATACTTTACCTTCTCCCTTATACTCAAATATAGAATAGCCCCTGTACCTTATAGTCAGGGGCTTTCTATTTTGTCTACTCAAATAGAAATATTTGATCCGAGTAAATCGCTCTGAAGAGAGATAGATGCTTGTAGAAGTTGGATAGTATGAGTAACTTCTGTCAGTAATGACAATGATAGTGAAAAGAGGTTTCTCCAATAGTAGAAAAAAGTAAATGATTGAGTATTAGTTTATATCTGAGGGCTATTGTTTCTGTACAAACATTTCTGGAAGATATTGGGTAGCAAGTGCACTGGCTAATAACAAAATCATAAACGAATAAAAAATGGGTAGGGCTTATTGTATCTAAAACAATTTAAAAACAAACATATATGACATTAAATGATGTTAAAAACAAATTTAAAAAGAATCCTAAATACCTTGAAACAGGTGCTGGAAAATTATCTAAAGCTTGGAATACAACGGTTGATATTATATATGAAGCTAAAAAATTAATAAGATCTGAAAAAGAATCAGACGTAATAGCTTCAAATTATATAGAAACATTAGAAACATTAATTACTGGGGCAGATCATGACATAGAAAATAACACAAAGAAAGTTACAATTGCTTCACCTAAACCACTTACTCCTAAAGAAATAGAAGTAATGGTTGGAGTAGATCAAATTACATCATATGTAGCAAGAGTATGGGATAAGTTACTTCCTACAGGTAACTGGACTTATTCAGTAGATATCAGATATAGAGTAAATGATTTCTATACAGAGAAAGAGATGAGTGAGAAGTTACAAACTATCTTCCCTAAGAATCTTTCTGTAGTTTCAATGACTCCTAGAAAGACTGATAAACAAGCTTTGTTTATTTATATTTCAGATGACCACTGCGGAAGTGACTTTAAGAATTCATTATATGGTAAAGTATATAACGAAACTGTCTACAGAACAAGATTATTAAAGATAGTTGAAGAAGCAGTTAATCTTAATAAGACCTTTGAAAAGGTATACATTGTAAACATGGGTGATGAAATAGATGGATGGAATGGTAAAACTACTAGATATGACCATGATTTAGGATCCTTATCAAACAAAGAACAATTTGATATGTATATCAATGGTAGAAAAGAGTTTTATGATGCATTGTTTACTTCTAATATTTCTAACTCCTACACAATAAGAAACCTTAATAACTCAAACCATAGTGGTTTAGGATTATCTTATATTGTTAATGCTACTATAGGAATGTATGTAAATGCTAGATATAAACATAATGTAACTATAGAAAACCAAGAGAAATTCATTGACAGTATTGAGTATGGTAACCACATCTTTGGTTTTACTCACGGTAAAGATGAGCAATATATGAAAGCTCCATTCCCATTAAATCTTGATGCTAAAACAGATCTATGGTTATATGATTTCTATTCAAAGAACAATGATAATATTACAGATAAATGGGTATCTACTATGAAAGGAGATATTCATAAATATAACGTAAATGTTGGAAAATCAGGTAGATATGTAAATGTAGCTTCTATCTCTTCTGGGTCTAATTGGATTGAACATAACTTTGGAGATTCTGCTCCAGGAGCTTTATTAGAAGTAGTAGATCCTTACAGTAAGAACATCCATAGTATCCCTATTTGGCTTTAATTTTTGAACTTTATTATTAATAGCAATGGCTAGTATTAACTTTTAATATTAGCCATTTTTATTTCTATTTATCGTATTTTTTTATTAAATTGTATTGTAGTATAGCTAAACCAAATCTAATTTTAAAAATGATTACTCATTCTCAAGTAAGGTCTTTACCTAGAATACGGACCTCTGGAATAAATTTAGTAAAAGAGTCTTATGATATATGGTATGAGAAGTATAAATATAAATACTCATATAAAGAATTTACAGGTATATGGAAGCTTATAACAGATGATTTATATACTTGTATAGGAGAAGAAAGAGATGGAGTAAAATTACCACATAGTCTAGGAGAGTTATATCTGGGTTATATTCCTACTTCTCTTGAGAATAAGAAAGAACATTATAGTAAAATTAGTAATTATAATCCTGATTTTAAACCATATGCAAGAATTATAAAGCTAATATATGGAACTAATCATAGGAAATATATAATGGAAAAAGCTGACTTTTGGTACTTTAAACCTTGTAGACAATTTAAAAACTCATACAAAAGTTTTATTATGTCTTATCCAGAGAGATATAAAATATCCCAAGAAAAGAGAAGAGGTACTGTTACCAATATTAATAGATTTTTCAAACTATTAGAATTAAATAAACAAAACAAAAAAAGTCTTGATAATTTAAAAACTAATTTAAACATATACTAATGAGCACTAGAACCATAGGTGATGTAATATCCCAAGTCAGAAATGACTTAAAACAATTTACTGTTGATACAAGATTAACAGATAGGGATATCTTTACAGTAATGAAATCACACAGCTATTGGCTAATTGCACAAGAAGCTGAGAAATTAAAGATTTCAAAACAACAGCATTTATTTCAGGTTTATTCATGTGCTCAAATAATACCTGTTCCTACAATTGACCCCTGTTGTAATATTCAAAATAAATGTAAGATTTATAGAACTAAAGAGCATTTACCAGGAATGTTTACGGATGATACTGGTCAAATTATTAGGACAGTAACTTCAGTGGATTGGACAGAAAGCTTACAAAGAACATCCTTTGAAAACTTCTTAAAGATTTTGGATGATCCTGATTTTAAATACAATAAATCAAAATACTATTTTATAAGAGATAACTACATGTATTTTCCAACTACTCAATGGAGAAAAATTAATATGTTAATTTATTGTGATACAGATGTATCTAAATACAATAAATGTAGTTGTAAACCAGAAGAAGGTTGTATTAAAATGCAAGATAGAGTATGGAGAGTTCCTGATAAACTACAAGCAAGAGTTATTGATGCAGTAATTGGAGAATTTGGTAAAACTTACATGCGTGAAACTTATGATGATAATGCAAATAAAACACCTAATAAATAATGTCATACAATATAAAATATATCACATTTGACCAATTAATGAATTCAGTTGATCAGGATTTAGAACTCTACTCAACTGAAAACATGATTGATAGACAACGTCTTATAAAAGTTGCTAAAGAAGTGAATGCTGATTTAGGGATTAAAATTAATCGTGAGGAAGAAGCTATTATTGTTGTAAAAGATAAGAAAGCTGACCTCCCTTTAGACTTTAGATATTTGCAATCAATCTATCTCTGTGAAATGAGAGAGAAGAAAGTATTACCTTCTATAGGAGGAGATCATATGGTACAAGTACCTGTGGAACCAATTCCTTATCAGGGTAGTATAAAAATCTGTCCTGTAGGATCTTTTAATTCTGAAGGAGGTAACTGTTTCTTTGTTGGTAAACGCATGGATATTCAAGAAGAAACTGAATATCGCATAACATCCCCAGTAAAATTAACCAGAAGAACATTATCAAGTTCTTGTAAAGCAGGTAAATGTTTAGGTCATGACGATAGATTAGCATATGAGGTAGATATAGATGATGGTCAGATATTAACAAACTTTAAAGATGGATCATTATATATCAATTACTTAACTGATATGGTTGATGAAAATAATAACATATTAATTATGGACCATCCATTGGTTAGACCTTATTATGAATACGCTATTAAGAAAAGATTATTAGAAAATTGGTTCTTAACTAATGATGCTGATGTAGGACAAAAATTAACTTATGTAGCTCAGATGATGCAACAAGCACGCTTAGAAGCACATAACTATGTAAATGGTATTGGCTTCCAAGAGATAGTAGATCACTGGAACCGCAAGCGTACATCATTCTTAAATAAATATGTTAACATGTTTGGAACAAATGTATACTAATGAAGACAATAAATAAAACATATAAATCAAATACATATGAATATACTTTAAAAATTATATTTACTGATGATATTGTAACAGAACAAAAAAAGATATTTAAGAAGTGGAATGTATTTGAAGAAGCTGATGATGCTGCAGCACTTTGTTTAAGACAACCTTCAGGAATAGAGCAATATGCTTTAATATATGGATACAAAGATCTTACAGATAATTGCATACAACATGAGATACAACATTTATCATGTTTTATTTTAGAAGATAGAAATATAGGATTAAAAGGAGAATATGATGACTATGAACCTTTATGTTGGTTAACTGGAGAATTATCAGAAGTTGTAAGAAAAGTAATTCTCGATAATAAAATACCAATTATAACATCTAATTATACTTACAGAAAATGAGTCAAGCTTTAACTACAGATAGTTTAAATAACCCAACGGTAAAAGGATTAAATACCGATTTAGCATCCCATCTTCAAACTAAAGAAATATGGACATATGCTAGAAATGCTGTATTGAATTCGCATGCTGGGAATATGTATGCTTTACAAAATGAGCAATCAAATATTTTTTGTGCAGATTTACCATATACATTTATTGGATCTATTCCTTTAATAAAAAATAGATTTGCAATTTTTACTACGGATAATGTTAACTCTGAAATAGGTATATTTGATCCAAAAGATTGTTCATATACCACAGTTGTAAATGATACATGTCTAGGATTTAATACTCATAATTTAATATCTGGTAAATCTAAATACAACGCTGATTGTAGTGAGACAGTATATTGGGCTGATTCAGGATTAAATCCTAGAAGATATTTAAATTTACAAA
>Ga0194055_10001125_pt1 | contig 21688 bp, 17 predicted proteins | sample SepL449m_MetaG_FD_155482 | JGI IMG/M metagenome (GOLD analysis project Ga0194055, IMG submission 155482) | Anoxic zone freshwater microbial communities from boreal shield lake in IISD Experimental Lakes Area, Ontario, Canada - Sep2016-L442-9m | ecosystem: Environmental > Aquatic > Freshwater >...
GAATTGAGAAAAGAAGCAACATCATAATTTCCCTGTTCCAGAGAAACGATGGCTGCATCTTTCATGCCGTTAATAGTGATGCAAAAGATATGTTTTTTACCTGTCTCAAGGATTTTCTTTTCATCCGTACCATTCTGCCAGCGCCAATGAACCAGATTAAAATGCGTACCCAAATTAGGGAGGTTAGCTTTGGCAGCAAGGCGCAAGCCATCTTCCACCTTTTCGAGCCAGAAAGAGCGATGCGGATAAAAAGAAATGACGGGCCCGGAATCTTTTGCTTGTTCCACATAGGGCATCGTGTATTGCAATGCGGTTTTATCTCCCTCGGGATCAGAGGGTTTGAATTTTTTACTGCGTAAAGCCAGCTCTATTCGAGTGGGCCTGCCCTTTAAGCTTGAAATATAAGTAAGTAAGGCTTTATCGGGTGCATCTTCCATGAAGGGCGCGAGGTAAACCGCCCAGAGTTGCAATTTATATTGGTCAAGTAGCTTAAGCAGGGGTTCCGCTTCTGATGGGTTCCAAGTCCACCCTATGCCTGCAAACCCAAGCTTTGCAAGCAGGGCGACTTTCTTTTCCAGCGAAGGCACATCAGGGCCTCTTAAACCAGTATCCATTGCATAAAATGGATAGCGGCTTGCGGTTGGCGCAGCATTTATCAGGGATGAAATCCCAACAGATGACATAGTTGCTAAAAAGACCCTGCGATTAAAATTGCTGTTATTCATAGCATTTCTTCCTGTCATTAAAGTTAACCCTAAAGGCTCGAAAGCATATCCTAAACAAATCAGCCCCAAGCCGTAAAGCCTTATTTCTTATAGACTAACGACAAATAAATCAAAACATTTCAAGCTGCTATAGCTCTAATTCATAAAATTATGTCTAAATTCATAACGAATCTCATCATCTTTTAATGCTTTTTGTTGTAAAACATAAGGGTGATAAGTGTTATTGATTAAGTTTTTAAAGTGCTTGTTTGAACCTGCCGAAAGGTCTCTCGAATGACAAATAATCGTACTAACAAGAATGCATTTACGCTTATTGAGTTGCTGGTGGTGATTGCAATTATCGGCATCATCATCGGTTTGTTGCTGCCTGCGGTGCAAAAGGTACGATCCACCGCTGCCAGAATGTATTGCCAGAATAATTTAAAGCAAATCGGTTTGGCGATGGAAATGTACAGGCAGAATCCCCCACAGCAATATCCCGAAGCGCATCGGATTTTTCAACGCAGTGTATTCGCCAACCCTTTGTCACAAACCAACGGGAATCCTTACGATATTGCAAATCGAGAATATCAGAATGTAAACATTGGGTTCCCTGTTTTCTTCGGTGAAAAGATCTTCGATTATGTTGAGAAAAACACCAAGACATTCTTATGCCCCTCGGATGTTAATCCAGGTGGTGCCCGCGAATTCACCTCACTTTACATGAAAGTAATCATTGGGAATGACACCGCAACCGCAACCTTTCCCGCTGGTTCTGATGTTGCCACTGGGCTTTCCAAATACAACATTAAGTACAGTTACGAATATCCGAGCGATAAACCTTCTTTCGCGCCTTACCCAAAACCTGTTGGTTATAACACCAGATCCATGCCACATATTAATGGCAGGCGCATGGAAGAACTGATGACCGATGGTAGGGGCACAGCAAACATTGTTCTTGTTTTTGACATGGATGACAATCACGGGGCGTCTGGTTCAGGAAGAGGAAGAAACATTGTGTATGCCGATGGGCATGTTTCTAACGAGGTTACCGTTGCACCCGGTTCTTAATTTTTACTAAGGAGATTCAACCATGGCTGTTGCAGATGTTCCTGAAAATGCTGACGCTGATAAAGGCATGTCCAATTCCAAAAAAATAGCTCTCACCATTATTCTTGCCCTTTTGTTGGCAGGGTTTTCTTATGGTGGTTATTCTTGGTGGAGTGGTGCGCCTTTCCGCAATGCCATGGCTATGATTGAGGAAGATGTAGATTTTTCTACGCTTTCTAAAGATGATCAAAAAGCTCGTTTTGAAAAATGGCGCACACTTGATAAAAAACTTACCAGTGATCAGAAATCGCAGTTAAATGATGCTCGCGAACGCCAGTACGAAAAGAAAGATATGCAGAAGTTAAATACCTTCTTTGCAATGACTAAAGCTGAACAGAAAAAGCAATTGGTCGATGAAGTCAATCGCGATGAAAAGCGCAGAATTGAAGGAGAAGCCAAACGCAAGGAATGGGAAGCCAAAAGGGCGCAAGGTAATAATCAAAAAGTGGCTGGTGCTCAAGGTGGCGGCAAAGGTGGGAACGCAGATGGTGGCAAAGGTGGTGGTAGAGGCGGAAATGCAGATGGAGGTAAAGGCGGTGGTAATCAACCCGCAGCAGGAGGTAAAGGTGCACCTCCAGCAGGAGGCAATCAAGTTGCTGTAGTTGCTGGTGCTCCTCAACAAGGTGGCAGGCCTCCCTCAACTCCCGAATCACGCAACAAACGCACTTCCGATCGTTTAGATAATAGCACCCCTGAATACCGTGCTGCAAAAATGGAATATCAAAAACTTCGTGACAAAACTCGTGCTGAAATGGGGATTGTTACTACTCCAGGCGGTGGTGGTAGACCCGGTGGCGCCCCCGGTGGCGGTACTCCTGGTGGTAAGCGCGGCTAGGCTTTTTTATTTAAGTTGTCTATTAATTATTTAAGCCATCCTTTATCTGACTTTTGGATGGCTTTTTACTTTATATCTTAATTCGGAGCATAACCATGGCGATTCCTGATGAAACAATAAATGATCAACCTTTGTTATCCAAAAACAAAATCATTATCTTATCAGTTCTCCTTGCCTTATTGCTCTTGGGTTCGGGTTACGCCTTATATTCTTATTCCAGCAATTCAACTTTGCGCCAGTATCAAACCCTGACTGCTGAGATGAACATGGAAAAAATGCGCGATATGCCCGCTGAAGAACGAAAAGAATACTTCGAAAACATGAAAAATCTACGCGAGAAAATGACCGAACCTCAAAAAGAAAAAGCCGATGATTCCATGCGTGAGAGATTCCAGACTCAGATGTCCGAAAAGATGAACAAATTTTTTGCCCTGCCCCCTGAAGAAAGAAAAGTGGAATTAGATAAAGAAGTTGATCGCATGGCTGGCATGATGAAAAATTTTGGTGGTGGCAAAGGTGGCGCGCCCGGTGGCGCAGGCGCAGGTAAAGCACCGGATGGCGCTAATGCTGCTGGTCGTGGCCAAGGCGGAGCGCCTAATGCTGGCGGTGCTAATGGTAATGGCCAAGGCGGTGGTAATCAACCCGCAGCAGGAGGTAAAGGTGCACCTCCAGCAGGAGGCAATCAAGTTGCTGTAGTTGCTGGTGCTCCTCAACAAGGTGGCAGGCCTCCCTCAACTCCCGAATCACGCAACAAACGCACTTCCGATCGTTTAGATAATAGCACCCCTGAATACCGTGCTGCAAAAATGGAATATCAAAAACTTCGTGACAAAACTCGTGCTGAAATGGGGATTGTTACTACTCCAGGCGGTGGTGGTAGACCCGGTGGCGCCCCCGGTGGCGGTACTCCTGGTGGTAAGCGCGGCTAGGCTTTTTTATTTAAGTTGTCTATTAATTATTTAAGCCATCCTTTATCTGACTTTTGGATGGCTTTTTACTTTATATCTTAATTCGGAGCATAACCATGGCGATTCCTGATGAAACAATAAATGATCAACCTTTGTTATCCAAAAACAAAATCATTATCTTATCAGTTCTCCTTGCCTTATTGCTCTTGGGTTCGGGTTACGCCTTATATTCTTATTCCAGCAATTCAACTTTGCGCCAGTATCAAACCCTGACTGCTGAGATGAACATGGAAAAAATGCGCGATATGCCCGCTGAAGAACGAAAAGAATACTTCGAAAACATGAAAAATCTACGCGAGAAAATGACCGAACCTCAAAAAGAAAAAGCCGATGATTCCATGCGTGAGAGATTCCAGACTCAGATGTCCGAAAAGATGAACAAATTTTTTGCCCTGCCCCCTGAAGAAAGAAAAGTGGAATTAGATAAAGAAGTTGATCGCATGGCTGGCATGATGAAAAATTTTGGTGGTGGCAAAGGTGGCGCGCCCGGTGGCGCAGGCGCAGGTAAAGCACCGGATGGCGCTAATGCTGCTGGTCGTGGCCAAGGCGGAGCGCCTAATGCTGGCGGTGCTAATGGTAATGGCCAAGGCGGTGGGGCGGGCGGGCCTAATGCTGGAAATGGTAATGTGGCAGGTGGTGCTAATGCTCAAGGTCGTGGCCAAGGTGGTGCAGATGGTGCGGGCAAAGGTGGCCAAGGTGGTGCAGATGGTGCGGGCAAAGGTGGCCAAGGTGGCCCTCCCGGTGGCGGTGGCCCTCCTTGGGGCAGGGGCAATCCTAATGCAACTCCCGAACAAAAAAACAAGCGTACCTCTGACCGTCTGGATAACAGCACGCCTGAGTTTCGAGCCCAGATGACTGAATACTTCCAAATGGTCAACCAACGGGCAAAAGAAAAAGGCGTTCAGATCCCAAATTTTGGCGGTGGCCCTACCACCCCAGCTAGAACCAAATAATATTGGTTCCTCACTGTTCATAATTCCTCTTTGGAGTTTACCTTTTTACCATGGATGAATCAAACGCCCCTGAATCTTCCTTCAGCTTGCGCATGAAGCTTTCTGTCGCTGCGCTTTTACTTCTACTTCTTGGCGGCGTTGGATACTCCAGCTATTCGTACATCAAAAATGCCCCTATGCGGGAGTTTGATGCTGCAGTTGCAGGCGTTGATATCGAAAAAATTGCAGACATGGAAGCGGAAGAGCGCAAAACTTTTTTCGAAACCATGAAAACCATCCGCGACAAAATGTCTGATGCCCAGAAGAAGATCAATGACGAAAAAAACATGCTACGCATGAACGAACAGTTCAAAGAGAAATTCAACCGCTTTTTTGGGTCTTCCCCAGAAGAACAACGCGCTGCTTTAGATAAAGATATCGACCGCATGGCAGGCATGATGAAAGGTTTCATGAGTGGCAAGGGGGGCTTTGGGCCTCCTGGTGCAGGCGGACCCGGTGGTGGTGCTGGCTTTAAACCCGCTGATAATGCTGCAAAAAAAACAGCCACACCTAATGGTGCAAATACTGCCAACGCAAATGGCGCAGGTGGTGCCAACACTGCTAATGGTGCCAACACTGCTAATGCAAATGGTGCGGGTGGTGCCAACACTGCAAATGCAAACGGTACAGGCGGAACTAATACTGCAAATGCAAACGGTACAGGCGGGCCTAATGTAAAAGGTAAAGGGGTTCCTACTCCTGAAGAGCGCAATAAGCGGCTTTCCGATGGCCTTGATAAATCCACGCCTGAGATGCGTGCGCAAATGACCGAATACTGGGTGCGTATGAACCAAAGAGTCAAAGAGCGTGGCGTACAGATGATTCCATTCCTCGGTGGCTTCGGTGGGCCAAAACCAAAATAGATAGCTCTCGCTTTTATAATCTCACAAAAACAAACTATCATTCTCTAAGCCCGTCTTGATGAATCCGTTCATAATGCGGATCGGTTGATCCTGACTACCTTTATTTTTCACCTCGAAGTGATTCCCTTGTTAGACAATTGCGTTCTACCGCACAATCACACAACCTAGGGCAATTCCATTGACAAAGCCTTTATATGTTTATATATTAAAACATTAGAACATTCAAATTTCTGAATACATTTGAAAGGTTGCTGGCTATGCCACATCGCACCTTAGTGACAAAAGAACTTGCAGAGCTCTTGGGGGCTTTGTCGCACCCTCACCGCATTCGTATCGTCGAAGAGTTGCGATCCGGAGAACGCAATGTGAACGCCTTACGGGAAGCACTTGGCATCAGCCATTCCGGGGTTTCGCAGCATCTGATGGTAATGCGAGCGAACAGGCTTGTTTCTGAAAGGCGCGAGGGCAGGCAGGTCTTCTACCAACTTCGACAGCCTGAACTTGCAACTTGGTTACTTGACGCAACCGGGTTTCTTGAAAAAGAAACCGTTGATGCAAACGAACTCCGAAAAGCTATAAGCAAAACCCGTAAAGATTGGGCTTGATTCTGACTGACTTTTTTTTGAACGAGTGATTTAAATCCAACCACTTATAAAGGTAAGCGCCATGCAAAAGTTAATTCAAGGCATCCATCAGTTTCAGGAAGACAACTTTCGTCCACTACAGGGGTTGTTTGAAAAATTATCCAAGGGTCAAAATCCTGAAACTCTCTTCATCACCTGTTCCGATTCCCGCATCGATCCCAACATGATAACCCAGTCCCAACCAGGCGATTTATTCATCCTTCGCAATGCAGGAAACATTGTACCCCCACACGCCGCTGCAAACGGTGGCGAAGGCGCCACCATCGAATTTGCTGTTGCAGGGCTTGGCGTAAAAGACATCATCATCTGCGGCCATTCCCACTGTGGTGCGATGAAAGGATTATTGCAGCCTGAAATGCTTGCCAACTTGCCTACGGTTTCCTCCTGGCTTTCCCATGCTGAAACTACTCGCAGAATCGTGAAGGATAACTATACACACTTGGAAGGCGACCGTCTTGTAACCGCAACCGTCGAAGAAAATGTTCTAGTCCAATTGGAAAATCTGCGGACTCTCCCAGCGGTTGCATCACGATTGGTGAAGGGCGATCTTCACTTGCATGGCTGGGTTTACAAGATCGAAACGGGCGAGGTATTTGCCTACGATTATCCAAGTGGGCAATTTGTGCCAATAGCGCAATACAAACCCAACGATAATACTTTACGCCGCAGAACCAGTACGATCTAAATCACACGCTACCCCATCACCAGGATATGAACGCGTGGTTTTCGTATCTGCCTGAGGTGAGTCGTAACTAAATAATAGATCAAACCTCGATCATGCCACATTTGAGTCGATCTTTTCCAATAGTTGAATCGCTAACTTATACTAGCCCTTCGAGCGGACCGGTAGCGGTACTGAAACGTTCGATCTCAACTCCGCCCTTTTTCAGCATGGATGTATACAAATTGCATAGCGGTTGCTGATCCTGGCCCATGAGGGGAATCTTTTTCTCGGGGTTGGACTTTGCTGCAGGCGTAGGGTTGAGCTCCTGATTCACCTGTTCCAGATAAGGCTTGTTAAAGGCAAGGTGCTGACCGTGACGGAAGCCGCCACCAGCAAGGATGGTTGGTAAATTGTAAGTCCAGTGAGTGTTGCCATCGCGAAGATTGCTTGTCATCAACATCATGGTGGAATCAAGCAGCGATGTGCCCCCTTCCTTGGCAGCCTTCAGCTTGTCGAGCAGGCCGCCAAAGGCCTGAATCAGTTCAACTTCAACCTGACGGCATTGCGCAAGCTTTTTGGGTTCCTTGCCATGATGAGAAAGATCATGATGCATGCCGAAGGTCATAAGGCTGATGGAGCGGGTAGAGTCCGTGATCAGTGCGAGGTAGATCATGTCTACCATAAGTTGGAACTTTGCCTTTTGCTGCTGGGCATCTGCAATGTCTTTCGGTTCGCCACCGATTGCCTTCGGCTTGGGTTGGTTCACCCACTCGCGTGTCATTTTAAGCTGGCGTTCTACATCGCGTACGGACTCAAAGTATTCATCGATGCGTTGGCGGTCGGCACTGCTGACCTGGCTGTTGAGGCTCTTAGCTCGATCCCTTACGAAATCGAGCATGCTGCGTCCTTCATCGATACGGCGCAAGTCGGCTTCCATCTCGGCGGGAGTTGCAGTTAGAAAGAGCTTTTTAAAAACTGCCGAGGGGCGATCCATCGCAGGAATCGAGACACCATTGGCGGTGACCGAAAGCGATGGGCCTTGCGTGGTAAGGGTAAGGCTTTCGTAGCGAGTCTCACCACGAAAACGGATGGCAAAAGCCTGATCCACTGAGATAGTGTTTTTGAGATTGTGGGAATAGTCTGGATAGGGTGCACCGGTAAGCATCACTGCTTCCGCCTTATGACCGCCGCCCCCGGTGTTGGGATGGCTCAGACCACTGATCACCGTGAAATCGTTGCGATGTGCCGCAAGATGAGCAAGGTGTGAAGGAAGAGTATAATCACGACCGGTTGTGACCGGTACGAAAGCGGCAGGGTCAAAACCGAAGGGAACGCCAATGCAGACCATGCGGCGTGGCGGAGTCACTGGGGCGGCTCCTAGATATCGCGAGGGCAACATCGAGTCTAACATCGGTAATCCTATAGCGATGCCTGCGTTTTTCAGAAAGAGGCGGCGTGGTAATGGTTTCATTTGTTTTCCCTTTTCGGTAAGTGATTGCTCATTGTGAAATTCATATTATTTCCGAGTGATCAGCTCGCTCTGTATGACTTCGTGGATCAGTGTTTGTAAACCGTACCCGGATGACTTAGATTTTTCCAAAATTGCATCGACAACGATCTCATCTTCAGCCTCCACACTCACACCCGTTGCGAAGGTGGCAAGCTTGCGGACGAGACTGCGGGCAAGTAGTTCGGGCCTAGAGGCAAGAGTCGCTTTGTAGGCGCGAATATCTGCAATTTCCCTACCATCGGGAAGCTGGCTCTTGGTGTCTACCATGGATCCTTTGAGATACTTGACGCTGCCGTAATCACCACCATAAAAGACGCGTGCATTTTTGAGTTTTTCACCACTCTCGGTAGTGCGATAGTAATCGCGATAGCGGCCGATGGGATCGAAGGCTTCGAGCACGAAACCAGGCGGATCGATTTTCTGATGGCAACCTGCGCAACTCGCTACAGACTGATGCTTAGAAAGTTGCTCGCGGATATTGGTCGCGCCTCGGGTGTCGGGCTCGATCGATCCCGCATTCGGAGGAGGCGGTGGCACAGGGGTGCCAACAATTCGTTCAAGCAGCCATGCACCGCGCAGCACCGGCGAGGTATTTGCACCATTAGATGTCACTTTTAAAATACTTGCCTGCGTGAGCAATCCGCCACGCAAACTGTCAGCGGGCAAATCTACTCTCCGTAATCCAGCACCTTTTACTGGTGGCAGGTCGTAATGCTCGGCAAGGCGTTGATTCAGGTATGCATGAGGTGCAGAAACTAACATCGCAGCGCCAAGATTGCGGTCTAGAAGATCGCGGAAATACGCTTGCGTTTCTCCCACGATCGAGTCATGCAGAAAAACGTCCTGTCTTCCATCGTGAATGCTTTCGAAATACTCAGGGAACAGATCGCGGTCTGGCGTGGTCGCATTGATCTCTCGCAGATTGAGCCACTGAGCAAGAAAATCTCGGACAAAACCTTCAATACGTGGCGATGCGATCAAGCGGGATGTTTCTTTCCTCAGCACTTCCGGTCTTATCAAATCGCCCTTGTCCGCAAGCTTGCGCAACTCTTCGTCTGGTGCAGTTCGCCAAAGGAAATACGAGAGCCTTGCTGCAAGCTCATGGCTGTTCAATTTAAAACCATGCTCAACGATAAACAGAAAATCGGGTGAACAAAGTACTGCGCGGTGTGCGGCATTCAACGCAACTTCGAAGCATTCGCCTTTGCTTAGTCGGTCGCGAACCATCGATTGGTAAAGCTCGACTTCACTAGCGGTACTAGGCCTTCGGAAAGCACGGCTGATGAAGCGGGTGAGCGAATCGCGAATGGCGGCCTCTGTTTTATCCTTAGGCAACCTAATCGTTACCGGATCCTTGACTTGCCGATAGCCCTTCACCGGACGCAGAATCGTATCGGGCACCCTCATGGTTTTTGCAATATCTGCTACGGAGATTAATTCAGCTTCATCGCCATAAAGCAAGCGATGCCCCTGTGGAGGCCAATGCTCGTACAGCGGCCCGATAATCTCAACGGGCTTCACCACGATCCCAGGGCCCACTGTAGGAATGGGTGGATTGGGATTACTGATTGCATGCCAGCCCTTGGGAATCTTATCCTGCTTGTCGGGCAAATAAACGCTGTAACCTGCATCGATCCGCACCTTGGCCATGCGATAGGGCGCGATGATGATTGTCTCACCAATCTCAAAGGGGCGAGTCAACTCTACGACTGTTTCTTTGCGATGTTGCGCATCGAAGTGGCCGAGTAATTCACGCCTCTTACCGCCAGCGGCTAGCCAGACGCTAAAAATAAGATCCTCGCCATTCGTAGTATCGCGTGCTTCTGTTGTGATGCGGATGCGATACCTGCCTGGGTTCTCTCGTGTAATTGTTTCGAACTGGCGCAGGTAAGCGGGCACTTCAATGTGAGTGTCGAGGAAGAAATGTAGATCATCTCCCCTAAGGTTGCACTGCAGCTTGTTATGAGCATGGCCATGGAATGATTTTTCAGCATCGTGTGTGTAGGAAAACTTGTGTGTTTTTGTTTCCGGGCGTGCTTGGCGAACACTGGCAGCCTCTAGGGCACGATCCGCTGCTGCCATGTATTGCTGAATGTGCACAGGTGAAATGCTCAGGGCTGCTGTCTGGTTGTTGAACCCATCGCGTAAATCATCTTCCGGTAATAGGTCTCTTAATGGCGTATCGATGCCGAGCAGGTCGCGTACCGTGTTTTCATATTCTAGCCGGTTGAGACGGCGCAAACGAACCCTGCCTGATTCACTATGCCTTGCAAGTGCATCCTCATGAAAAGCAGTCTTTAATGCTATGAGAGCCGTGTTGATTTCCGCTTCCGTCGGGCGTTGAGTCTTCTTTGGTGGGGGCATCTCAGTGCTTTGCACGCGTGCCAGCACCCGGCTCCAAGCCTTGATATTCTTCTGATCCCCAAGATCCTTGGTAAGCAAATCTGCCCGGAAGTTACCCTTCGATGTATTAGCATCGTGGCAGTCAGCACAATGTTTTTTTACGAATGAAATTGGGAGCTCACGGGTGCTCGAAGGCTCTACGGCATGCAAGTTGGCCAGTGGCACAAGCAGCAGGGCGGCGAATGGTACGAGTGTGTAATTCAGTCTAATCATGGTTTTATTCGTACCTGCTTTTATTCATGTCTACCTGAATCCTGTGAGTCGGATACTTTGCAATCTAAGGCGTGGACTAACAATTATACTACCATCAAAAAGGAATGTATCCCTTTATTATTATAGGTATGCCCTAAGCGAGGATCTCTCTTACCACTTCACCATGAACATCGGTCAGGCGGTAATCGCGCCCAATATGGCGCCAAGTTAACTTAGTATGGTCTAGCCCGAGCAGATGCAGGATAGTGGCGTGCAGATCGTGGATGTGGATTTTTCCATTGGTTACCCGATAGCCCATTTCATCGGTTTCCCCATAGGTGAAGCCCGCTTTCACTCCGCCTCCCGCCATCCAAGTGCAGAAGCTTTCGGGTTGGTGTTCGCGGCCATGCTTATTAATGGGGGCGGTTCCGCTAAGATCCTGACTCCAAGGGGTTCGGCCGAATTCACCAGACCACAAAACGAGTGTATCTTCAAGAAGGCCGCGCTGTTTTAAATCTTTAAGCAATCCAGCGACCGGCTGATCCGTTTGCTGGCATAACCTTGGCAGGTTGCCTTGAATATTGTCATGATGATCCCACCCATCCATGGTTACCTGAACAAAGCGCACGCCCGATTCACTTAGCTTTCTAGCCAGAAGGCAGGCCCGGCCATGCTTATCCGAGTCTTTGCCACCAACCCCGTAAAGATCAAGCGTGGACTTAGTTTCCTTGGATAGATCCACCAATTGAGGCGTGGTGATTTGCATGCGGAAGGCAAGCTCCATGTTCTGGATCATTCCTTCCATGTTGGCATCGCCATGAAGATCATCAAGTAAACGGCGGTTCAGCTTTTTGGTCAGGTCCATTCGTTGGCGTTGGGTTGCCTCGCTTCCAGAGGCATTACGCAGATTTTCAATAGGTAGAACTTTATCATTAAGAGGAACTGTAAGTGGTGTTCCCTGATGAGCGGCGGGAAGAAAGCCTGACCCGTAGGTTCTTAAACCGGGCGCATGAATGCTGACAAAGCTAGGCAGATTCTGATTTTCGGTACCCAACCCATAACTGATCCAAGAACCCATGGAGGGGCGAACCTCGGTGAACATGCCGGTATGAAACTGATTGGTGGCACTGGCATGCTGGGGGTTGTCAGCATTCATACCTCGTAATAGGCAGATTTCATCTGCAATGCTAGCTAGCTGTGGCATCAGATCAGAAATCATGATACCTGAATTGCCTCTTGGTTTGACGGGTACTGCGTTTCCGAGTGCTAGGAATTTTTCTGTTCCGACTTGTGTCACTTCTTTTCGAAGGGGTGAATCAATCGGCTGACCATGCTTCTTGCGAATATATTCCTTGGGATCGAACAAATCATGCTGCGAGGGCCCACCTGCCATGAACAGAAAAATCACCCTTTTAGCTTTAGCGGCCATTAGGGGGAGTTGCGCCCCGGGTGTTTGATTCATTGCGTGTGCAATGTCTGCGAGCGCAAGTGAACCAAAACCACAAGCAAGGTTTTGCAGCATCTGACGGCGATTGAAGAAAGGCTTTTGCAACATGGTCATCATTCCCTTTTAAAATCGAAAGATAAATTCATTGGATGCTAGCAACGAATGACTAAGCTCCTGCCAAAGAGTTAGATCGAGGGCTTTGGAATCCTTTGTGTTCAATGAGGAAGGTAATCTTCGAAGGAATTCTGCACCTTCCAGGTATTCTGAATTCGTGATGGGTCGGTTGAAGACTGTCAGCCAAAGATAGTTCAAGCGTGCTTCGGTATCGGGAGACTCTGCGAGTACCCGGGTTGCAAGTAATCTGGCACGCTTTTGAAAAAGTTCATTGTTCATCACAAAGAGAGATTGCGTTGGCACAACTGTCTGACTGCGTTGGCCTGCAATCTGTGCAGGGTTCACGAAATCAAAATAGGACCGGATACGATCATGAGTTCCAAAGTTCGTACGCATGACTGGCAGGTAGATGGTCCTTTGGAATTCCTCCGTAGGGCGGGGCTTGCGATGGGTGTAGTTGGGCGGGTTCACTCCCTTCAGCGAAAGTGATCCACAATTTTCCGGCTCTTCCAGCACAAGCGAAGGCCCACCCTCACTTTGAATTAATTCTCCACTCAATTGGAGAAGGCCATCCCTTATGGCTTCCGCATCAAGCCGCTGCCGGTTCATTCTCCAGACCAGTTTGTTTTCAGGGTCGATCTTCATGGACTCCTGATTATTCGAACTTGCCATTCGATACGCATGGCTGAGAACCAAGTCACGCATTAACCGCTTCTGGGACCAACCTTGATTCATGAAACGGCTCGCAAGATGATCGAGTAATTCTGGATGCGATGGCGTTTCCCCGCGGGTGCCAAAGTAATCAACACTGCGAACTATCCCTTCACCAAAAAGCTTCTGCCAGATTCGATTAACTGCAACCCTGGCGGTTAGCGGATTGCCTGCATCGGCCAGCCAATCAGCAAGCTGAAGCCTGCCACTTTGCCCGTTGGGGATTGTGGGAAATTTATCTCGTGAAACAACACGGATGGCACCTCGAGGCATTACGACCCCCGGTGCGTAAGGATTCCCCCGGATATAAACAGGCATATCAGCAATGTTATCGCCATCCTTCAAGGCAAAGGCCTTGGGCGCCTTGGAACGGAAGAACTCTGCATGGTTTATAGTGCCCCCGATTTTCCGGATGCTTTCATTCAACTCATCCCGTTTTTTGCCAAGCGTTTCTCTTTTAGCAGCAGGTGGCGCATCCGCTTTTTTATCAGGCGAAGCCGCTTTATCTAATTGCGCAAGCTCTTCAGTCACGGTCTTTAACTGCATCTCAAGTTTTGATTTCTCAGCCTTCCATGTAGTTATATTTTCATTTGTTTTCGACTCTAGCTTTTGACGAGCTTTTAATTGCTCAGGAGTTTCAGGAAGATCCGTAGTGTTCAGACTGCTCCAAACGCCAAATGCAGTCTTGTGCGTTGATGGAGAACTACGAAGCATTCCTGCGATTCCGTAGTAATCTTGCAAACCTATTGGATCAAACTTGTGATCATGGCATCGGACACATCCAAGCGTCATCCCCAAAAATGCTGTTCCAATCTTGCTGATCTGGGTATCTAAATAGTCGGCCTCAAGCTTTGCCTTGTCTGGTTCGACAATTTCTACATCCCCCACCATCAAGAAACCCGTCGCAGTCAGATTTTCCGCCCGCTCTTCAGGCTTGTTTGCAGGAATCAAATCACCTGCAATCTGTTCCTTAACAAACCGATCAAACGGCTTGTCTTTGTTGTAAGCTGCAATCAAATAATCACGGTAACGCCATGCATGTTCTGCATAGACATTGTTCGATGTTCCCATCATGTCTGCGTAACCAGTAAGATCCAGCCAATGTCTGGCCCATCGCTCACCATAAGCATGTGAACCCAATAACCGATCCACAACCTTCTCCCAGGCTTGGGGGGAGTTATCTTTGATAAACGCTTTAATTTCTGAAGGGCTAGGGGGCAAACCAGTCAGATCAAAGCTGACCCGCCTTAACCATGTATGACGATCGGCATCCTTCGATGGCTGAAGCCCAGCGTTCTCCAACCTTGCAAGTAAAAATCGATCCAGTGGATCTAAAAGCCATGCAGCATTTTTGACCAACGGTGGTTTAGGATCGAGTATCGGTTGGAAAGCCCAATGCTTGCGGCCTGCCTCTATATCAAGGGTTCGCACTATCGGAGTTTCAATTAACTTCCGAGGATCGGGTGCACCCATTTTTATCCATGTTTCAAAATCCTTGATCACAGAATCAGAGAGTCTTCCCTTGGGGGGCATTTCCAAACCATCATATTTCAATGCCTTGATTAAAAGGCTTTTTGTTGGATCCCCAGGCACAATTGATGAACCACTATCACCGCCCTTTATAAGTGCATGGCGATTATCAACACGCAATCCACCCTTGATGATTTTTGAATCTGCAGAGTGGCATTTGTAACAATGGTCCACCAAAACTGGGCGTATCTTCCCTTCAAAAAAATCTACACCGGCCTGATCTAATCGATTAGTATTCTGCCCTTGCAATTCATTGCATATAAAAAAGCTTAAAAGCACTACTAGTGACGATTTAATATTCATGAAGCCTCTCTTATACTGCCTCTATATTTATGCACTTGAACTTCAGTAGCATCTAAGTTCTTCTTTATCCATATCTCTGTTCCATAATAATATATTGCAAACATCAACCCAACTGATTTTTCCCAAGATGGGTTACAAAGGGTCGTAGTGCAGAGGCAAACTCGCCCAATGCGAAGGCGGCCATCAAGGTGCTGCATTGTTTGCTAGGCGGTTGCCCAAGGAAAGAAGGCAAGGATTGGGAGAAAAAGAAAGGCAAAGGCTCTTTTTTGCCGTGGTTGTCTACAAAATAATCTGAGATATAATAAAGGTATGGAGACTCAAACAACAAATTCTATTTCAAAATCTCGTTCTAGGTACATCGCCACCTTTTTGCTTTTGATACTTCTTCTTTACTTTGGTTATTCCTCCACAAAGTGGTATTGGCAACGCTCTGCATTGAATGAGATTGCAACCATTCAAGAAGCATTTCAGGGTGAAAAAGCAAGGGAGTGGTCGAAGGAGGAAAAGAAATCATCTTACGAACGAATGCAGTATCTTGAAAAAGGCCTGAACAAAGAATCTAAGAAAGAACTTACAGATCGTAATTCTAGGGCTGGGCTTAAAAAGTTGGAAGTTGAATTCGATCGAATTCTACATCTCGAGCAAAAAGATAAAGTCATTGAGTTAGATAAGTGGATCGATCGAGAAGAAAAATCAAAGCAGGATCGTGAAAACCAACAAGCCCTTTTGCGAAAGCAGGGTAAAACCATCCCTCCTAAAAACGGGGGCGGGCCCCTTAGTAATCAAGATCTATCCAACATTCTGGATGTAACAACACCCGAACTTCGGGCGAAGTTTCATCAACTGGTTAAAGAAATAAACCAAAGACGCCAGGGCAGAAAACTTCCACCCTGGAATCCTTTTAGTTCAGAATGAAACCCTATTACTTGCCAGCAAATCGGTGCCCAGCGATTGGTAGTTCCACTTTATAAAGCCCAGTGCGAGCAGTGACATAAAAAGTTTTCATATCTTTGCCTGCAAAGCAGCAATTGGCGGGTTGCTCTGGAAAAGCAATGGTACCCAAATGCATGCCAGTGTTTGAGAAAATCTGAATTCCTAGCCCTGAAGTGATGTAGAGATTGCCCTTGATATCAATCGTTAGGCCATCGCCACCTGTGTTGGTTTTTCCCTCGGGCTGCTTGAGTGAGCAAAAGACTTTTCCTTTGCCAATCTTGCCATGGGTTTCAATGGGATAAGCCATCATGTCTGCTTGGCCTGTGGGGATGACATAAAGTGTTTTTTCATCAGGGGAAAGAATCACGCCATTAGGATTGGGAAGATCATCTATCAAGCGGGAAACTTTGCCTTCGGGTGAAAGATAATAAACACCAGTCTTGCCTTGGGGCAGGGGCATGGGTGCACGAAAAGCGGGATCAGTGAAATAGATACCGCCATTGTTGGCAACTACCAGATCATTGGGGGCGTTGAAACGATTACCCATGTTTTTATCAACAAGAACGGTGCGGGTTTTCCCATCGGGCGAATGAGCCACGATTTGTCCATCCATTTCGCAGGCAACCAATCTTCCTTTGCCATCAAACATTAAGCCATTGGCATGATTCGACTTTTCGATGAACACGGATACTTTGCCATCTTCAACCTTGTGGATTTTTTCATTGGGGATGTCGGAGAAAAAGAGGTTACCGGCTTTGTCTACAGCAGGCCCTTCGGTGAATCCAAAGCCTCCTTGAACTTTCTCGATTTTTCCGATGGCGCCAATTCCTTCGATGGTATCTGCGCCCAACGACAACAAAGCAACCGTCAAGATACTGGAAAACATGATCATCTCCATAAAGGTGAAAAAAGGCTAAGGACACATGGTAGGTCAGGATAAGCTGACATTCAATGATGTGAATGGCACTTTTTCAAGAATAGGAGGGGAATAGGGATAGAATTCGAAAGAAATAGGCAAAGATTTACTCCTTGAAAGCACAATATCGCCAACCAATGATAGAATAGTAATAGAGAAGCGATTTTCTCAGAAGATGCAAAGATCTTGAAGGTAGCAACTATTTCGTAGCAGAAGGGGAATTGCAATGCGCAAACCTAAGCAACTTTCGAGGGAAGATCAAGAGAAGCTTGATAACCTTGAAAAAAACCTTGAAAAAGAGCTTGAGCATTTCATTGGTTATCCCTGTAACACCTTGTTTGATTACTCTGCTTTGTATCACTTTTTGAAACTGCCTTTAAATAACATAGGTGATCCCTATGTTCCCACAAACTACCACATCAATACTCACGAATTTGAGCGTGAAGTAATTGAGATATTTAAGAAGCTGACCAACGCTCCGAAAAAATCAACCTGGGGATATGTGACCAATGGCGGTACCGAGGGTAACCTCTATGGTATTTTTCTTGCCCGCGAAATGTTCCCTGATTGCATGGTGTATTACTCTGAGGACTCGCATTATTCAGTGAACAAAATCTTGCGCTGTCTGCATGTTCGCAACATTATGATCCGAAGTAATCCCGATGGAACCATGAATTTGGATGACCTTCGCGAAACCATTAAAATTCATCGTGATGTTCCCCCTGTTATTTTTGCTAACATCGGTTCCACCATGAAAGGTGCATGTGATGATCTTCTGGGCATTCAAAAAATCCTCAAAGATCTTGCGATCAAGCGCCATTACATTCATGCAGATGCAGCCCTAAGTGGCATGATTCTTCCTTTCCTTGATAAATCGCCTGCCTGGGATTTCGATGCGGGCATCGATAGTGTTTCCATCAGTGGTCATAAAATGGTTGGCTCCCCTTTGCCTTGTGGCGTGGTGCTTGCCAAGAAAGAATATGTCGATCGCATTGCGTGTGGCGTAGAATATGTCGGCACCCTTGACACCACCATCATGGGTTCGCGAAACGGCCTTACTCCGTTATTTTTGTGGTATGCATTCCGTACCATAGGCATCGATGGCTTCCACGAAATCATTCAATCATGCATGAGTGTTGCTGCCTATGCTGAAACAAAACTTAATGCGTTGAATCGCCATGCTTGGAAGCATCCAAATTCCCTCACCGTGGTGTTTGACAGACCATCCCCCACGCTTGTTTCTAAATGGCAATTAGCTTCGAAGGGTAGTATCAGCCATTTGATTGCAATGCCTCATGTGACTTGTGAAAACATTGATGAGCTTGCTGAAGATCTTGCTGGCGAAAAGCAGGACACTCGAAAAAACCGCAATTATCCCTCAACGGTTCGGAGAAGCTTATGAAGCAGATTACCATTATTCATCAAGACAGGCCCGGTTTGCTTTCAGACATCTCTGAATTATTGGGTGCAGCCGGTGTTAACATCGAAAGCATTGAAGCTGAGAGCGTCGATGCAACAGCGGTCATTACATTGATCGTGGATAAATACGATGAGGCACTGCGAGCATTGACGGTTAGCCCGTTTAATGCCATCAGCGAAGATGCAATGGTAGTGCGCGTTCCAGATAAGCCAGGAGAATTGGCCTTGTTGATGAAACGCTTCAAAGATGCCAACATTAGTTTGCGAAGCTTGGTGATTTTAAAGCATGATGCAGGCCATGCCTTTGTCGCATTATCCACCCATAACAACCTAGAATCGCAGAACTTGGTGCGGGATATTCTGGTCGGTTAGCCAGGCATTAGGCGCTCATCTTTTTTATGAAGCGGATGTTGATCTTTAGTGCCATCCACAAAACATGCCACCCATTCTGCCAATCTTTTTCCCAACCTTCTGCAAGCTTCCTGTGTTTCTTCACCGCGAGGTTCGCGCACGGAAACCGCACCATAATGCAGTGTCATCAACTTGCTTACATAATCGGTAACGCCAAACACCAGGAACCCAAAATTCATCAAGACCATTAGAATGGATTGGCATGCGATCTCGCTGCCACCTGCAGATCCACCAGATGAAGAAAATGCGCAAGCTATTTTCCCATCCACTTTCATCCATTGTCCTGACATGGTTTCATCCCAAAACCGTTTCATCTTCCAAGAAAGCAAGCCCATGTTAGTTGGGCTTCCTACAGCAATGCCATCACACCAAGTCACATCTTCTGCTTTGGCCTCATCAATTTTGGCCAACCTAATTTCCATATTGGGAATGGAGCGTGCACCTTCGGCTATCAATTCCGCCATCTTTGCGGTGTTGCCACTCATGGAATCATAAAGCACCAGTATTTTTCCCATATGCGCACCTCGCCCTAAAATAGTTAAAATTTCACCTACGGGCTTAGTTTAGCAAGAAATGCCCAAGAAGGTTAGTTCCTTTGATTTGGTCTTAATTCTTTGTTGATTCTCTAAGAAATATGGTTAATCTACATTAACTTTTTAAGGAGAATAGCATGCAGAAGAACTTGTTAAGATTAGCTTTGATTGTGTCTTTCGGATCAGTAATTGTTGCGAATGCATCAGCACAGGGGCCCTATGATTGGGGTCAATGGCGTGGCCCGCAACGCGATGGTATTTGCAAGGAAACCGGACTGCTGGAAAAGTGGCCAAAAGAAGGCCCGCCTCTTGTTTGGAAAACTGCTGGCATCGGAGGTGGATACAGCACACCTTCCATCGCCAACGGCAAAATCTTTGGCATGAGTTACCAAGCCGATAACGAAACCGTTTGGGCACTTGATGAAAAGAAGGGCACTAAAATCTGGGAAACCAAAATCGCTTCCAAAGGCAAGGTTGGATACAATGAAGGATCCCGCTGCACCCCCACCGTTGATGGCAAAAATCTTTATGTCGTCGGCGTCTCAGGCGATGTTGTCTGCCTAGAATCTGCAGAGGGAAAAATACTCTGGCAGAAAAACTTCGCCAAGGATTTCAAAGGTAAGATGATGTCGGGTTGGGGCTTCTCCGAATCTCCGCTCATTGATGGCGATATGGTTATTGTAACTCCAGGCGCTGATGATGCTACTCTTGTTGCACTTGATAAAAATACGGGCAAGACAATCTGGGCTTCCAAAGTTGATGCAGGCGGCGGTGCAGGTTACGCCTCGGTTGTTATTTCTGAAGCGGGCGGTATCAAACAATACATCACTTGGCTTGGCAAATGCATTGTTGGCGTTAATGCAAAGGATGGCAAATTCCTTTGGCGCTACGGAGCCAATGCTAACGGTACCGCAAATATCCCTACCGCAATTGTTAAGGGTGACCTAGTCTTCTGTTCCACAGGCTATGGTAAGGGCACTTCACTCATCCGCTTAATTCCTGATGGCAAGGGTGGTATCGAAGCCAAGGAAGTTTATTATCTGAAGGAACAAAGCAAGGATATTCAAAACCATCATGGTGGCATGGTTCTTCTTGGCGATCATGTTTATTTTGGCACGGGGCATAACAGTGGCATCCCCTGCTGCTTGGAAATGGCTACGGGCAAAGTGGTTTGGAAGGAAGAAAAGCGACCAGGCTCTGGCTCTGCTGGGGTTCTTTATGCGGATGGAAAACTTTATTTCCGTAATCAGGATGCTACTATGAATCTTCTTGAAGCCAGCCCCAAAGGCTATAATCTGCTTGGTTCATTCAAGCTTGCAGAACCCAGTGGCAAAGCTAGCTGGCCTCATCCAGTGATTGCAAATGGTCGCCTAATTATTCGCGATCAAGATAAAATCTTCAGTTACTCGGTCAAAGCTGCCCAGTAATACTGTTGCTAGATTTCAGGGTCCATAGGCTTTATGCCCATGGACCTTTTTTATTTCTCATATGAAACAACTTTATGGCTGATTCAATTTATGATGTCATTGTTATTGGCCTAGGCGGCATGGGTAGCTCTGCTGCAATGCAGCTTGCCCTTTCTGGCCTTAAAGTTCTAGGGCTAGAACAATTCGAACCCAATCATGAACAAGGTAGCTCGCATGGTAGAACCCGCGCAATCAGGCTTGCCTATTACGAAAACCCTAATTATGTCCCCTTGCTTAAACGCGCTTATCATCTTTGGCACGATCTCGAATGGCGTGTGGGCGAAACATTGCTTGAAGAATGTGGTTGCCTAAGCGTGGCTTATCCCAATCATGAAGTCATTCAAGGAATCATTGCGAGTTCAGCACTACATTCCCTGGATGTTGATTTTTTATCTCATGAACAACTTGCAGAAAAGTACGGGTTTCTCAATCTTCCTGAAAACTATGTTGGGGCCTTCGAAAAATTAGGTGGGTATCTTTGGGTTGATCGTTGTGTAAAGGCATTTCAAAAAATCGCCCGCAATAACAATGCAACTCTTCTTTTCGAAACGCCTGTTACTTCCATTCGAAATATTGGTAAGGATATCGAAGTTGATACTGCAAAAGGGAAATATCTGGCTCGGAAAGTGGTTATTACTGCAGGCCCTTGGGCTGCCAATTTTCTAGGCACTTCGGGCAAATGTTTGAGCCTCATGAGGCAGACCACCCATTGGTTCATGCCTGAAAAACCCCAAGATTTCTTCAGAGATAAAGTACCCGTCTTCATGGTTGCAGATCAGGAAGGCTTCTTTTATGGATTTCCCATGGTGGATCCTGAGGGGGTCAAAATTGCAAGGCATTACGGCCAAGTAGAAGTCCATCAACCTTCTGAAATTATGCGGGGGATACTTCCCGAAGATGATGCAGCACTCCGGGTGTTTTTGAATCGCAGGATTCCAACACTGGCGAAATCGCATTCCCCACTTGCAAAAACTTGCATTTACACACTCTCTCCCGATAGGCATTTCATGGTGGGCCCGC
>Ga0194055_10001129_pt1 | contig 21655 bp, 24 predicted proteins | sample SepL449m_MetaG_FD_155482 | JGI IMG/M metagenome (GOLD analysis project Ga0194055, IMG submission 155482) | Anoxic zone freshwater microbial communities from boreal shield lake in IISD Experimental Lakes Area, Ontario, Canada - Sep2016-L442-9m | ecosystem: Environmental > Aquatic > Freshwater >...
CAGTAGGCGGTGGCGATGCCGAGAAGAATGTTTCTCCAAATCTTGTGCGTGCAATTGATCTGGCTAAAGAACGTGGCGCACGTGTGTGCGGAATTGTTGGCCGAGACGGGGGGTACACCGCAAGAGCTGGCGATGCCGTTGTTATTATTCCGCCCAAATTTTCTGATCGAATAACACCACACACTGAAGGTCTTTGTGCAGTGGTTTGGCATCTCTTAGTCTCACACCCGTTGCTTCAGATGAAGACGACCATGTGGGAATCTGTGGCAAAGAGATAGTGCACTAAATGAACTTAGATGTAGTTGCAGTTATTGGCGGCGCAGGCTTTATTGGAAGTCATTTTGTTGATGCGTTGCTTGCTACAGAGGCAACAAAGCGCATAGTCATTTACGACAATTTCTCATCAGGCCGGGAATGGCATTTTGAACAGCACAAGCAAGATTCTCGTTTGGAGATTGTGAGAGGCGAAATAGCGGACCGTGATCGATTGGTCAAGGCACTTAAAGGCGTTTCAACAGTTATCCATCTTGCATCTAATCCCGATATTGCCGCAGCAATGAATGATCCAGAGATTGATTTTCGCGAGGGGACAGCTCTCACTAACGGCGTAGTTGAGGCAATGCGGTTGGCTGGGGTGCCGTCAATCCTCTACGCATCCGGTAGCGGTGTTTATGGAGACATCGGAGAAGAAGAAGGAACGGAAGATAAAACTCCATTAGCTCCTGTCTCTACATATGGCGCGAGCAAACTTGCAGGGGAAGCCCTCATTCGGTCCTACTGTTACATGTTCGATATGCAAGGTTTCGCATTCCGATTTGGAAACGTTGTTGGTCCTCGACAGACACACGGAGTTGGTTTTGATTTTGTAAAACGACTACTTGCAGATCCAACGGAACTTCGAATTCTCGGGGACGGTAATCAAAGCAAAAGCTACGTACATGTTTCAGATATCGTTGCCGCAGTTCTTCATGTTGCAATAACCGAACCCAAACAGTTTGATGCATTCAACGTAGCGACTATTGATTACATAACAGTCAATGAAATAGCAGATATTGCGATGAATGTATTAGGACTTGACACATCTGTTGTGAAGAAAGTTCATACTGGGGGAGACAGAGGCTGGAAGGGTGATGTTCCCATAGTCCGGCTGAGTACACAGCGAATTAGGGCAACCGGATGGTCGAATGCGCGGACATGTGCAGAAGCAATTCGCGCTTCTCTGATGCAACTTCTTCCTGATGCAGAGTCTGGACGAATTTGACCTCTCATGGAGCGGTCTTTTTTGATCGGGACGGAGTTCTGATCGAAACACTTGTTGAAGATGGTGCGCCAATAGCCGATAATAATGTTGATTCCCTGAGTTTTATTCCTGGAGCAGTTGAGGTGTGTGAATCTCTGGCAGATGCGAACATCACAATGTTCATGATTACAAATCAACCAGACATTTCTCGAGGCAAAGTCTTATTAAGAGATGTGTCGGAAATCAATGACGTAGTGAAGAAAACATGTCGACTTGTAGATACCGCCATGTGTGTTCATGACAATGATGCAAATTGCTCATGTCGAAAACCAAAGCCAGGAATGATCCTTGAGCTATCTGCTAAGCATCACATTGATCTAGGCAGAAGCGTGGTAGTTGGCGATCGCTGGCGGGATATTGATGCAGGAGCGAATGCTGGCTGCATGACAATATTTATTGATTATGGGTATAACGAAACTTTGCGGACCCAGCCAACATGGAAGGTATCTACAATGAGCCAAGCTGGTCTAATATTGAGAAAACACTTTGGAATAGATGAACGTGGAGAGTGAAATGAATGTCAAGATTTATGCAGATGGGGCAGCCCTACAACACATCAGTGAATTGGCAAACGACAAGGCGATTTCAGGTTTCACAACAAATCCAACTCTGATGCGTCAGGCCGGAGTTGACAACTATGAAGTTTTCGCCCACAAGGCGATTGAAATCGTTTCCCCGCGACCAATTTCACTAGAAGTGTTTTCTGATGATTTTGCTGAAATGAGAACGCAAGCAATGAAAATTGCTTCATGGGGTGCAAATGTGTTCGTGAAGATTCCCATCACAAATACAAAGGGTGAGTCTTCTCTGCCATTGGTTGCTGATCTCACTAAGAATGGTGTGAAAGTCAATGTCACCGCAGTGTTTACTATCCAACAAATTGATGACACTGCGACAGCGCTAGCAGGAACTGCCGGTTCGAATATTTCTGTTTTTGCCGGACGTATCGCAGATGCTGGAATCGATCCGAGTCCGTATGTATCACGAGCAGTTGCCTGCTCTGCTGCTGTTGGAAATTGTGAAGTTATTTGGGCTAGTCCGAGAGAAGTGCTCAACGTGGTCCAGGCTGATCAACTTGGATGCCACATTATTACAGTGACACCTGATCTGTTAAAGAAGTTGGTCAATATCGGTAAAGATCTTGGCGTTTACTCGCTCGATACTGTGAAGATGTTCTACAACGATGCTTCTGCCGCTGGATACACCATTTAGTGATGACACGATCAAGTTCATTCGGGCAGAATTATGAACAGTCAATTGTTGACCGTTTAGGAATCTGGCTATCAACGAGGCGTATTGTTCGTTTGACCAAGAGCAGTAGAGCTCAGTCGGTAGGTGATTTCGGATGCGGCTACAACGCCGAGCTAGCCCGCCAGATTCGTCCCTTAGTTAACAAAGTGGTGCTCGCAGATGTTTCCCTAAATCAAGAGTTACTCGATTCTGCAGAGTACGACACCCATGTGGGAATTCTCCCAGGAGTATTAGAGAACATCGCAGATTATTCATTGGATTTAGTAGTGATGAATTCTGTACTAGAGCATCTCGACAATCCAGTGGGAACTCTTGAGAGCATTCGAACAATTCTTAGCCCAGGGGGAATTTTGTTTATCAATGTGCCGAGTTGGCTAGGTAAGAGAGTCCTGGAATTCGCGGCTTTTCGTCTGAGTTTAAGTCCTGCTGAAGAAATGGAAGATCACAGAAGGTACTACAACAAACGCGAGTTGTGGTTGGAGCTTCGCAGTAGTGGATTTTCACCTAGCAAAATAAAAATTCATAGACATAAGTTCGGTACGAATGTATATGCAATAGTCAAAGTTGATAGTTAACTAATTTTCTTGAATGTTGGGCTGAAAACGCGACGCCAGAACTGACGCGTGAACAATCAGTGTAAAAATGAAGGTAACAACACCGGCGATGATCGCGGTGAGACCGGAAATCGCCATATGCGATATTTGACTATCAATATCAGGAAGTGAATATTGATTAGTGAGGTAGTGCATCAATAACGGCATCGTGCCAGCAAGTCCGGCGATGATTAGTCCTCCACTAATAACTGACGTACGTGTGTATCGAAGTACACGTGTCCATCGTTTTGATTCTCTTCCCGTGTAATCAAAGAGAGCTTTAGAGATGATTGCTGTATAAACACCAACTAATCCAAGAGTCGTCAATGTCATTCCTAGTAACTGCCAAAAAATTGACAAACTGATGGCTCCGACTTGGACTGTGCCAAGAGTTGATGGGATACATAAAAGAATTCCTAGTAGTGCCATCGCAATGCCGGGCCAGAACGTGAAAAAATCTGCACCATATATAAACATCGCCCGCAGATTGATCCAAGCGGCGGCAAATGGTGACCACCACCCTTCACGCTTATGGTGACTTACGCGTCCGTTTCTATCTTTCAGAAAGTGCACTGGAACTTCAACAATTTCCAATTGCATGTGGACACTTTTGAGCACCATTTCGGATGCGTATTCCCAAGACTGCGACTGTAATTGCATTCGTTCGAATGCGTCTTTTGTTATCCCACGCATACCGCAGTGAATATCTGAAAATTTCGAGCTGTATAAACGGTTAAGTATCCACGTTGTAAAGGGTGTACCGAAATATTGATGGTGGGGTGGCATGGAGCCCTTCTCAATAGAGCCCTTCCAACGAGATCCCATAACGAATTCGCCACCCGAACGGAATCCGTCTATGAACGGTTTCAATTGGCGGAAATCGTAGGTGCAGTCTGCGTCTCCCATGATTATCCATTTTCCACGAACATATGGCAGGGCATCGATGTATGCGCGGCCAAGTCCACGCTTTGGGCAACGAAGCACTCTGGCTCCTTCTCGAACCGCAATCTGAGGAGTGTCATCAGTTGAACTATCGACTATGAGAATTTCTCCACGGACACCAGCGTCTGCAAGACCAATATGGCACCACTGCACAAATTCAGCAATATTGATTGACTCATTGAGAGCAGGAATGACTATTGAAACTTCTGGATTCTCAACATCAGAGGTGGGGATGAGCAACTCAATTTCTGCGTTCGGAATACTCATAATAAGACTTCTTTCATAACAGCTAGAACTGTTGGGTTATGTGGATAGAGGATAGTCGGGACTAGCCAAGTGTGACTCGAGTTCTTGTAGACCGGTCATAGATCCGATTTCAAAATACCTCTCCGACGAAACAAATGCCTGCAGTCTGTTTTCGTTAGACAGTTCTTCGAACATGAGTGCAATATCGGAAGTTTCATCCGGAGGTATGTAGGTGTTTAGTGCTTTTGATGAGATAACGGATAAACCGTAATCAATCCATTTCATATCAGCATCGTTAGTTTTCTTCTGGTACAGGGTGACCATGCCATCTTTAACTATGGCATTTCCAACTTCGTGGCCGCCAGAGTTCTCACAGACCGTCATCAAAGCATCAGCAACGGCAGCATCATACGTTTCAGCCACTTTCATATGGTCAACAGTGAGGTAACTGTCACCATATGTATAGAGAAATACATCATCGAGAAGATCCAAATCCAAAATTCTCCGCAGTGAACCACCAGTTCCGAGAAGAACAGGACCATCAGATACACAAGTAACTGTCATGCCTTTGGGACAGTTTTCACTGACCTCTGTTTCTATCTGATCTCCGAGGTAGCCAGTAGAGATGATGACGTGCGCAATTCCCTGAGAACTGAGGTTTTGCAGTTGACGACGTATGAATGGTTGACCAGATACGGGAATGAGAGCTTTTGGTATCTCTTTAGTGAAGTGAGACATACGTGTTCCTAGGCCGCCTGCCATAATGACGCACTGCAAATTATCCTCGAGACAAAATGGTCGAACCGTCGTGATCGAAACGGAATACGACTTCTTCGAGACCTCGTTGTCGAAAAGCATTGCGGAGCTTTCCAGCATCATTCGCATAAAACATCAAGAACCCACCGGCGCCGGCACCTACTAGTTTCCCGCCGACTGCTCCGTTAGCCATTCCCAATTCGTACAGTTCATCAATTGTTTGGTTAGACATACCAGTGCTTCGGCGACGTTTCCGTTGCCAATGGTCATTCATTAAGAGTCCAAATTGCTCTGCGTCGCCATTTTCGAGACAATCTTTAATTTGGCGCCCAAGTGCTTGAGTTTCATCTAAATTCTTACGCATATCTGCGTCGCCCGAGTTTGACTTGTCGCTCTGATCTTTCAGGATTCCAGAAGCCGAGCGTGAATAACCAGTAAAGAAAAGAACAAGATTTAATTCGAGGTCATGCAACGTAGAAAGAGGTAATGACAGTGGCGCTACATCTACGGTTCCGTCTTTCCTGAATTCGAAACAATTGATTCCTCCAAACGAAGCAATGTATTGATCTTGCTTACCAACAGGTTCGTGCAACTTATTAATTTCAATGTCACAAGCCATTTCTGCCAGATCACTAGAACTAATGTGCTCGCGGCGGTGGGCGTATAACGCACGAATGAGACCAACAGTGAACGAGCCAGACGAACCTAACCCAGTCCCTGCTGGAATATCCGCCATGCTGATAATTTCGATTGACTTATCAATCTCAAGGAGATTGAGGACTTCCCGAAATATTGGGTGTTCGATTTGTGATCGGTCGGTCACCCTCTCCAATTGCGAATATTTCAGAAAATAGTCATCTGTAAAAGTGCGGTTAACGCCAATGTATACGTACTTGTCGATGGCTGCAGACAAGACGAAACCACCGTCATGCGAATAATAAGAAGGGAGATCTGTGCCGCCCCCTCCTAAAGATATGCGGAGCGGCGTACGCGAAATAATCATTGGAAAACTCTATCTGAATGGGCTAATTGGCTTCGGTGACCTAGAAGTGAAAGCGAGCCTCGACCTATGACAATTGATTTGAGAAACGGTCTTGACCAAAATATCGGCCCCACCGACTTTGGAGAAGGTTGTATTCCTCTTCACGAACTATTGGATTACGACTCAATGACTCAAAGTGCCAAATCTTGGCTAATGGAGTCCAAATAATTCGGTAGTTCTTCTCTAATGCTTTGAAACAAAAATCTACGTCGTTATAACTATGAGGAAATGCCGTTGAATAGCCACCTAATTCAAAATACTTATCACGCGGTATGGCCATGCATGCCCCGGTGATACCGCTGATCTCTCGAGTCACGAGACGAGAGCCAAAATCACCTCTTGCGTAAATCACATCTCCATTACCCAAATTATGCACTTGTGGGTTATTGGAATGTCCAGCGCTTTGGAAACAACCATTTTCCAACAAAGTAACTGGACCGACTGCAGCTACGTCTTTATCTTCTAAGTAGCTGATGAGAACTTCGATCCAATCTTCCGACATGATCTCAGTGTCATCGTTCAGCAATATGATGATTTCACCAGTTGCATTTATGGCACCGATATTGCACTTTTCAGAAAAATCGAAAGGCTTCGCGTACCAGACAACTTTAACTCGTTCATCATTCATCATGTGTTGAAGCTCTGGGCTAAATTTATTTATCACGTCGTGAACAATAATTATCTCGTAGTTCAGGTAGGTAGAACGCTTCAGAATGCTGGAAACAGCGTTAGAGATCAAACAAGTTTCGATGCCCCAAATTCGTTTTTTATCACCGCGCGTCGGAATAATGATGCTGACTTTTGGAGATATAGCAATTTTCCGTTTTACAATTACGTAACCGAGATCTGAATTTTCTACAGAAGCGTTAATTCCCACACGCTTACAGTGTTCAGCAACGGCATCCTTTGCGTGATTAAACGATTCAGTTTTCGCATCGATATCTCCAGCAGTAGAACCTGCAACTACTCTCCAGTGATACAGAACTTTTCGTATGTGGAAAATCTTTCGGGCCTTCTCTGTGGCCCGAAGAATCAAGTCATAATCTTGTGAGCCATCAAAACCAGACCGAAAATAGCCGACTTCGTCTAGCAATGATTTTCTAAATACTGATAAATGGGAGCAATAGTTTTGCCCACGAAGACGTTCAGGAGAAAAATCTGGTTTCTGAAAATGGTCAAATGTGCGTCCCTTCTCATCAATCTTGTCTTCGTCAGAATATAAGTAGTCAATTTCAGGGTGTGTTGAAACGACATCGTTTATTTCAGTTAGAGCATCGGGTGTGAGGGAATCATCATGATCAAGAAGAACTATGAATTCACCAACCGCCAAATTGATAGCTGTATTAGAGGCCTCAACGATGCCACCGTTCTGTGATCGGAATTCAAGACGGACGCGCTTGTCTTTCTTGGCCAACTTCTTCAGAACTTTATGAACCTTAGGGTCAGTTGAGCAGTCATCTGCTATGCACCATTCCCAATCTGTACATGACTGTTTCATTACAGAATCAATGCAGGCCTGCAAAGCCCAAATGGGTGGGTTAAATACTGGGGTAATAATTGAAAAAACCGGCATAGAAGGCGGGTCTAACTCATTAAGGTTCGAAGTACTTTGCGAAGAGCGCGCAACGGTAGCAAAACAAAGCGACCTATTTTCCAAGTACGTGAAGTGTGAAGCAGATTGATGTGATTAATGAGAACAGCTTGTTCGTGCTGTGATCGAGCGAGCAAGAAGCGTAATTCTCCTGCTTCAGCGGCCGAACCTATTGCAGAGTCGCGAGCATCAAGGAGTGCAATCTGTGAGCCAGAAAGTTTGTTCTGTAACTGTTCCATACTCTCTGTTAACTCTACAACTCTCTGTTGCTCCACGAGGATGTGACTATTTGCAATTTGGGTTTCGTGAAGCGACTTGTGAAGTTTTGTTCTGAGATGTTCAATCTCTGCGTCGCATCGAGTCTTATGCATATATTCATGCTCGCGAACGCTATTGGTTGAAGCTATAAGTTCTTGGTACAAACTAATTTCAGCAAGTAACTGATCAATGTGAGAACTATCGGTTTGTTTACTCACGAAGTCGACTGGGTTTATATCGCTACGTATTTGAGGAACGGCCTTCACGACATATTGATACACAGTTGCATCACGGTCCTGCTGCACATATGTTATTGCCTCAACGGGAACGCCTGCTTGTGCGGCCCCCAATTCTGTAAATCCAATCTCTACCGTAACTGGCAATATTTCGGTCAATTCGAAGTTGTTGTCTACGAGAAAAGTATTTATTGAACTACGAGTAAAGAATCGTAGGTGAGTGCGATCTAGGAGACCAGTGGATTTGTAATCAAAATGGCCTGCTAAGAGCGATAGACGCACATCACCATGGGCAACATTGGGAAGTGAGATCACCACGTAACCATCAGGGTGCAGAAGATCGTGCAATTGAAGAAGCACCAATTCTGGTCTCGGGCAATGTTCCAGAACATCACCAGCAAGGACAACATCGAATTTCTTGCCAGCAAGACGCTCACGAAGGTCTAGCCAGTCAAGATCGGTGATGATTACGTCGTCTGCATATCTAGCCAGTTGTTCGGTGAAGCGGCCGTCGCGTTCAACGGCTGTCACAGAATTTCCCAACTCGTTTAAGGCCTTTGTTACGTGCCCCGAAGCTGCACCGAGTTCTAAGACCGTTTTCCCTTGTCCAATAAGTTTGAGAGCGATTCCATGTGCGCTATTGGTATCTAGTGAGTCAACGTGGCTTGTATAAATAGATTCCATCAAAAACTAATGATAGACGCGGTTATACCCTTAGTTAGGAACCGCTTTCTTAATAAAACCTTCTAAATAGGAAGATCGCCGGCCCTTTGCTGGTCAGCCAGTGAAGGAGCGGCAATATCCTTAGGCGAGACCAACGGCGTGACTCCTGAATCCCATGTGATGTTAATCATGGGGCAGAAGGGTGAAACGCCCTTCTCTGCAGTGGGATTGAACTCGGCGGTCACCAAGTAACTGACGATTGTGTTGTTCTTCAATGCCTGAAATGCATGGCCGAGATTTGGACTTATGAGTACCGAATCTCCCGATTCAGCACTGAGGCGAACTTTCTCCCATTTTCCGAATGTTGGAGAAGTGGGACGAACATCAATAATCACATCATCGATCATCCCGGACATCACGGTGACAAGCTTCCCCTGCCCTTTAGGCGCGATGCTGTAGTGAATTCCACGGATGGAACCCGCAGCTGAATGAGAGATATTTGTTTGAACCGGAGTGAAGTCGAGTCCTGTCTCATTCAGAATGGTGGAGTGCTTGAACCATTCCTGAAACCATCCGCGGTCATCTTCAAAACGTTTTGCCTTAATGAGCCAAGCACCTGAAATAGAGAGCGGAACTATGTTCATTTCTGATCTTCTTTCAAAATCTGTTGTTTTATTGCAGGCAAAGAATTTATCAATGCTGATTTCCAATTAGGCATTTCATGGAGACCAAGATCAATGGTGCGTGTGTGGCTAAGAACAGAGTATTGAGGCCGCACTGCACGAGTGGGGTATTCAGATGTGGGGACAGGCGTCACTAAGAACGTGTCAACAGCAAGGAATGAATAAATCTCTTGAGACAACTCGTACCACGAAGCCTGTCCAGAATTTGTGCCATGAAATATTCCGCAAGGCGCATTGGATTGAACAACGTGAATGATGTGTAGGGCTAAGTCGGTCGCAACAGTAGGTTGCCCCAATTGGTCGGACACGACTCGCACTGGTGCGTTAGCGAGAGCTTTGCGAACCATGGTCTTTACAAAGTTTCCTTGAAATTGGCTGTACAGCCAAGCAGTTCGAAAAACATACGAGTGTTCAGGGAGTTCTTCACGAACTGCTTCTTCTCCACACAGTTTTGATCGGCCATAGGCCGATACGGGCGCTGTCGGCGAGTCTGTTTCGTAAGGCGTATCTGAAACGCCCCCGAAAACATAGTCAGTAGAAATATGGATGAGAGTTGCTTTTGCTTCTCGACAGGCAATTGCCACGTTTCGAGCACCGTTGCAATTGATGTTGAATGCTTCGTCTTCATGGTCTTCGGCAAGGTCTACCGCAGTCCATGCGGCACAGTTGACCACTATTTCAGGCTGTATCTCATTTATAACGCGAATGCATGCTTCACGATTAGATATATCAAGAGTGTCTCGTCCGATAGCGCGAAACGGAATCTGTGATTCAGAAAGAACTAGTTGAAGCGAAAGACCAAACTGACCTTCCCCTCCAAGAATTAACCACATTGTTTACTTGGCCTTGCTTCGTAATGGTTCCCACCATTGTGGATTGGACGTATACCAAGCAACGATGTCACCAATTGACGATTGGATTGTTTCCTGAGGTGTGTATCCCAGTTCATTATGAATCTTGTTCCAATTCACCGAGTAGCGGCGGTCGTGTCCGAGGCGATCTTCCACCCACTCAACTCGCTCTTCACCAAATCCACATTTTTCAAGCAAGAGAAAAGTGAGTTCTTTGTTAGTCAATTCGGTTCCACCGCCAATGTTGTAAATCTCTCCGGCTCGACCATCATGCACAACAAGGTCAATGCCTCGACAGTGATCATCCACGTGTAACCAATCACGAATGTTTTGCCCGTCTCCGTAGAGGGGGACTTTTTTACCTGATATGAGGTTTGTAATGAAAAGGGGAATCACTTTTTCGGGGTATTGGTAAATGCCAAAATTGTTTGAGCATCGTGTGATGGAGAGGTTCAATCCATGTGTTCGGTAGTACGAACGCGCAACTAAGTCGCTTGATGCCTTACTTGCGGCGTATGGGCTGTTCGGTAGCAGCGGTTCATTCTCATCCCAACTTCCGGTGTCGATAGAGCCGTACACCTCATCAGTGGAGACATGAACAAAACGATCAATCTTTAGTGACAGTGCAGCTTCTAACAATTGATGTGTGCCCAAAACATTTGTTGACATGAAAACCGAACTTGATTCGATCGAACGATCAACATGCGACTCTGCGGCGAAATGAACAATGACGTCATGCCCAGGGAGACTTTGCAAAATATCTTGAGGTTTACAAATATCGCCCTGAACAATGAACAAGCGAGGATCAGAAGCACATTCATCGAGATTGTGGACATTGCCTGCATAGGTGAAGGCATCAAAGACAGTCACCTTTGAAACCTCGTGACCCCATTGGCCAGAAAGCAGTCCACGAACATAGTTGGATCCGATAAACCCGGCTCCGCCTGTTACGAAATACTGCATTAAAATTCTCCGTTATTCATAAGGGATGGCCCGATAGAGATACTATTCGTTCCATGCGTGGAATCATTCTTGCTGGCGGTACGGGGTCACGTTTGTGGCCACTGACTAAAGGCGTGAGCAAGCAGTTGCTGCCCATTTACGACAAGCCGCTGATCTACTACCCATTAGCCACCCTGATGAGTGCCGGAATTCGAGAAGTTCTCGTTATTACAACACCCCATGATGCTTCAGCATTTGAAGAAGTTCTTGGAAATGGTTCTCAGTGGGGAATGGAAATCTCTTTTGCTCAACAACCACAGCCCGATGGGCTTGCCCAGGCCTTCATCATCGGCGAGAAATTTATTGGCATGGACGGGTGTGCCCTCGTCCTAGGCGACAACGTGTTTCATGGTCCTGGCCTCGGTGTAGAACTTCAAACCCGTACCAATCCAGATGGTGGAACAATTTTTGCCTATCGAGTTTCGAATCCAAGTGAATATGGCGTGGTTGAATTTGACAAAAATGGAAAAGTTCTTTCCATCGAAGAAAAACCGCTTGAACCTAAGTCATCATTTGCGGTGCCCGGATTGTATTTCTATGACAATCATGTAGTTGAGATTGCAAAAAATGTGAAGCCCAGTGCGCGCGGAGAATTAGAAATTACTGCAGTGAATTCGGAGTATCTACGGCAAGAAAAGTTAACCGTGAGCGTTTTGCCAGAGGGCACTGCTTGGCTCGATAGCGGAACATTCAATTCACTGCATGATGCAAGTAGTTATGTGCGAATTGTTGAAGAGCGACAGGGAATTAAAGTTGGGTGTCCTGAAGAGATTGCCTGGCGCAGTGGGTGGATTAACGACACCGAGCTGCACAAAAACGCAGATGCTCTGTTGAAGAGTGGTTACGGGGCTTATCTCAAAGGGTTGCTTGAAAAAAACTAGATTGGCTAGTTTTCGATGATCCAATTGGATTCAATGTTGACAATTCCACTGTTGGAGAATGATTTCTGAATTACATCAAATCTCACTCCTTTTTCCCAGTGATCAAATTCACGAATCGCGGCAAGATCAGATACAACAACTGACAATTCGTACGTGCCTTCTAGTAACGGGAGATGGTCAATCCTTAGAGAAATGCAACCAGCGCCTCTTTTAATGGGAACTTTTATGGAGTGCGAATCTGTCGAGGTTCCCCAGACGTAGGTGCCATAAATATGATTAATTCGAACTGCAACACTTAAATTTATGAGTTCTATCTTGGATTCAAAATCAATTGTTATAACAACAGGATCTTCAGTATGAAACTGGTGTTCTGAGTTACCTAATGAATCGTTGAGACTTACTTTAGTTATGGATACCTCGCCCGAACCCCACTGTTGTCCAACTTCTGTAGAGGTATTTGGTTGCGCGCTGTAACTCTCTGCGTTGTAGTGCTCTACAACTGATTGTGCTTCACCAATTTCCTGTAGCACGCCCTTCTCAATCCACGCGACAGAGTCGCAAATTGCTGCAACAAGTCCGACTCCGTGACTAACAAAAATAATTGTTCGACCTTCGCTTCTAAAGTCCCCAATTTTCTCCATGCATTTCTTTTGAAATGCAGCATCACCTACGGCAAGAACTTCATCAATAATGAGAATTTCAGGGTCAACGTTGATAGCGATAGCAAAACCAAGACGGACAGTCATTCCGGATGAATAGTTCTTTACAGGAGTATCAATAAATTGTTCTAGCCCGGCAAAGCTAATGATTTCGTCCATCTTTCGTAGGATTTCTTTTGAAGTCATACCCAAGATTGCTCCGTTGAGGAAGATATTTTCCCTACCCGATAAATCTGGATGAAATCCAGAACCCAATTCCAGTAGGGCCGCTATTCGTCCACTGATATTTATGTGGCCGCGCTCCGGTGTGAGAATGCCTGTTAAACACTTCAACATGGTGCTTTTGCCAGATCCGTTAGATCCGATGAGGCCAAACGTTGATCCTTGCGGAATTTCAAACGAAATATCTTTCAGTGCCCAAAACTCTTCGTAGCGGGATCTACCACCGTGAAGAATGGCTGACTTAAGGTATTGATTCTTGTTGTGATACAGCCTGAACTGCTTCCAAACATTTTCTACTGAAATCGCCGTTGAAGTCATGACTACCTTGCCAATTGAAGAGCAAATAGATTGTACAGTTGACTCTCTCCCAAGTGCTGACATATCAAACTTTGGCAAAGATTAGAATTCAATTGTGCTCATATTTGCTCTAATTAGTAGAAGTAGCCGTGACAAACGGGAGCAACTTCGCGTTGCCATCTAATCTTCTCGAACCAAGTCCAATCTCAGATTTTGTGAAATGGCTAAAAAGCAAAACAACACATTCCGTAACCGGCCCACCGCGATATCTGGAATCGATCTATCTTGAAAGACTTGAGTTGCGAGAGGCGAAGTACAACCTGGGGGCCGACCTAACTATCGCAGAGGCAATATTGCTGGAGAAATCGATCATCGCCGCGGACTACTCCGGAAATCTTGATTTCATGACTCCGGATACCTCTTATATGGTGCAGCAGAAGAGGGTGAAGGCACCGAAGGGCGCGGAGGCGTATTCTTCTAGGGCTACCTGGGCGGAGCCCGATATTGATGTGGCAGCTGAAATGATGAGAACCGTGAATGAAAATCCTAAAGAGGCTCAAGCTAAGGCACTTACAGGTCAGCGTGATCTGCAACAGAGATTTACGCATGATGTTGTTGGCACTCAAATGAAAGGTCGCCTTGAAGAGTTTTGGAGAACTTTGAGAAAAGTGAAATTTGATCTTGGGATAGACATCACTACATTGAAGGAAAATCACTAATGATGTCGATTATGACACCCATAAAACGAATAACGGCTGCACATGAATTGCTGTGGAATCTCACCCTTCGTGAATTGCGGACAAAGTATCGCAAGAGCATCCTTGGGTGGACATGGTCAATGCTGAACCCGTTGGCCACAGTTGCTATTTATTCATTTGTTTTTGGGCATCTGTTTGGTGCTGATGCCCCCATTGGCCTGCATAGTGGTGTGCGTTCATTTGCGTTGTATCTATTGTGCGCTTTATTGCCATGGAATTTCTTCTTGCTTGTTACTAACTCGGGAATGAACGCGATGATAGGCAATGGCGCGTTAGTGAAAAAAGTGTATTTTCCGCGAGAGGTTTTGGTATTTGCTAACTCTCTCCATGGAATAGTGCAGTTCAGTATTGAATTGACATTGCTAACTGTTGCAGTTGTGTTGGCTGGTAGTTACTTCTTCGTATGGATACCTGTGGTGATAATTCAGATGCTGTTACTTGCGCTATTTGCGTCTGGCTTGGCGCTCGCGTTGGCAGCAGGCAACGTCTACTTTCGCGATCTTGGCTACTTGTGGCAAATCTTTAGCCAGATGTGGTTTTTTGCGACCCCAATTGTGTACATGCCGTCTCTGATTGAAGGCAAAGTTCCAGCGTGGGCGCAGTGGATTTGGAAACTAAACCCCATGGCAGTATTCGCTCAGGGTTTCCGCAGGTCCATGTATGACAACTCATTTCCCGGATGGGACAACTTGGGTGCATGTGCTTTTGTTGCGCTGTTGTCTTTGGTAATTGGTTGGTCAATCTTTACTAAGTTGTCTCGACGCTTTGCTGAAGAATTGTAAACATACATAGGATTTTGTCGTGTCAAATATTGCTGTAATCGGAACTGGATACGTCGGTTTATCAACGGGAGCGTGTTTTTCCCATCTGGGTCACCACGTGATGTGCCTTGATATTGACGCCTCGAAGATTGCTTCTCTTTCGCTTGGGCACATACCCATTGTTGAACAAGGACTTGAAGTACTTGTCGTCGCTGGCATCGCAAATGGAACTCTTCGGTTTACTACCTCTATTGCAGATGCAGTGACTCACGCTGATGTTGTGATTTTGTGTGTCCCTACTCCGCAAGGAGACGATGGCAGTGCAGATCTGAGCTACGTCGAACAAGTCTCACGAGATATCACGTCCACACTGAAAACGGATGCAGTGGTAGTGAATAAATCCACGGTTCCGGTAGGTACTGCTGCACGAGTCGCGTCATTAATTGGACGGAAAGATATTTCAGTTGTATCAAATCCAGAGTTCCTACGTCAGGGAACCGCAGTACATGACTTTTTACATCCTGCCCGTGTTGTCATTGGCGGAGAAAATGCAGATGCCATAGACACTGTCGCCGATTTATACGTTGGTGTTGATGCTCCAATTTTGAAGATGAAGACAGCGTCAGCCGAAGCCTTGAAGTACGCGGCTAATGCATTTCTTGCAACAAAATTAACCTTTATCAATGCAATGGCAGATATTTGTGAAGCTGTCGGTGCAGATATTTTTGATGTGGCTAGTGGCATTGGGTTAGACCCACGCATTGGGAAAGACATGTTGAGTGCTGGCCCTGGTTGGGGTGGAAGTTGCTTTCCTAAAGACACACGTGCGTTAGTGAGTATTGCTGCAGAAGGCGGGTATGACTTTGCATTGTTGCGTGGAGTAATTGAAACGAACGATCAGCATTACGCGCGTATCGCAGAGAAAGTCATTGCCGAATGCGGTGGAAGCGTGAAGGGTTTGACTGTTGCAGCGTGGGGTCTCACGTTTAAGGCAAACACTGATGACCTTCGTGATTCTCCTGCAATAAAAATTTTGCTCATGCTGCGTGAGGCCGGCGCAATTGTGCGGGCATACGACCCCACTGCCAAGTCTGGCTATGCGGCGTATCCGTGGATCTCTGTGATGCCATCTGCTCTCGACGCATGCGATGGTGCTGACGCTTTAGTTCTTCTGACAGAGTGGTCTGAATTTTCTTCGATTGACCCACATGCTGTTGTTGCTCGCATGAAAAGCGCGCGAGTTGTTGATAGTCGAAATGTGTTGGATAAGACCGCGTGGCTCGATGCCGGATTCATTCACCGTGGTGTTGGACGATAAATCAATTCTTGTTGCGTCGTTAACTGTCCGGATAGGCATTCACTAAACGACGTAAGTTCGTATCGATATACGGACGAGATTTACGTTGACCGCCGCGGTCTTCAATAGCAACTTGCAACCGACGCAAACCAGCAATCACAATCTCTGGGCGGGGCTCGCGACCCATTCCCACACAGTCTTGTAACCAAGCGGCCGGGCCTTGGTGACCGCGTTCGTTGTTGCAACGTCGACAGGCCGCCACTTCGTTTTCAATCCAGCTGGGACCACCCTTAATAGAGGGGACCAAATGCTCGGTGGTGGCGGGGTTGAGGCGATCGTCGAACTGCACTGAACACCAGACGCAGAGGTCGCCATCACGCTCGAGGATGGCCTCCATGCGCTGCCTGCGATCCATCTGATGGGGTTTCTTGTTGTCCATAGCCGACGTAAGGGTACGGGCTCCAGGACCATGTGGGGCTTGGGGTTGTGGGCCGGTTTATGTGCCAGTTGGGGCGGTGGTGGGCACACATGAGGGGTATGGCCAGCCGCTCAGAATATAAGCAAATGCTTATACTGTGGAATAGGCCAACGTGACTGGCCCATGGAGGGTGGTGGCCACCGAAGAATTTGAGGAGTGGATGATGAGCCTGACAGACAAGCAACGCGACGCTGTGGAAAAACGCCTCGATCTGTTGCGTCTTCGTGGTCCCGCGTTACAGAGACCGATAGTCGGCCAGATCACTAACAGCAGACATAAGAACATGAAAGAACTGGGATGCACAAGTGGCGGTCACTTGCGAGTGCTCTTTATGTTCATGCCGAATCAAGAGGGTGTCATGTTATTTGGCGGAAGTAAATCAGGCGAACGGGGAGATCCGAAATGGAACGACTGGTATCGACACGCGATTCCAATCGCCGATGACCTAGCAGACAGAGAAATATCGAAACGGAGAAAACTATGACAAAGCAGACATATGAGGAATGGCGCGCGACCCGACATCTACGTCCCAATTTTGAGCAGGATGAAGAAGAGTCTTCAGATGATTTGTGGCAGGAGATTGTGTCGTACTACATCAATCTGAATCGCAGGCGTCGCAAAATTACACAGAAGCAAATTGCTGAGGCCCTCAAGATTTCACAACCCGGTGTATGCCAGATGCTGAAGCGGCCAGCAACCGTTGGCAAATTATGGCGACTGTCTCTTGCTATGGGCGGGGAATTGGAAGTCAATATTCGATTCGGCGACAAGGTGTATTCGTTATTGAATGAACCGCTACCCGGCAGCGAAGAAGAATAATCACCTTCCACAATCCGATGCACGTTTAGTGACAGGCTGTGTGAATGGGAAATCTTGAACAAATACTTGGATATCAAGGCGCAGTGCGCGATGGTGATGCTGCGATGGTGGGACAAGAGATTGTGCAGATGCCGTTTTGGACACCCGATTTTTGTGCCACGTTGATACAAGCTGCACAAGCAGCAGGTGGGTTTGCGCAACAAAGCGATGACCCAGTACCCGGGTATGAAATTTCATTGGCCGCTATTGCGCCGCGATTGTTTGAAGCAGTGGAACAAGACATTGGTATTCGCCTATGGCCGGCATTACAACAGTGGTGGCCGCTGATTGATTACCACGGCTTGCGCGACGCATTTGTGATTCGTTATGCCATGGGTGAACAAGAAGAACTGCGTATGCATCATGATGTGGCGCAAGTGAGCGCAAGCATCAAACTAAATGACGACTATGACGGTGCAGTCTTGGAATTTCCTCGACAAAAGTTTTCAAACGCTGACGTGCCAGTGGGCGATGTGATCGCATGGCCAAGTTTGGTAACTCACCCTCACGCCAGCAGTCAATTGACCCGCGGTGTGAAATACAGCCTCACCATTTGGTGCGAGCTGCCGATGATGCTCGACTAGTTCGAAGAACTAACTGCGCTTCTTCACGCGAATTGGGCGTTCTTCGGCATTGCGGCACGCGCCAGTCTCAAGATCAAATCGCCAGCCGTGCAATGTACACACAAGGTCATCGCCATCAATTTCACCAAACACACTGAGGTCAGCATTGCGGTGTGGGCAACGGCGTTGCACGGTGTAGTCGCCAATCTCAATGTCGCCTTCGTTTGATGGAATACCGTTCAGTTTGCTCTTTGCCTCAGACTCTGTGCGCGACATGCGCTCAACAGAGAGCGACTTAAAGAAGTTGTAGATGTATTCGTTGTAATCACCAGCACGCCATGCCGTGAAGCGTGCAGACAAGAACAATGAGTTCGACCAGTCAACGGCGCGCTTGGCAACAACGTTTTCTACTAAGTCACGTGCGATATCAAAGCGGAAACCAAATGGTTGGTCTGTGTATGGCTGCACAAGGCCATCAACAAAGTTGATGTAGATCTGAATGTCGCCGGCATTCATGAGGCAGTTGGCGCCGATACCTGCACGCACGCTTGTTGCCATAGCCATCAAGGGTTCCCACCACAGCTTTAGGGTGGCGATGATGTTGGTGGATGGCGATGCCCAAGATGCACGAGCGTCAATAAGCCACTGCGCATAGTCGGCCTGATACTTGGCTAAGTACTCAGCTTTGTGCGTGAAGATGCGCGTGACGTCTTCACCCGACATCGGTTGTTCCACTGTGACGCCGCCACCAAGCACAGTGAAGGTTGTGCCAGGAATTGTGGTTGCAGCATTCAAGCGGCCTTCGTCTGATAAGCGACGTTGAAACTCTGTCTGATCCGGAAAGATACTGATCTCATCACCTGTGATCATGTTGAGGCTGAACAATTCAGGATCTAAGAAACATGGCGGGCCAGCTGATGGCACAACCGTGGTGGCGTGAATTGCTTCGACATAGCGAGTGGCGCGCGCAAACTGGCTTTCTACTTTTTCTACACACAGTTGTTTCTTCTTTGCAGCGTCCATTTCGTAGACCATGGGGTACCAAATTGCGCCAGAGAATTGCAACCAATGCAAATCAACTGGGCCATGTTCTAACAACGACGTTAAATCATTTGTGCGGCAATCGTTTTGGTTAACAAGACGTGCTTCACCGTCAGACACCATGAGTGCTGAGTCGCCGCCAGGGCCATCAGTAATAGATGTCTCTGTGTGAATGGCAATAGTGATATTCGGCGCAATGACGTGTTCTTTTGTACGAATGGTGCGAACAAAATTACGGAATCCTAGTTTGTTGAATTCACGTTCCATTTCACGGGTAGGAAAATCTGGCAACAACACCGTGGTGTTCTTATTCATGTGTTGCGCAAGGAACGAAGCGTCGAAGTGGTCGCCGTGTAAATGTGAGATGTAGAGAAAGTTAGGGTTGCACACGTCGTGCATGATGTCTGGTGCTAATTGGTCATTGCGCGGGAAGACAAACCACGAACCAAAGAACGCTGGTTCAAACCATGGGTCACACGCAATTGTTATTCCCTGTGTGCGGATAAGAATGCCCGCGTGACCAATTGAGATGGCCTGCATTGCTAGTTACCGAGGTGCGTCGGTGGATTGGGTGCCACCGGTTGCAACGTGTTCGGTCCAGGCCGAGCCGTTCCAGTAGCGCAATTCAAAACGACCAGATGGGTCTTTGTACCAATCAGCTGGCACGTTCGGTGTTGCACCGCCTGAGGCAGTTGTTGCCGTTGTTGCAATGGCAGAGAACGGAGCGATAGCTGATTGAGATGCGGCCGAAGATGGAACAGAGGCAGTTGCTGTAGCTACGCCACCTGTGCGACGAACAAACGCGTGCACCCATGTGTCATCAGTGGTGATCTGCACGAGATCCCATCCCAATGCTGAACGTCGTGTGAGTTCTGCCGCAAGAGCCTGCGGATTACGGATCGATTCGGAAATGACGTCGTACGTGAACATAACTACAGACTAGTGCCGTTCTCCGTCGTGTTCCCCTGCAGGGTCTTCAGTACGAACAAGGCCATCGACATTGATGCCATCTGTTCCGCCGTCATAAACAAGGCGTCCATCACGCAGGGCAATAACGCGGCTCACGGTGTGCACAAATGACAATTCATGAGTGGCAACCACCACAGTGGAGCCGTGCGATGTGGCATCGGCCAGAAGTTCAAGCAGAGCTTCCTTACCAGCAGCATCAAGGCCAACAAACGGTTCGTCTACCAACAACAGATCAAACGGACGAATGAAGCCAAGTGCGATAGCTGACTTTTGTTTCAAACCACGGCTGAAACGATTCGGCATGTCATCAGCACGGTCATACAAACCGAGATGGCCCAATAAATCTGCTGCAGTTTGTTCCCACTCTTCAACGCCATGCAAACGCGCGACATATTCAAGGTGCTCCCACAATGACAAGTCATCATAAAAAGTTGGTTGGTCGGCAATAAAACTTAATGCCGCACGAGCAGACAATGAACCAGATGGGGCACCACCAATGCGGACACTGCCGGTTGAAGAATCAAGCAAGCCTGCTGCAATGCGAATAAGAGTTGTCTTACCTGAACCGTTGTGACCGATAAGCGCAACGCGATCACCGGTGTTGATGTCAAACGAGATGGGGTCGAGTGCTGGTGCAGTGCCGTATGACTTTGACACATTGTCGATACTGAGCGCTGAGTGTTCTTTTGGTTGTGGAACGTTGCGACGTGAGCGAGCCATGTTATTTACCTTCGGCTTTCGATGTTTTGGCAGATGATTGTGCATTGCGGAACCAGATGTGAATGGCATCGCGTTGGCGTACCCAACCAGCGACAAGACCAAGCACCAACAAGATGCCGACAGAACTACGAATGGTGTTCACCAATACTGGGCCACCGACTTCAACGCTGTGGTGCAATGCGATAACGGGCAAGCAACCAATGATGGAAATTGCTGGCGGGAATGCTGCACGCAACACGGTGCCCATGCCACTCATTTCTGGCGGCAATGCAAGACCTTCATTTGCGCCACCCACAGGGTCTGGCGCGCCTTTAACTGCGTTAATTGATGCACCTGCAACACCACCAAGAACTGCAGGAATTCCTATAAGAAAACCATACGCGATTGTTGACGTGTGTGGTTCAAGAACAAATGCAATGAACACACCGGCGAAAAGAAACGGAATCATTGCAATGGCCGGAACAATGAGATGTTTTGTCATTAACAAGCCACGTTCAATCGGCAATGAATCAGTGCGATCTGGTTGATCAACTTCTTGCGACAAAGGCTCAACAGCATCAAGGCCCACAATGAACAACAACAGCCCTGCAACAACAATTGCAGGCGATGTACCGCGGTACGCCATTACTAAGGCAGCAGCAGCAGTCATGGTGAGAAGTTTCATGCGCACAATACGACGCCACGGGAAATGCATCAAGCTGCGAAGACCGCGGCCAACAACTATGTCACGGCGGAAA